>Ga0123353_10007733_pt1 | contig 14579 bp, 12 predicted proteins | sample TergutLab28metaG_3_FD_92763 | JGI IMG/M metagenome (GOLD analysis project Ga0123353, IMG submission 92763) | Labiotermes labralis P3 segment gut microbial communities from Petit-Saut dam, French Guiana - Lab288 P3 | ecosystem: Host-associated > Arthropoda: Insects > Digestive system > Gut ... | reverse complement strand
CTGATGTACACCTATCCCGCCCGGTTTTCGGAGGAGTTGATCGACCTGTTCGCATCCGGCGGCAAGTTGTTGCCGTACATCGACCTGCCGCTACAGCATTGCAACGATGTGATATTGCGGAAAATGAACCGTAAAGCGACCAAATCGGAAATCGAAACGCTACTGGACAGGTTGCGTGACCGCATCCCACGCCTGGTGCTGCGAACCTCGTTCATCGCGGGTTTTCCCGGCGAAACGGATGCGATGTTCGACGAGCTACTCAACTTCGTACGAACCCGGCAATTTGAGCGTTCGGGCGTGTTTCAATATTCCCGCGAAGAAGGAACGGTTGCCACCACACTACCCGACCAGGTCGACGAGGCGGTCAAAACGGAACGTTACCGTCGCCTGTACGAACTGACCGAATCGTTGACGCTCAACTGGACAACACGGCAAATCGGACAACGGCTTGACGTGCTGATTGATCAAAATATGTCGCAGGCGCAACAACCCGTCCCCGGCGTGTTTGTCGGTCGCACTTACGCCGATGCCCCGGAAATCGACCCCGTTGTCATCGTCACATCACAAATCGCCGGACAAGTTGCACCGGGGAAAATCGTTCGGTGCGAAGTCGTCACAAACGATGGAGTGAACTTGATTGCCGTACCGGTTTGAAAAGATTGGGTACTATCGGTGTGACAATCGTCACCTTTGATAACAAGAGCAATTTTCGACTATTTTTTTATGGAAAATTTATTGTTTTGTGAAAGAATCTTCCTCGCTTTTTCGTAGAAGGTGATATATTGCATTAAGGCTACTCCCATTTTGGAGTTTTAACATGAATGGTTATGGCGAATGTGCTGATCTTTTTTTTGTTTACAAAACTTCCAATGTTATTTCGCCGAAAAAAAATGAAAAATTATGTTTTTCGAGCGTCAATAGCCAATGCAATGAAAAGTTTGTCATGTAACTACAAGATATTGTTATCTTTGAGTTTACGCTGAATTTGAATCAACATCTTATCTTCCGAAAGGAGAGAAAACGTGTCGTCAGAAAATCCTGAAGTCCAACAACCTGAAGTCCAACAACCCGATCAACAACCGCAACGTGCGCAGATACAAATTGATGATTCAAAAGTCATCGCGAGTTATGCGAATTTTTGCCGTGTCACTGGCACACCGGAAGAATTGATCATTGACTTTGGGCTCAACCCGCAACCGCTCGGCATTCCGACCACGCCGATTCCGGTCACACAGCGGGTGATTACGAACTTTTTCACCGCAAAACGCATGTTGCACGCTTTGAGCATGACGGTTCAACGCCATGAACAAACGTTCGGCGTACTTGAAATTGATGTGCAAAAGCGTATCCGCCAATAATTAACATCGTTTTTGTATTCGAAAATCAAAACGCGGCGAAATACGCCGCGTTTTTTTATGTCATGGCTACATACTATCTCTTTTGAAGCAAAAAAGATCGTTTCAGCATTCAATTCACTCGACGTGGATCATGGCGTAAAGTATGATAGTGGTATGATATATGGTTTCTGCTTAGTATAAGAATTCTGCGTCTATTTCAATCAATCCTTGAGTGAAAACGATGAATGTACTTAGAAAATTACGAAATTTGGTCGACAAAGCCTTCTTCATTCTGTTATGTGTGGTTTTGCTTGCCTTGTTAGTATTATATAAGAGTTGGGATTTCAAATTCGGGGCAGGTCCCGGAAACGGTGATGATCCAGGAAATGGACAACAAAATGTTGATAGTCAAAATCAGGTTTCACTACAAACCTCCGATTCACAGGAACAAAAATCGACCGCTACGTCTCTGCAATCATCAGAGACATCCAAAATCGCCAAACTCTTCCTCGGTCGCCGGGGTGTCTCGGATGACCGGAACGTATGGCATGACGCAGATCAATTCACCGACTTTATCCACCAATTGAAAGAAAAAGGTATCAAGGAAGTGCATTACGTTCTTTTACCTGACTCTATTGAACGTTACGAGGAAAAGTGGAAAGAGGAATTGAAAAAAGCAAAATTGACTTACGCGGAATTGCAGAATGACATCGAAACCGACGGAATTTCGCATCAGCCCTAAAGACATCATGAAAGTGACCTCATTATGTTTGACCAATTGTTGCAATCGTTGAATGACAATCTGCCGTCGTGGCAGTTGGTTTTGACAACTCTGAGAGATCATTTTTCCGAAGTGATTTTCGGTGTGGCCCTACTCGAATTATTTCTGGCCTTTATCGTATTCACGTACAACCGCCGCTATCTCAGGAAAATCGATCGTTGGTTTCGCAACGACGTACTCAGGGAATGCAGCAAACCGTCGTCGATGCTCAGTCACTGGTTGCAGGTCGAGCACCTCTTGCACACCTTTCGCGTCGAGTACGTAAAAAAACTCGACGACAAAAACCAGGAGTTGCTGAAAGAGGAATACTACAAGCTGACCAACGAAAAGGCACACTCGATTTACGCTTACAACAAATGGGTGCGAACCTGTTTCAACCTCTTTTTCGATCTGATTCCGATGTTCCCGATGCTCGGTATTCTTGGGACGGTCGTGGCCATTGCGTGCCAGTTCAGCGCGGCGCAGGGAATGTCGGACCAGTCTGCTGCCCTTCTCGCTGCGGTTACGGAAAATTTCGGGATGGCCATCTGGACGACGATCTACGGTATTGCGTTTGCCGTCGGGCTTACCGTCATCAACGCGGTGTTGATCGAGTCGGGCACGCAGAAATGCTTCGAGTTGGAAACGACGTCTCGACAATCGCTTGACGAAGTGTTGCACTTGATCGCCGTGCGTCAACGGTCGAATCGTTCCTGCGGCAAAGCAGACGCCGTCACCCCGCCGCAAATCGCGCGAATATCGAAAAAATCGCGGAAAAACCGCTCGCAAGACAACGGGGGGGCATCATGAGCAAAAGACGACTGGTGATGAACCTGACACCGTTATTGGATTTGATTATGCTTTTGTTCTTTGCGCAAAGTTTGTTGTTGACAGAAAAGTCGCAACGCGTCGAATTGAACGCGGGACAGAGCATCCGGCAAATGCAGGAGGAAATGCAGCAAAACGTGCAGGAAAGCGACCGTCTGCGCGAACTGGCCATTGCCGAACGCGAAGAACGCATCTCGGAACGTGAAGAACACATCGCCGGGTTGGAGGGTCGGATTGAGCGTCAAAACGACGAACAGCAGCGCATCCGACAAGACCTGATTGAACGCGAAAAGGCTTACGTTTCGGCCTTCGAGAATATCATCGACATTGATCGCTTTCTCACCATGGTGCGACAGTCCGACATGCCCGACAATTCCGGGACAACGTCTGTCGAACTAAGCGAAGCGGAACGCCGCCAAATGGCCGAGCAATTCGCGCATTCGTTTGTCGTCATGCGCAAGAGTGCCGACGCGCTGGAAAGCCATATTACCGTATGGATTTTTTACATTCGCCGGCATGAGGAAACGGGTCGTTGCGACCTGGAATTTCAGGCAAACGGGAAAACGGTCGAGCTTTCCGCCGATTTGTGGGACTTCGATTCGCGAGAAAAACTTTCGAACCGTCTGATCCGCGAACTGACCGCCAACCCACACCTCCCGACGCCGCCGGGACCGATTTTTCCCATGTGGGGTACGAAAGGTGACGTACCCAAAAGTGTGAGAGACGCATTTCGCGCCGTGCTTCCCCAAGTGTTGCAGGAAGTCAACGTGATCTACGCCAATGCGCCGGCCGTCGGGGGCAAAGGTTGGCCGCAAGCTCAAATTCATTCCGGCAGCATCGCTCCGCTGGGTAATATTCCGCTCGTCGGTATTGCCCATTGACCAATTTACGTTTCAGTGAACCTCGAAAAAACAAGCATTTTTCCTGCAAGGGTTGCGGAACTTGGAGTAGCCTGAACACCACGATATCGGAATAATGTGGTTGCACTTGGATTCCGTAAGTCAATTCGTGATTGGCGGGTTCGGGCAGAAAGCCCGGGGCATAACATCCCAGGGTTGCGCTAGTGGCCAGGTAGGGCGGTCACGCCGTGACCGCCGCGAACGGAGTGAGCGAAGCGAACGGAGTGACCGGAGTGACCGGATTGGAGTCGTCATTGAGCAGTGGCGAGTATTGGCGAGCATTGGCAGCCGGGAACGCAGTTCGCCGTAGGCGAACGGAGTGACCGGAGTGACCGAAGTGGAGTTGTCATTGAGCAGTGGCGAGTATTGGCAGCCGGGAACGCAGTTCGCCGTAGGCGAACGGAGTGACCGGATTGGAGTCGTCAGTGAGCAGTGGTCAGTATTGGCAGCCGGGAACGCAGTTCGCCATAGGCGAACGGAGTGACCGGATTCGGCCTGTAAGGCCGACACATAACAGCCCAGGGCAACGCCCTGGGTCACGAGCTACTGCTCACTGACCATTCCTTCATTCTCACCAACTTCTCCATCGCTGCGCCGGAGTCGATGGACTCGGCGGCGCGTTGAATGCCTTCTTCCATCGTGCGGACGAGTTCCGCGCACAACAGCGCAGCGGCGGTGTTGAGCAGAACAATGTTCCGCTTGCCGCCACGAATCGTTCCGGTGAGGATTCCATGTAAAATGCCCGCGTTTTCGTCTGCGTCACCTCCGGCGAGCTCCACCGGTGTGGCCAGTTCGCCGTCGAAATACAGCTCCGGGAAAAGATCGTAGGTGCGGAATCGTCCATCAAAAAACTCGGTCACGCGAGAGCGCGTCGTCATGGTCAACTCGTCCATGCCGTCGTAGCCGTGTACGACCATTGCGCGGCGGCAGCCGAGTTCGCGCAAGGCCGTCGCGTACATCTCGGTCAGCTTCGGGTCATACACGCCGATCAGCACGCAACTCGCGCCCGCCGGATTCGTGAGCGGTCCGAGCATGTTGAAGAGCGTACGAATGCCAAGATGCTTTCTCAGCGGCGCGACGCGACGCATGGTAGGGTGAAACTTCGGCGCGAACAAAAACCCGATGCCGATTTCGGCGATCATTTCCTCGACGCGTTCCGGCGCAAGTTGCAAGTTGACACCGTAGCGTTCCAGCACGTCGGCACTTCCGCAGCGACTCGAAACGGCGCGATTGCCGTGCTTGGCCACGACCAAACCAGCTCCGGCGGCAACGAAAGCCGACGCGGTCGAAACGTTGAACGTGTGCAACGAGTCGCCGCCTGTCCCGACGATATCGACGACCGGAGAGCCGATCACCTGAATGCGTTCCGCGTGCCGGCGCATGGCGCGTGCCGCCCCGACGAGTTCCTGCACCGTTTCGCCTTTCATCGCCAGTGCAAGCAAAAACCCCGAAAGCAGTACCGATTCTTCGTCGGACAGCGTTTCATTCGGCGACGCGAGCATCGCATCGAACAGCGATTCCATCTCGCCACCGGAAAGATTCTCCCGCTTGAGTTTTTTCGATATTGAGTGACGACAGTGTTCTGCAAAAGTCATGGTAAGCTCCCATCCCGTTATTGTACTGCGCTTCGATGCAATTCATGTTTTTTTGGCGGTATTTTCATCAAACCCACCGTTGGCTGTATATTACTTGTATTCATTTTTCCTTCCAGTCATTGACAGGTTGTATTTTATAAGCTACACAATCATGGAAATACACAGGACGGACATTTTTGATAAATGGATAAAAAACCTTGCTGACACAGTTGGTAAATTCAAAATTGATGCTCGTATCCGTCGTCTTCTGGGCATCCTCGGATATCGGTTTTGTATTGAACAGAAAATCGCATCGCGTGTTTAATCCCGTTATTGCGTCAACCCATTCAAAAAATTTCTCAGTAGTCGTTTGCCGATGATCGTCATGATGGATTCGGGATGGAACTGGATGCCTTCGAGCGGATAAACGCGATGGCGGACAGCCATGATTTCACCGTCATCTTCCGACTCGGCGGTGATCGTCAGATGCAAAGGCAGCGTTTCTCTTGCAGCCACCAGCGAATGATAACGCATCGCCTCAAAGGGGCCGGTGATTCCTTGAAAAATTCCCTGACCGTCGCTTTTGATGCGCGATGTTTTGCCGTGCATAATGCGTTTTGCCCGCACCACGTCGCCGCCCAGCGCATGAACGATGGCCTGATGGCCGAGACACACACCGAGAATAGGGATTCTGTCCATGAAGGTGTTGATGACCTCCAGCGAAACACCGGCCTCCTTCGGATGTCCCGGTCCCGGCGAAATGACAATGCCGGACGGGTTCAGCGTTTCAATGGTTTTCACGTCAATCTCGTCGTTGCGACGGACGAGCACCTCGGCACCCAGCATCCGCAGGTATTGCACGAGATTGTAAGTAAACGAATCGTAATTGTCGAGAATTAAGATCATGGTAGGGGATAGGGGGAAACGGAAGGTTTTTGGTCACTAACCACAAAAAAAAGCCGCAAGTGCTTATGCACTCACGACTTGTCGATAATCTTGGACTATGGGAAACTTGGAACCCTTATTCCCGCATCGGTGTGACAACGACCGGAGTGCTTCTGGCTTGCTGCCAGAAACGCCATGACCACTGTTGTGTGGTATTACCGACTGTTGTGTTGACGGAAATGAGGTTCATCAAATGCTCGAAGGATAAAAGAATATCAAGTTTGTCCTATGATAATCACATAGATCGGCTGCGTCAAGTAGTGGGGAAACTTTAAAAGTGATACCGAAAACATGTCACGATTTGATGCAAGTCACGGTGCAAAAAAACGTGACATAATCAATACAATACCAACCGGTCTAACAAACATGTTTTACCCGCCGATACTGACGAGCAGTTTTTCGAGGGCCGAGTCGAGTTTTTCCGGTGTTTCGTAGGTTCCAGCCTGGATTTCCGAGCGTATGCGATTCACCAGGTCAAAACGGATTTCACCGTTCATCTCGGTGTTTTCAGATGCTTGATTGACCTGTTGCGCTGTGCTGGACAACGTTACTTCATCTTTTGCCGGTTTGGCAGATGCCTGTTGAACAGAGGAAGTTGGCTGTAGTTTGGTCGCGTGAGGACCAGAAACGGCATGTGCTCCATGTATAAATTGTGTACCGTAAATATTCATCTCTTTCTCCCAGGTTGATTGCCATACCTTGAACGGCGTGGCAAAAAAAGTATGTTCTTTTGACCGAATTGTCGAACAATATCGTTGAGGTGGTGCAACCTGTATCCAACGTTTTTGTTTGACACCACAGGCAACATAACCACCTTCGTTATGAAGATCATTACGCTTGCCTGCAAAATCAGGATGGGGGAAATCCTAATTTTTTTTAAAAAACCTGACACTCACTACAATCGCCGTGGTTCGGCTAATTTCAGATTTGATTACTATTTTGGTCATCGGCCAAAACAACAATATTATTTTATCTATTTTAATATATCGATAAAATAGGAAATATATAAAAAATCAATCTGAAATCTTAGTATAAACTCATAATTGTATATCGGTCGATGTGGGGATCACCAATGAAAAAATCCCCGCCGCGTCGCGTTGTAACAACCAATTGTGTCACAAGGACTTTCAGCGTTCCAAGTCTTGGGGTATCGCGGCTGTCCAAACAATCTGTTACGATTATTGAGATCAAAAGGACACATTGCCAACAAGATTATGACAGATTTCCGCAAAAAATGCAAGACGGATTTACAGACTCAATTTTTCATCGAATGATTCCTCAACGGGATTGAAATTTCGATGATTTCTCCAAAACCGGATGCAAAATGAATTGTCAAAAAGATTATTGGAAATAAAATCAATCCCATGGGGAAACGGTTGACAAAACTCAAACGAACCGATTCCAGTCCAAGAATCAAGAAATATAGAGTAAGAACAGGAAAACAGGCCATTGCAATCGTCTGCGAAAAGCATGCCCCAATGCACCCGATGAAACTTCCAAGAATCAACAAAGCAGGCAGGAACATTTTCCAGGAAAAAGATTGGGGATGTTTTTTGGCCAGTCGAATTCGTCCTCGACCATAGCGGAACATCTGTTTACCCAGTCCGAAAATCGAACTTCGCGGTTTGTAACGCACGGCGATGTCGGGGGTGAAATAACACGTCATCCCGGTTTGATCGAAACGGTAGTTCAATTCGCAATCTTCGCAAGCATCAAAACGCTCGTCAAAGAGACCGATTTGGTTGAACACCTCCCGTCGGTAAGCGACGGCTGTACTGATTGCCGGGACAATTTGCGGTTGATCGGAATAAATGAACGAGTCGGGGTGGTGACCAACCGGCGAGTGTCGTGCCATGGCAACAGCGATCTGTGTTATGTTGGCGTTTTCCAAGAGCAGGGGTTGAGGACGACCAAGTGCAAAAACGCCGGGTTTTCGCATCGCGTGATCGACGTTCGTCAGCATGGCTTGGTTGTCAATCAGGCAATGTCCATCGATAATGAGAATGATGTCGCCATGCGATTCGCGAAAACCGATATTCCTAGCGGCACTGGACAGATACTTGGGATTTGAGAACAGCCGGATATTTTTATGACGTTTCACGTAGCTTTCAACCACTTCGCGAGTATTGTCCTTCGAATGACCATCGACGACAATGACCTCGAACCGGTCGGTCGGGTAATCCTGCGCCAACAGTGCGTCGAGTACGTCGGAAATGTGATGCTCTTCATTTCGGACGGGAATCACAACAGAAATCAATGACAAAAGACCGTTTCCGTCCGTGGCAGGTGAAGTAGTCATGACTTTGGATTTTTGATCGTGTTTCTGCTGTTCACAAAGGACGGACATGAGTTTGAAACTCCGTGAATTGCATTTGTCGCACTGGTATTAAAACTTAGCATACAAAAACAATACGAAAACCGCGATATGGCTGAAACAAAACACTTTCGGCAAAAGACAACCAAAATCGCCACGGTTGCCTCAAAACAACACGTTGACTAAATGCAACCGCCAAAATGGAACACAAGGTTCAAGATTATAACACGGCAGGGTGGGCGGCATCCTCAAAACGGTCAACGGCAGCCATTTCAAAAAGCTGGCTGAGTTGCATGGAATGACCTTGAACTGACGAGTTTTCACTGACGGCACCGACACAAGTAGCCCACGGGGAATCCTCGACACGACGGTAAACCCCCAAAACCTTGAGGTGAATCATACCGAGAAATTTGAAAAATCGGCCAAAAGTTCCCAGAAGAATCACAAAATCGAACCAGAACGAAGCATTTTCCATATATTCAAAATCAAGGGAAATTTTGCGTTTAACGTCGGCAACTTCCAGGTCGGACGGCAGATTCAACTGGGCATAACCGGTCACCCCGGGTTGAACCGACATACGATAGGCGTAACCATCAATTTCCCTACTTAAAGTTACAATAAATGCCTCGCGTTCAGGACGTGGTCCAACAAGAGCCATTTCACCGCGTAGGACATTGAAAAGTTGAGGAAATTCGTCCAAATGGAATTTTCGCAACAAGTTTCCGACAAATGTCACCCTGGAATCGTTTCGTGATGCCCAAACCGCACCGGTTTTCTGTTCGGCATCGGCAACCATAGTACGGATTTTGTACATAATAAACGGTTTACCGTCTTTCCCGAGACGTTCCTGGGCGTAGAATCCCGGTCCTTTTGAGGTCAATCGCACCAAAAGCCACAAAAAACCTATTAACGGAAGACTGGGAACCAAGAGAAGTAACGCGATCAAACGATCTACGCAACCCTTAAAACGAAAATACGGTGATACAAAGGGCTTTGGACAACGGTACCCTCGAGTGGCAAGTAAAATGGACATGGGAAAAGCTCTACAGCATTTATCAAAAGTTGTCGAATCAAAAGGTGAGACGGTTCTTATGCAACCATCCGATGACGCTCAATCTCTGTGAGATCCATGAAATTTTTCTTCGAGTGAAAACACACGACATCAACAATGTCTATCATAAAATTAATCGTTATTTCTTCAATACCGGCCGGAGCAATCAACACGCAAAGAAAATGCCACCCGTCTGTTTTTCTTGTTTTCTTGCGGCGTTTTCAATGTTTTTCTCATATAACCCGAAGCAAAGATCAATGAACCTTCCAAGGAATCGTTATCAAAGTGAGTTAATATCAAAAAATAAAACCACTTTGAATGACTACCGTTTTTATATGTATGTATAACTTGTTAATTAGAATTATTTACATTCTATACGAATTCAATCAAAATGCTATCAGTATTTTTTTGAAAGGTTCAAAATTTGAAAAAATTAATTGTTTTTTCTTGAAATCTCGCGAAATAATTACAAAGCAAATAACTTATCAATAGAACGGAATATTCGCTAAAACAATATATAACCGTTCACGGTTTTGTGCTTTCAGAATTGCATCCCCTTGTGACAATGCTCAGGAAAAAGTGTTTGTTTGCTGGGAAGGATGAGTTTAAATAATGTTAATCTGCACCTTGATTAATAACCTGTCAGTGGATTAGAATAGAAGCAACAACCGTTTTTTGCGACGAATAGACGTGTCAATGACAGGTACCAAATGACTGAACCGACAACACCTCATCGTACACCTGATGCTGCCGATAGCACTACGAGCATGATTCGCTTTCGATGCCCGCAGTGTACACGGTCTTGGAAGGTCGAAGCGAGACACGCTGGGAAGAAATTTCGCTGTCCGGCGTGTTTCAGAGAACGAACGGTTCCCGACAAGAGCGTCGAGGAACCAAGTGCCGACCTGATTTACGGTGTCAACGAAACCGTGCGCGACACGCAGGATATTATTCGGGAACAGTCGCTTGTCTCATTTCGTTGCAGAATTTGTCGGGCGAGTTTGACTGCGCAGACTGACCAAGTGTGACAAACCGTCGTTTGTCCCGATTGTGACACGGAGAATATCGTACCGGAACCCAAGCCGAAAGACGTGAACAAGGAACCCGCGTCTCCCGTTGAGATTTACGGAATCGCCGGTTTTGGTGGTGGTGTCGATTTGCCGGCGGACGATGTTTTTCCGGTGTATTGCCCGGTTTGCCATGCGCTGATGTACGCCCGCGACGACCAGATCGGTACAATGCTCAAGTGTCACGACTGCGACAGCGATGTGCCTGTGCGAGGACGACCGGAAAAACCGGTCAAGGTCAAGCATGTTCCCAAAGTCTATGAAGGCTCAAGCACTTACGAACTGGCTGAGGATGGTCAAATACCGGCCGACACGCAACTTGTTCCGGTGGTTTGCTCGCTCTGCTATACGCGCATGTATGCAGCCATCGACCAGGTCGGCCGGGAAAAGGAATGTCCCGACTGCGGAAAGATGAACCTGATCAAGTTCGTTCCGAAAGAGCATATCAAAACGGCGAGTGAACTGTTCGCACCGACGGGCGGATATGGTGTCGGCGAAATCACGGAACGCCCGAAAATGCGAGTCAACGTCGATTACCGCAAGGTCGAAGGGGCGGTTGTCGAACGTGAAACCAACCCGCTTGACGCAAATTATGTCGATCCGGCGGAAATGGCTGAACGTATCCGCGAAAACGCGGAAAAAGAGAAAGAACGCAAAAAGAAAAAAAGCCGAAAAAAGACAGACGAAGAAGAAGAGGAGGAGGATGAGCTGACAAAGGCGGAAAAGCTCGAAAACCGTGCGAAGAAGCGTTCAGAGGGTATCGGCGTGGTCACGTATCATCGCCCGAAACTCCCAAAACGTCCCTTGACGAAAGGTTACTGGAAACTGTTTCGCTATTCGACAACTTACGTTCACCTGATCATTGCGATGCTGTTCTTTTTCCTGGTTGCACCGGTTTTTGTACAATTGATTGTCCAATATTCACCAGATGTCAAACAATTGGCAGGTGGTTCACCGGGAACCGTTGTTGTTTACATGTTCATGGGGCTTTTTGTTTATACCATGTTATTTGCCGGATTGTGTTATCTCTCGCAAATTTGCCTGGCTGTGACCATGTCAACGGCTAATGGGGCGGACGAGGTCGATGAGTGGGGAGGATTTTCGCCATTCCTCGCACTCTCATCGTTCATTTGCGTCGGCGGTGCAATGACCATCGGTTGGGCTCCGGCGATTCTTTGGAATGCGGGTTTGTACATTGCGGATTCTTCCGGAAGTGTTCCCGGTACATTAATACTAACCTGTGCCATCGCATCGTTTTTTGTGTTTCCCGTCATGCTCATGCGTATTTCCGAAGGTTTTGACAAACACGTTTTCAAGAGCAACGCCTTTTGGAGTCTCCTGCTGATTCCGGGCACCTGGTTGCGTTTTTACCTGTTGAGTATTCTTTGGCCGATCGTTCCGTTATTGCTGATTTGGCAGTTGCTTGGCAACCCGGACGCGACCATCAAGTCGTTATGCAGTTTGGGCCTTGCGTTTTTCCTGCCGTTTTGCATGATATGTTATTTCCGACTGTTTGGACGTTTGGCCTGGGCGGTTGAAGTTGCCATTGGTAAAAAACTGGAGGAACTCGAAGCTGCAGCAGACGACTGGGACGACGAACCGGAAGAACACTCCTATGATTCGCGCATTGACCTGCCCGACTATACGTTAAGGGATTGAGGTCGCGGTCAGCTTTTTATCCTCGGTGAGACACTACCGTTGCTTAACTTTTGCAACACTGCCCGAAATGAGACATCGGCCTTCGTTATCGGTTTGAAACGATTCAACGGTCAGGGCGAATTTGTTGTCAAGCGTGATTTTCGGGCGGAATCGCAACACCGGGTCGCCGCCTTCGTTGGTTTGTTCCAGTTCCCAGTCAGGTTGGTCGAGTTCCCCTTTGACCATCGTAACGAGTTGTTCTTTGTCGAAGGGATAAACACCGAGTCTCGCCGTCCGGAACCGAATGGCGATCACGCCCGGCTCCGGTACTTGAATTGCCACACTAATGTACGCCGTTGCTGAGAAAGATTGGTACTTGAAAGGGGCGGCGATTTCAATTTGGTCGCCTCGGATGGCAAGTCGCGGCGATTTGATTTCCTTCGGCAAAACCCGGAACATGCTCGACGAACCATCGACCGACAACCAGCCGTTCAACTGGCGGTCGGTAAAACCGAGCGACCATTTGTTCGATTCCTGAATTTGCGAGTAGGCGGTCAGCACCTGGGTTTTGAATTCGTCGTTGAGTTTTTTCCGTTCGGCTTGCGACACCGACTCAAAGCGGCGGTAAAACCCCGGCTTGACGGACGCGGCGGAATACGCGATCAACAACAATAGGAGGACGACGGCAAACGCAACCCCTGCGCGAAACAGGATGGTGCCCGTCCGTGTTTGCAAAAATTCAGGCCATTTCAAGTGTGCCATGAGTATCCTTTGCATTTCTGCGTCTCCGTGTGAAAAAAATTCGATGTCGTTAGATACGTCATAACGCTCATCTTGAACGCATATTTCTCTTTGCATATCTTCAGATATCGTGGTTTCACATCCTTGACTAAAAACATTTCAGATTATAGAATAGAACAATTGTAGTGTAATCCGCACTCCAAATCCATACGGATGGATGCCCGAGTGGTTTAAGGGACCGGTCTTGAAAACCGGCGTACGGGTGACCGTACCGTGGGTTCGAATCCCTCTCCATCCGCTGAATGTAGAACCCCTTGTTTTCCTTGGCGCGTAGTGCTGGAAAACAAGGGTTTTTTGTTATCTGTTGCGTTTATTGCGCCACGAATTCCTTTTTGCGTCACACTTTTTGTCTCACCTTTTTCTTGACGTAACTCCTTATCCTTCAAAAGAGACTGCAATTCGTTTTTTGGAAGTGTCACACTTGCAGTCCCTGTTTGGCTGTGCCGATGTTCCGATTACGTCGAATTGGCTAACCACTGGTTGTCCAATTGGGGTGGTGGATTGGGGAATCACTGATTCACCAATTGTCCGGTCGGCATAAATCAAGTAAAACTTCCGCATCAGCTTGAGATAGTGGAGCGACCAACCTCTGCCGTATGTCGCAGCCAGGTAGTCGAAAAGTCCCTGCAAAACCTTCTTTCCGTACTGAGCGCATTTTGCCCCCTGGTGCTCTTTCTCGACAATCCGCCGTCCGATTTTCAAAGTAGGTGACGACCATCGTCGTATTCACCTGCTTTTCAAGATGATGTCTGGCCGACCGAATCAACTCGGCGATGGAGCGGAAAAACTCCGCTTCATTCGGTTTTTCCGGATTTTTTCTTGACGGGTTGCAGCGTTTTCTTTGTGCTTTTAGGCATTGTTTCACCGTCCGTGTACTACAGTTTTCTTTGCACAATAATATCTTTCACTTTTATGGATTGACCCGCCTGCGTCAAGTCAGCATTCACCAAGTCAAATGAAATCTCGGTGAAAGCACCAAACCGTGTGACATTTAATCCGGTTGGTACGTGCCCATTGATTTTTTCTTTTAACCGTCCACGTTCGTATGCACCCAATTTATCCAGGTTGATAAACAACAAATACACAACACTTTTTTCAAACGCATAACCTTCGGCATATTTACGAAGCAAACTGTCTTTAATTTTCTCACCCATTTTCAGTGGGAATTCGGCATACCCGCTTGATTGCTTATCCGTCAGCATAAGGAAATCCTTTTGCCTCTGACTTGGAGGTGCAGCCGGGTTTTGAAAGTCCTTGACTTCGATGAAATACAGACAATCGTCGGTTTCGGCGAGAAAGTCCACGGCTTTCATTCCGTGAGCCTTTTTGTTATTGTCGTCAAATTTCTCTACAGTATCGTAAGCG
>Ga0123353_10007732_pt1 | contig 14581 bp, 10 predicted proteins | sample TergutLab28metaG_3_FD_92763 | JGI IMG/M metagenome (GOLD analysis project Ga0123353, IMG submission 92763) | Labiotermes labralis P3 segment gut microbial communities from Petit-Saut dam, French Guiana - Lab288 P3 | ecosystem: Host-associated > Arthropoda: Insects > Digestive system > Gut ... | reverse complement strand
TAAAGAAGATCCTACTGTTCGTGTAGATATTAATGAGGAAACTGGTCAGCACTTAATTTCAGGTATGGGTGAACTTCACTTAGAAATTATTACCTACAGAATCAATGAAAAAGGTGTTGAAATAGAAACTTCTGAGCCAATTGTTGTTTACAGAGAAACTGTTGCTGGAAGAATTGATAGTCCAGTTGAAGGTAAATCTCCTAATAAACACAATAGATTCTATATTACTGTTGAACCATTAGATCAACAAGTATATGATGCAATTACTGAAGGATCTATTAAAGAAGGTAAAGTTAAAGGTAAAGAAATGGCTACAACCTTTATGGAACATGGTTTAGAAAAAGAAGAAGCTCGTAGAGTTTGGGATGTCTACAATAAAAGTATATTCCTTAATATGACTCGTGGTATTCAATATTTAGATGAAGTTAGGGAACTTTTAATTGAAGGTTTTGAATCAGCTTTAGATGCAGGACCAATAGCTAATGAAATAGCTTTTGGATTAAAATTTAAACTTGTAGATGCTAAGCTTCACGAAGATGCAGTTCACAGAGGACCTGCTCAGGTTCTTCCATCTATAAGAAAAGCAATTTTCGCTGCAATTATGATGGCTCAACCTACATTACTTGAACCAATTCAAAAGGTATTTATTAATACTCCTCAAGATTACATGGGTAATGCTACTCGTGAAATCCAAAACAGAAGAGGGCAAATTGTTGATATGGGACAAGAAGGAGACATGGCATCAATTGAATCTAAAGTTCCTGTTGCTGAAATGTTTGGTTTTGCAGGAGATATTAGATCTGCTACTGAAGGTAGATGTTTATGGTCTACTGAAAATGCAGGATTTGAAAGGTTACCAAATGAGTTACAAAAACAAGTAATTAGAGAAATAAGAGAAAGAAAAGGCTTATCTCCAGAACCTTATGGTCCTGAGCATTATATTGGATAATTTTATTCTTTTTCATTTATTCTTATTTTTTTAAGAATTATGAGTATATAATTATAATATATAATAGGAGTATAAATTTGTAATATGAATAAAATTTATAATTTGAATAAAATTTGTAACCGTGAATTAAATTTAAAAAATTAAAATTTTAATTGTAAAATATTTAAAAAGAAAAATTATACAAAATCATTGTATTAAGGGGTAACTTTTTATATAGGAAAGTTCAAATCTAATTAAGTTAAACATTTTAACTTAAATTTAAATCAAACTAAAAATTCAACAAAAGTTAAAATAATGAATTATTATTAAAAATGAGGTTTTTATAATGGCAAAAACTAAAGAACATATAAATTTAGCATTTATTGGACACGTCGACCACGGAAAGTCCACTCTTGTAGGACATGTTTTATTATTGTCCGGTGCAATTGCTGAACAGCAATTAGATGAAGGAGAAAACAAATTCAGGTTTATTATGGATAAACTTGGTGAAGAAAGAGAAAGAGGAGTTACAATTGATTTAGCTCATGCAAAATTTGAAACTCCAAAATATGAATATACTATTGTGGACTGCCCAGGACACAGAGATTTTGTTAAAAACATGATTACTGGTGCTTCCCAAGCAGATGCTGCAGTACTAGTAGTAGCTGCTGATGATGGAGTAATGCCACAAACAAAAGAACACATATTTTTATCCAGAACATTAGGTATTAACCAAATTATTATTGGAGTTAATAAGATGGATCTTGTTAACTATTCTGAAGAAAAATATAATGAATTAAAAGATCAAGTATCTGATTTAATCAAATCTGTTGGATACAATCCTGCAGAAGTTCCTTTTATTCCTATTTCTGCGTTTGAAGGAGATAATATCAAAGAAGCTAGTTCTAATACTCCTTGGTATAAAGGAAAATCATTAATCGATGCTTTTGAAGATTTCAGTGCACCTGAAAAACCAACTAACTTACCTTTAAGAGTACCTATTCAAGATGTTTACTCTATTACTGGAGTTGGAACTGTACCTGTTGGAAGAGTAGAAACTGGTTTAATGAAGAAAGGAGAAGAGGTAATATTTGAACCAGCAGGAGCTTCTGGAGAAGTTAAATCTATTGAAATGCATCATGAAATGTTTGATGAAGCTGAACCTGGAGACAATGTTGGATTCAATGTTAGAGGTGTAGGTAAAAACGATATCAGAAGAGGAGATGTTGCTGGACACACCAACAGCCCACCTACTGTAGCTAAAGAATTTGATGCTCAGATTGTTGTTTTACAACATCCTGGTGTTATCACTGTAGGATACACTCCTGTATTCCACTGTCACACATCTCAGGTTGCATGTACTTTCTTAGAATTAACTAAAAAATTAAACCCTGCTACTGGTCAAGTTGAAGAAGAAAACCCTGATTTCCTCAAAACTGGTAATGCAGCTATTGTAAAAGTTAAACCTACAAAACCTATGGTAATAGAAAACATTAAAGACATACCTCATATGGGTAGATTTGCTATTAGGGATATGGGTCAAACTGTTGCTGCTGGTATGTGTATAGGTATTGTACCTGCTAAATAATTAGAATTATAATTAGCTATGAAAATTCATAGCTATTTTTTTCTTTATTTTAAGAAAATTTTTATTTTTTTAAAATTAGAAAATTTATAATTTTCTTTATTATTAAGAAATTATACCTTTTTGTTTTTTGGAGGGTGAGAATGCACCAAGCAAGAATTAAACTTACAGGAACCGACCCAGAAAAGCTTAACTTTGTCTGTGATCAACTTAGAAAAATAGCTGAAAGAACTGGCGTTGATCTTTCAGGTCCAATACCATTACCAACTAAAAAATTAGTTGTTCCTACAAGAAAATCTCCTGATGGAGAAGGAAAAGCCACTTGGGAAAAATGGGAACTTAGAATACATAAGAGATTAGTTGGAATTGGAGCAGATGAAAGGGCAATGAGACAAGTTATGAAAGTCAATGTTCCAGATAATGTAAGTATTGAAATAGAACTTAAAGGCTAAATTTAGCTATATCATATCAATATTAGCTAATTTTCAGTTTTTGTTAAATTAGCTACTATTAGATACTATTAGCTATTATTTATTAGCTACTTTTTTTAACTTTATTCTAAGTTTTACTAATTTTAAGAATCTTTGTAGTTTTTTTAGTTGGATTATATTGTTTTATATCATTGTACACTACTTGATATTCATATATATTTTATTTAATTCTATTTGCCGAGATAGCCTAGCCAGGTAAGGCGCAGGACTTGAGATCCTGTGGAGATTTTCTCCGCCTGGGTTCAAATCCCAGTCTCGGCGTTTTTTTGATTATTTTTATTTATCTTTTTTTGTATTTTTTTTTATAATATTTTTTTATTATTTTTATTATAGTCTATTATTCTTTTTATTTATTTTATTCTCTAGTTATTTATTATTAATTTTTTATATAAAGAATAATTATTAATTATTATTTCAAATCAATAGTATTCATAAATAATATTCATAAAATAAAACTAAATTTAGCTAATATATATTAATATTTTTCAAAATAATCATTTTAAATTTAAATAGAAAGTTTTAATATTATCAAATAGAGATAATTAAATAATTAAAAAATATTAAAATATAATTTAAAATATTAAAATATAATTTAAAATATTAAAATATAATTTAAAATATTAAAATAATTTAAAATATTAAATAAATTAAATATAATATTATAATTTATAAAATATTATAGTATTAAGAATATATTTATATAAATTAATTTAAGTAAGATTATAATTTAAAAATAATGCATGATCTAAGAATATTATAATTTAAAATATTATATCTTTTGGTGATAGAATGTGGATATATTTAATAATAGGAATAGTTGTAATTGTTATATTAGCTATTATTGTTGGTATATACAATGGTCTTGTTGGTGCAAGGAATAAGGTTAAGAATGCTTGGTCTCAAATTGATGTTCAATTAAAAAGAAGAATTGATTTAATACCAAACCTAATTGAAACTGTAAAGGGATATGCAGGACATGAAAAAGGAGTATTTACTGATATAACTGAAGCTAGATCAGGTTTAATGAAGGCTACTTCTGTTAAAGAAGTGGAAGCTGTGAATAATCAGATAACTAGTGCTCTTAAAACTCTTTTTGCTGTTGCAGAAAATTACCCTGATTTAAAAGCAAGTCATAATTTTCAAGATTTACAAAATAAGTTATCTGAAACTGAAGATAAAATTGCTTACTCTCGTCAGTTTTATAATGATTCTGTTTTGATGTATAATAATAAATGCCAAATGTTTCCATCAAATATTTTTGCTTCTTTATTTAACTTTAATGAAGCTGATTTCTTTGAAGCAGCTGAAACTGATAGGGCAACTCCATCTGTTAAATTTTAATCTTATAATTCATTAAGGACATTTTAATTAAATTTTATATAATTTTTTTATATATTATATAATTTTTTTATATAATTTTTAAATAATATTTATGTGTAATTATATAATTATTTGTAGGTGATTTAATTGAAAAAGATTTTGAAAAAGATTTTATCAATATTGATAATATATATTGTATCTGTTGTAATTGTGAATTTGCTGGCATATGTTTTTTTAGGTTTACCTCTATCTTTGGGTTCTATTTTAGCATGGGCGGTTGGTATTGGTGTGATAATACTTTTTATTTGGTTTATTGGTTGGACATGGAATACTGGTGAAGATCGCGATTAATATCAAGGGTCATGACCATTTTTATTTATAAATATATATCTATATATTATGATATTTTTTAATGTTATTTTATATATTATGATATTTTTTATAGATTATGCATATAAAGGAGTTATTAGCTATGAATAAAAAATTCATTACATTTATATCTCTACTTTTATTAATTTTTATTTTTTTAGGGGTTTTCACTAGTATTAGTTTTGCAGAAGATGATAATAGGAGTTATTCTATTCCTTTTGCTAATATTCATATTTATATTCAAGAAAATGGAAGTATACATATTGTTGAAACTATAAATTATGTTTTTTATGGAACTTATAATGGGGTTACAAGAGATATTCCTTTTAAATCTAATGAAAAAATAGAAAATTTAAAAGTTTCCACATCAGGAGCTTATTCTAAATTCGAATCTTATGATGAAAATGGAGAAAAACGTATAAGAGTTTATTTATATTCTAATTCTGAAAAAACAAAACCTGTTACAGACAAAAAGGTAAATGTTACTTATGAGTATGATTTTATAAATGTGGTGAAACTTTATAATGATGGAGCTACTTTACATTATACTTTATGGGGTGATGGATGGGATGTTGATTTAGGTAAATTAAATGCATATATTCATCTTAACAATAAAAGTGGTGTTAAATATTGGCTAAATCCTTCTGAACTTATTTTAAATAGTAAGTGGGATATTAATACCTTAGAAGTAACTACTGATAGATTATATTCTGGAAATCTCTTTGAATTAAGAATGATTATTCCAAAAGATTATTTTACTAACTCTACTTATGCACTTATATTTAATGAAGATGGAATAGCTGCTTTTGAAAATTCACAAAAAGAATATGAAGATGGAGTTAAATTCTTTTCATCTTTTTATGAAATATTAGCATTAGTAATGCTAGGTTTATGTTTCATTCCAGTAATAATTTATATTGTATATGGTAGAGAGCCTAAAATTCAGTATCAAGGAATTTATGAACGTGAACTTCCTACTGATGACTCTCCTGCAATAGTTAATGCTCTTTATAGAGGCAATGTAGGTTCTGTTAATATGGATGCTTTTAAGGCAAGTGTTTTAAGTTTAGTAAATAAAAAGTATTTAAAAATGGAAAATTTTGAAAATTCAGATACTTCTTCTGATGAAAATTCTATGAATCCAACTATTACATTTAGTAGTGATTTAAATTTTTCGAATCTTTCTTCATCTGAAAAAAGTGCCTTTAAAACTTTAAAATTATTTGCAGATAGAAATGAGAAACTTGATTTAGAAGTATTTAAAAATGATATGAAAGAGGAGATTGTAGCTAAAAAATTTAGAGATTATTATAATTCTTGGTGTAAGGAAGTTGAAGATGAAGCTAAAAAAAATATTAGTAAATTTTTTGATTCAACAGGTTCTGATTATGGTGGTTTTCTAGCACTTGGTGGATTAATTTTATCAGGAATAATTATAATGGCATGGTTTTTTAGTTTCCTTCCATTTACTTATGTCGAATCATTTAGCTATATTCTACCAGCTATGATTTTTTTGATTTTTGTTTCTGTTATGATTATAATTATACCTAATCATATATTGGGTAGATGGACTGTTGAAGGAAGAGAAGCTTCTAAAAAATGGTTAAACTTTAGAAAATATCTTAATGATTTTAGTTTGATTAAAGAATATCCTCCTAGTTCAATAGAAATATGGGATCAATATTTAGTTTATGGCACAGCATTAGGATTAACAAAGGTAGTTAAGAAAAATATGGAAAAACTTATTCCTAAGGAAAATTTAGATTCAATGGATAGCTATTGTTTCTATAGTTATGGTGGAACTTCTCTCATGTTTTCAAGCTTTGACACTGGAATATCCACAGCTTCTGCATCTGATTCTAATTCTGGAGGTGGAAGTGGAGGCTTTGGAGGAGGCTCTGGTGGAGGTGGAGGTGGAGCATTTTAGTTGCTTCATCTTTTTAATTTTTTTTTTAAAAATATTATTATTATTATTATTATTTGATATGATATTATGTGGAATGATTTAGGAGAATATATAGCTAATCATTGTGATTATAAAAATAAGGATAATATTGATGGGTTTAATAATAAATCTAATGTTTATAATGCTCCTTGTAAAGTAGTTGAAATAGCTATTGGAAAATTTTTTTCTGTTGCAGATTATTTAACAAATAATCCACTTGTTGAAGATTTTAGTGCCACAGATATTAATCCTAATGATTCTAATATTCTATTTGATGATATAACTAATCCTAATATGGATATTTATGAATGTGCGAATATAATATATTCTATTCGCCCTCCACAAGAACTTCAACCTTATATTGCAAATATTGCAAATAAAACAGGAGCTACTTTAATTATTAAACCTTTTTTTAATGAAGATTTAAATGCAAATATTAAAATGAAACTAGTAAATTATAAAAAAGCTACTTTTTATCAATCAATTTGATAAATTTGTAAATGGTTAATAAAGAAAAAAAGCTAATTTACACATGGGATTTTTTTAGAGTAAACTTTTTTAGAGAAGAATTTTTTTAGAATAGAATTTTTTAAAGGAGATTTTTAATAATGAATAAATTTTTAAACAATGTAAATGAAGGTGAAAATAATTTGTGGAGATATTTTATTACAATTATTTTATCATTTATACTTTCTAATATAATAGCTGGATTTTTATTAGGTTTTGGAATAATTTTATATTCTATTTCAGCTGGAAATATGGATATTAATGTTATTATGGATTTTATTGAAAACTATGATTCTAATTTAATTTTTTTATTCATAATGGTATTTGTCACTATTTTATTTTCAATGATATTTCTGTTTATATCCTTAAAGTTTATTCATAAGAGAGATTTCATGTCTCTTTTCAATGTTTCAAAAAAGTATGATGAATTTACTGGAAAAACTATTAATTGGTTTAATAGGATTAGATGGAATCGAATTTTAAAAGGAATTTTAGTTTGGTTAGCTTTTTTACTTTTATTAGATTTTATTTCATACATTATTGAACCTACATCTTATTCAATTAATTTTAACATTGATAATTTTTATTTAATTATATTTTTGTTTTTATTAGCTATTCCTATTCAAGTAACTTTTGAAGAGTTATTTTTTAGAGGTTATCTTAATCAAGGTCTTAGTTTAAAAATTAAAAGCCCATTGATTATTATCTTAATAAGTTCTAGTGTATTTTCTCTTGGCCATATAGCTAATGGTGGAATGGAACCTATTTTCATGATTCAGAATCTTGTAATATCTCTTATAATTGGAATTATTTTTTCTGTAGCTACTTTAGTAGATAATGGAATTGAATTAGCTATTGGTGCACATTTTATTAATAATTTCTATGCATTTTTAATTCACTCAGCAGAAGGAAGTTTAGGCAATTTTGAAACAATTATTCAAACTACAGAAGGAGATCCTGCGATGAGCTTAGTTTTTTCTACTATAGCTATATTGATTTTTGGATTAATTCTCTTTATTTATAAAAAAGAAGATATTATAAAAGTTTTAACCAATAAATAATATTTTTAATAGAATGCATAAATTGCAATTTTATTTAAAAAAATAAATACATAAATATTATATTAAATAACATATAAATGTTATAAGAACTAACAATTTATTGTTATTAATTTAAGTTCTGAGAATTTATTTTCATTTATGTTTAATTATCCAATTCATATTAAATTTGTAACATATTAAATGTATAGGATATTAATTGTATAAGATATTAAATGTATACTACTAATTATTTTATTATTATTTAAGGAATGTTGAAATGTCTGATTTAGATAAGATTTTTCAAAAGTATGAAACTCGAGCTGAAGGATTATCTCAAGAAGAGGTTGAGAATCGTTTAGCTAAATATGGAAAGAATGAGTTAGTAGAGACTAAAAAAGATCATCCTATTAAAATATTTATAATGCAATTTGTAGATATTTTAATTGCGCTTTTAATTATAGCTGCAATAGCTGCTTTTGCTATAGGCGAATGGAAAGATTCTATAGTTATATTAGTAGTAGTAGTGTTAAATGCAGTAATTGGATTTATCCAAGAATATCGTGCAGAAAAAGCTATGGAAAATCTCAAGAGCCTTGTTTCTACAGAAGCAGTTGTAAAACGTAATGGCGAATTTGAAAAGATTCCTGGAGATGAAATTACAATTGGGGATATTGTAGTTGTAGAAGAAGGAGACAAGATTCCTGCAGATCTCGTAATGATTGAAACTCATGATTTAAATATAGATCAATCATCTCTTACTGGGGAATCAATACCCGTTCTTAAGGATAGCAATAGTGATATTGGTGAAGATAAAGATGATGATGCTATTTTAAATATTGATAAAGAATCTCATGATGAAGACATTATAAAAAGATTTACTTATATGGATTCTAATGTTGTTTCAGGTAGAGGTATAGGTATTGTAATAGCTGTGGGTATGGAAACTTCTATTGGTAAAATAGCTGGAATGATTCAAGAAAGTAAAAGTAAAACTCCATTAGAACTAAAAATAGCTAATTTAAGTAAAACACTAGGGGCTATAGCTATTGTTATATGTACAATTGTTTTTGCACTTCAATTTTTCCAAGGATACTCATTAGTTGAAACTTTCATGACTGCTGTATCTTTAGCTGTAGCTGCAGTTCCAGAAGGGCTTCCTGCAATTCTTACTCTTACTCTTGCTTTAGGTATGCAAAGAATGGCTAAATCTAATGCTATTGTTAGAAAACTTTTAGCTGTTGAAACTCTTGGTTCTTGTACTGTTGTTTGTTCTGATAAAACAGGTACTTTAACTTTAAATAAAATGCTTGTTAGAGATGCAAGATTTAACAATCAAAAAAAATCTCTAGAAATTTGTGCTTTATGTAATAATTCTTCAATGAAGGAGGGAAAATTAATTGGTGATCCAACTGATGGAGCAATAATGATATATGGGGAAGATAATGGTTACATAAAAACTGAACTTGAAAAAACTTATCCTCGTATTAAAGAAATTCCTTTAGATAGTGTTAGAAAGAGAATGACTACTATTCATGAGAAAATTAGTAGTAGTAATAGTAATAATAGTACTAATAGTAAAAATAGTAATAATAGTATTAATAATGATAATGAGGGATCTACACCTTCGGATGAAAGTTTTTTTGTTTTTACAAAAGGTGCTCCAGAAATAATATTAAATCAATGTAAATATATAGATAATGAAGGGACTATTGAAGTTATTGATGATAAAGTTACTGAAACCATAAGGAATAATATAAATGAGATGACAGATTCTGCTCTTAGGGTTTTAGCACTTGCTTATAAAAAAATCGACATTGATTCTAATAATAAAAATATAATTGAAAATCATGAGGAAGTGGAAAAAGACCTTATATTTGTTGGTTTGGCTGGAATGATGGATCCTCCAAGACAAGAAGCTAAAGAGGCAGTCGCATCTTGTAAAACAGCAGGTATAAAAGTTGTAATGATTACTGGGGATCATCAAGCTACAGCATCTGCTGTTGCAAGAGAAGTTGGAATATTGGATAATGGAAAAGTTTTAACTGGCTTAGAATTAGAAAAACTTAATGATGATGAATTTATGGATATTGTTCAAGATGTTCAAGTTTATGCAAGAGTTTTCCCAGAACAAAAAGTTAGAATTGTAGAAGCTCTTCAAAAACACGATAATGTTGTTTCCATGACTGGTGATGGAGTCAATGATGCTCCAGCACTTAAAAAAGCTTCTATTGGTGTAGCTATGGGAAGTGGAACAGATGTTTCAAAAGAATCTGCAGACATGATTGTCCAAGATGATAATTTTGCAACTATTATTCAAGCTATACGTGAAGGAAGAAAGATTTTTGATAATATTAAGAGATTTGTTAAGTTTCAAGTTTCAACTAATATAGGTGCTATTCTCACAATTGTTTCAGCATCATTACTTAATTTACCAATTCCATTTAATCCAATTGAAATACTTTGGATAAATATTATAATGGATGGTCCTCCTGCTCAATCATTAGGGGTGGAAGGTGCAGAAAAGAATATAATGAACAGAGCTCCTGAAAAAGGCAATATATTAACAAAAAATACTCTTATTAGGATAGCTATTGCAGGTGTTGTAATGGCTATTGGTACATTGGCATTATATTTCTATGAACTTAGTGTGGGAGCTTCAAAAGGATTATCAGAAGAAGATATTAAAATAAAAGCTACTACAGTTGCCTTTACAGTATTTGTAATATTCCAAATATTCAATGCAATAAATAATAGAGCTAATTCTAAAGAAAGAAATAACTTTTTTTGGATAGCTATTTCAACTTCATTCATATTACAAATATTAGTGGTTTACATGCCTTTCTTACAAGGAGTATTCCATACAACCTCATTAGAATTATGGCAGTGGCTTCTGATTATACCTGTGGCAGGAACAATTCTTATCTCTGATAGAATTGTAAATAAATTCATACCTAGATAGTTAAGATTTAGGTTATAGTTAGATAGTAGATGTTTATAATTTTTATTTATGAAAATTTTGTGGTGAATCAATGATTAAAAATTTTAAATCCGGTTTTAAAATATTTTTAATGGGAGGAACAAAAGATTCTATTAATATAATTAATTTTTTGAAAAAAGAATACGATTTTTCAAATTTAGGATTTGATTCAGTATTTATATTAACCACAACCACTACTGATTATGGTGGAAAATTAGCTAAACAAGCAGGTTCTGATGAAGTAATATCAAAACCCATGAAAAAAGATGAAATTTTGGAAATTCTTAATACTTATTTTGATGGGGAAAAATTTGATGTTTTTATAGATGCTACTCATCCATTTGCAGAAAATGCTACTTTAACAGCTATAGAAGTAGCAAAAATAGCTAATGTTAAATATATTCGTTTTGAAAGACCTGTCTTTGATTATTCATTTTATGAAAATATTTATTCAGTTGATTCTTTCAAAGAGATAGGGAAATTAATAACTTCTAATTTTAAATGTAAAAATATTCTTCATTTAGCTGGAGTGAATACTATAAAGTCAGTTTTAAATTCTAAGCAAATATCTAAAAAAAACTTTTTTGTTCGTGTTCTTCCAGTTAAATCATCTATTGAAAAATGTAATGATTTTGGAATTAATGGAGAACATATAATAGCTATGCAAGGTATATTTTCAAAAAATTTTAATAAAGAGCTAATGAAAGAATTTAATATTCAAGTTATTATTACAAAAGAAAGTGGTGATATTGGAGGAGTTCCTTCAAAAATAGCTGCTGCTCATGAGCTTGGAATTGATATTATTTTGGTTAATCGACCAAAAATACCTAATTTAAATGAAAATACTGTTGTTAATGATTTAAATCATTTGGAAGAAACTTTAAGTTTATTATAATGATATTATAACTTTATTATAATAATATATATTTTATATTTAATTTTATAAAATAATATATAATAAATTAAGATATAATAAAGATTTAAATTAAATATTTAATTAAATCCAATTAAGATATAGAAATATATATTATAAGAATATTTGGATATTTATAAAATATTAATAATAATTAGATATATAATAGATATAATATAATTTATAAATTTATAACTTAGAATTTAATTAAATATCTCACTCACAATTACACGAGCTTTTTTCATGATAATCAGAGAATTCCATCCAAATGACATTCGCAGAGTATATGAAATAGAGGAAATGTCTTTTATAGATCCTTATGATATTAATATACTTAAACAACTATTTGATTTTGGAGCAGGATTTCTAGTAGGTCAAATTGATAACAATGTAGTTGCTTATATTATTTTTTGGATAAATGATGAAAATAAAGGACATATTATTTCTTTAGCTGTTGATAAAAATCATAAAAGACAAAAAATCGCTTCAAAACTTATTAAAAGAGCTATAGCTACATTTATAGAGTTTAATATTTTTACAATAACCTTAGAAGTTCGAGCTAAAAGTAAAGAAGCTATTGATTTTTATAAAGCTATTGGATTTAAAAAAGATAAGTTTGTTTCAAATTATTATGAAGACGGTTCAGATGCATTTAAAATGTCTTTAAATTTTTTTGATGATTGGAGTGAATAGGATTATTAATAACAATAGACTAATTAGCTATTGTTAGGATTATTAAACTTCAAAAAACATAAATTAGTTTTTTTAATTAATAAATTTTAATAAGTTTACCTAGATTTTGATTCATAGGTATATTTTATTTTTTACTCATTAAGCTAATTAATTTTAAATTTATAAAATAATTAATTTTATTTTATTAGCATATATTAATTTTAAATTATTAGTATATTTTAATATTAAAGTCATAACATAATTTTCCATTCAAATTTATAATTTAAAAATTATCAAAATTTTTTTCATATACTATTAAAATACCAAAAGTATTTTAATTATACTAACTAAAAATAATATAGAAATAGGTAATGTAAATTAGTACTTGAGTAAATACTTATCTTTAAAGTCATTAATTTTCTTTAAATAAGTATTACTAAATTAGAATATAATAAATTTGGTATTTTAAAAATATGGTGATTTAATGGAAAATAGAGCTAATGCTAATAATACTAAAAACATAGCTAAAATAGCTTTAGAAGATGGAACTGTAATGAAAGGTGAAGCTTTTGGTCATGAAACTACAGCTACTGGCGAAATTGTTTTTTCAACAGGAATGACAGGGTATGTTGAAGGTTTAACTGACCCTTCATTTAAAGGTCAAATCTTAATGTCAACCTATCCTCTTCAAGGAAATTATGGTGTAAGTGACGAATGGTATCAGTCTGGAAAAATCCAAGTTGAAGGATATATTGTAAGAGAGGTATGCAAAGATCTTCCAATGCATGCTCCACAGAAGAATTTGGATGAGTTCCTTAAAGAATTTAAAATTCCAGGTATTAGTGGAATTGATACAAGAGACCTCACTATTAAAATTCGCGAAAAAGGAGCTATGAAATGTGCTATTACAACTGAAGAAGTTGATGATAGTGAACTTATAGCCCAAGCAAAAAATCAATTAAGCATTGTTGATATGGATTTAGTTCCACAAGTTTCAACTAAAGAAATAGTTTCATATGGAGAAAATAGTCCTCAAAAAGTAGCTATTATTGATTGTGGTGTTAAGAAAAATATACTTGAAGGATTTTTAAAACGAGATATTGATGTAGTCCTTTTCCCATATGATACAGATTATCAAACTATATTAGATTATGATGTAAATGGTTTGATGGTTTCTTGTGGTCCTGGAAATCCAGAAAGAGTCACAGAAACAATTGACACTCTTCAAAAAATAGCCAATAGGCTTCCTATTTTTGGGATTTGTATGGGTCAGCAGGTTATAGCTAAATCATTTGGAGCCAAAATTTATAAAATGAGATTTGGTCACAGAGGGGCTAATCAACCAGTTAAAGATCTTGAAACAGGTAAAGTTTTCATAACTTCTCAAAATCATGGATTTTGTATTGATGCAAATTCATTTGAGGATACTCCATTAAAATTAACTCAAATAAACCTTAATGATAATACTCCAGAAGGTTTTTCCCATGAAGAATTACCTCTTCATTGTATTCAGTACCATCCTGAAGCAGGACCTGGTCCTAATGACACAGATTTTAGATTTGATGAGTTTAAAGAAATGATGAAAAATTATTAGTGGATGATGAAAAATTTTTAATGATTATGAAAAATTATTAGTGATATTACTAATTAAATGAGGATTAAGATGCCAATTGATAAAGATATTAAAAAAATACTCATAATCGGTTCTGGACCGATTCAAATAGGTCAAGCAGCAGAGTTTGATTATTCAGGTTCACAAGCTTGTAAATCAATAATGGAAGAAGGAATTGAAACTGTTCTTATTAACAGTAATCCAGCTACAATCCAAACAGAT
>Ga0123353_10007731_pt1 | contig 14581 bp, 7 predicted proteins | sample TergutLab28metaG_3_FD_92763 | JGI IMG/M metagenome (GOLD analysis project Ga0123353, IMG submission 92763) | Labiotermes labralis P3 segment gut microbial communities from Petit-Saut dam, French Guiana - Lab288 P3 | ecosystem: Host-associated > Arthropoda: Insects > Digestive system > Gut ... | reverse complement strand
AATTGGTCAACTCTTTTTGTATCAATTACTAATTCGGTGTTCTCCATCAGGTTTTTATTTCCCATAATATTTTATATACCTCCTCGGTAACTTCACTTATGGTTTTTGTTGCATCCACAATGTAATATGTTGAATCATTTTCCGCAACACGATCATAATATTGTTGAACCTGTTTCAAAAAGGCTATATTATATGGCTCTTTGCGCCCGGCGAAAGCTGCACGTTCAATAGAGAGTTCTGCTGGCATTTTTAGATATATTGTAATATCAGCTTTTTTGAATGGTTTATTAATCTGTTTAACAAAATTCAAATCTATAATGTCAGCCTTTTTACGTTCTGCATAACGATATGCAAGAGCCGTATCCACATACCTGTCCCATATCACTGTATGTCCAGATTCAATTGCAGGTAAAGCAATTTTTTTATATGTCCATGCCCTATCGGCAGCAAAAAAATATGTCTTTAAAAAGAAAGTCGCTCCATTATATAATAATGATTTAACGGCATCCTTTATCGGCGATTGAAATTCAGCACAAAAGATATAACCACCTGTAGAAAGTCGTGATTGCAGATTCTTCATTAATGTGGATTTCCCTGCTCCATCAATGCCTTCAATTGCGATTAACATAATACACTTTCCCCATACAATGATTTCAAAATCCTATCAATTAATGTATCAAATGTAAATAATACATCAGTACACGCACATTCAACCATTAAATTTTTTCTCATTTTTTGATTTCCATCACCTAATATCTCAATGTTACCAGAATAATACATTAATATCTCTTTTCCTGTCGCATAAGCATAGCCTGCCAAAGCTGCTGACCCTGAATCAATTTCTGGTTCATCTGCGGAAAAAACATAAATTTCAGACTCTTCCAAATTATGTAAATCATTTTTTGCCCTTGCATCAAATGATATATTGCTTGGTGTAAAGCGGGAACCGATAGAAACCTCCGATGCGAAGTCAATAATAGCAGTACTTAATCTATTTGTATATTCTCGTTGATATTCACATCTACCACCACCGAAATCAATAAACACTTTCTTGGGTTTTATTTCCAATTTCTTGATAGCTCGAATACCCAAATCGTTAAAATCAGACTCAAAAAAAAATTTTAATTCTGTAGAGAGCATAGAAAGTGCATTATTAAAACCTTCAAGAAGCCTTTCCTTAAAATTATTTGAGGTTTCAGGTATCTGATAATAACGTTTTGTTTTAGCCATTTGACTGATAATAGGATCATATATAAAGTCCTCTTGTTCTTTAATTAACCGATACCAGATAAAATCGGTATTTAAAAGAAAAACAGGTATGGAGTTGGCATACGAATAACCGATTTCAAAAGCTATACCATCGTCTTTTGATATGTCATTATATATTCCTATCAAACCTATAACATCTTTAGACAGCCGCTCAATATCTTTCTGAAAAATGGATAAAGACTTATTCTCAGATATAATTTTATCTTCGTCAATGTCACGAAAAGGAACGAACGTAACTGGTTTTTCAAAATGTTCGATATCGGTAACATCAGTTAATGTTTTCAGAACGTTTTTTTCCAGCTCTTCGGCTTGGAGCTTTTGACTATAATCATAGAGCCTTGTAGCTATGTAAATTTTATATCCATGACTTAATAATAAATCTGAAACTTTTGTTCTCACAATTAAACCCGACATTACTTTTATAGTTAATTTTATAAATCAGAAGGATTTGAACCTTCAACACTCGCCTTAAAAGGGCGATACTCTACCACTGAGTTACTAACCCGGTATTTCTAACTACAGGTATTTATCCTAAATCAATCAATGGATTGGATTTATCAGCAATTCCGTATACAGACTCCGAAAGAGATAGCATTTCACGAATTTCAGAAATGGCATTTTCTATTTCATCTTTTTGATCAATTCCATCAAAGATAAAAAGAATATCCGCTATATCGCTTGTTATCTTAGTTCGATCGCTATCTTTATCGTTCCAACAACGACAAAAAACTCCTTGTTCGTCAGAGTAAACAACTTCATTTGCCGATGTTTTCTCAACCTGCTTTGACCCTATTCCATAAAATTCTTCGCCTTTACTGGCCAATCGTAGTTGAATATTACCTGTAAATTTATCAACATTATATCCTCCCATAGGCATTCCGTATTTTAACGAAATAGAATTATATAAATCAACAAAAGGGCTAATGTTAAACAAGGTTTTTTTCTCAAGCGCATAATTACTCAAAAAAACAATTGATGACTCTCTCCCTTTTTTTGCATTCATTGTTTGGAAAATATCTGTCCATTTTTTAATTTGTGGAATTTGATTCGCATCGCAATTCCCGTACTGTTTTAAAAAGCTTATTACTGCATTATTCTTAATATCTGCAATTAATTCGGAGAGTTTCGTAACTCCTATTGAAGATATTTTAAAGCGAATTGCACCAATAGTCGCCGTTTCAAATTTATTCAACACGGCTTCATTGATTAATAACTTCATGTTTTTTTTCCTTCTGAATTTGGTTTATACATTTTGTTACTTTTTGCAGTGTTTCTAACCACAATTCGTAAATTTGATCTCTTGTTAAAAGTGTTTTTCCATTGTGATCTATTGTTTCATAAACCGGTTTTCCACATCCATATAAATCACAATTCATCCAAAAATTTTTATAGTCCCAATCTACGATTTTAATACCATTAGTTCCTTCATGTTTTTCCAAATCAGTCCCCGGATAAGGCACAAGGACTGTTATATGGGGAACCGTGACAATTCCTGTTTGCAAATAGTCCAAAATTACTTCTTGTGTTTGACGAACACTTTCTTCTGTATCGTATGGTAATCCAATAATCCAGTAACCTTGTGTTGACAGACCTGTTTTAGTTAATGTTATCAAAGCGTTTTTTACAGAGCAAACATTCTCGTCTTTTTTTATCCATTTAAGTTGCTGATCAGTAGCACCTTCGCAACCAATGGCAACCTGTTTAAACCCTGCTTCAAGTAACAATTTGCACATTTCCTCGTCAATTACGGTATCGCCCCTTGTTTGGCACCACCAAGATTTTTTAATATTTTTTTGTTTATTAAGTAAAATTAGCTCTTCAAGAAATCGCCTTAAACGATCTTTAGCGGATATATTAAGGTCACCTAATACAAAATGTTTAATTTTGTGCAGATCGTATAATTTACCAATAGTTTTAATGAGTGTGTCTGTTTCAATATTTACAGGCTCTTTGTAAGAGTTTGTTCGGAAAAAGCTTCCAACAGAACACATCGTACATGTATTAATGCAACCACGAGAACTATAAATTCTGGCAATAATCTCATCTTTTTGTTTATAAAAAATATCATACGCTGGAGCAGGTAAATTAGAAAGAAAAAAATTGTTCAAGCGAGCAGGTTCAATAATTATTTCGGGATCACAACCTAATTTTTCTGGCGTACAAAGATGCTCTATTTCTTTTAAATTACCTTTTTTATATAATATTTCTTCAACAATTTTGTAAAAAACTTCTTCTCCTTCTCCCACAACAACACCGCTTATTGAATCTTTAAATTTTTCAATTACTTCTCTATAACAAATTGTTGGGTGTATACCTCCCAAAAATATATGCACAGACGTTTTCTCAAAAACTATAGGGATTAATATTTCTGCCCATGTACCGTAAGAGCTGGTCATAAAAGATATACCAACTATATCGCAAGCATAACGAGAAATCTCTTTTTCAATGTCATGTTTATTAATTGTTCTTTTCTCTGTTTTTCTAAGCATCTGATCAATTAGATTCAAATCAACATACTTGATAGAAAATTTGGGGTCTATTTTTTTACATTCTTGTCTTACATAAGCCGCAATTGAAAATAGCCCATAATTGGGTTCAACATCTGAATCTCCCAAATAATCAAGATCGCTTATGCAATCAAAATACTCCAATATAACTTTTTCTGTAGGTATAGCATCAGATGCCGAAGGTGGGTTAATTAGTAAAACGTTGCATTGAATTTTTTTTATGTTCATATTATACCGTTTGTAAACTTTTAATATTATTTAATAAATCTGATAATTCATACCCTTTATTAAAAAGGTACGAAAAATCATTTCCATAAGATGTTATTTGCTGTTTATCTGTTATAATTTGGCTTTTTTCGCTCTCTTTGTTGTCATTAAGATGTTCTTGATAAGCTATTTTGCTATCAAAGAGAATAATATCTTGTAACTTTTCCAATTTTTCTGTGCTCTCATCTAATAATTCTGACTTTATTATACACTTATTATATACTACCTTTTTAAAGCGTTTTGTAACCCTTTCAAAAAAATGAAGTATTACAAGATCTTTTTCCGTAAGTTGAGATATTTCTTTATCAATAACAATTAAGCGTTTTACCGCTCCACAATTTTTAATACTATTTTGATGACTTTCTATTTGATCCGCGATATTCTTAGAAATCATATATGTTAAATTCGTTCTACGATAAGCCTTATACTGAGATACAAATTCCTGTTTAATTCGTTCTATTAATTCCGCATTGCCATGATAAGCTGCAAGTGCTTCATAATCTTCTGGACTACAAGCACAAGTCCACGCTCTCAAATCCATATCAACGGAAATTATACTTTCTTCAAAAGATTGACTTGAATGAATTATGTGATCATAAAGAGTTCTCGAATTAACCGTAATTGATTTTTGCTCTCGAATAGCATGACCATGACCTATTGCTTCAACAATAGCTTTGCTTAAATAATCATGAGCTATTTTATGTTCTATTTTTATTTTGTCCAACACATCATCAGTATTTTTTATAGAAAAATCATATTTTGGTCTTTTTTCTTCAAAAAGCTTGGAAAAACGGATTTCAACGCTATTCTTGAGCCAAAATGTAAACAAGATCACTGCTAAACCTTGTGCGATATATCCATAAATATCTATCCACCAACCAAATGGTTTAAGATAAAAAGGAGACATGAATAATGCCGCTGCTACGGTTAGCCACAAAAAATCCTGCCAATCAGCATCTTTTAACAATCGGTCAAGTAGTTTTTTCGACATATCGTTATCCGCTCCTTTCAATCATAAAGTATTGACTTTGGCTCTATTGCGTAGACAATATTCAAAACTTATTAGTTTGACAAAATTAACTTTTCATTTTCCCAAGAACCTTTTTGGTCAAGCACATTATAAAAAGCTGATTTACCCATACTTCTTTTGTTCATCACTCGTCCTGCGATACGGACTTCACTATTTTCAAACGCATCGAAATGATCTATAATGTCACTGGAATGATGCATTTGATCGTATTTTACAGTTAAATATGGGTCTTCATCTTTTCCTTGTGGTTCACATACTTCTTGTAAGCGAATAGTTTTCTGCTCGTTTAAATTTCCTATTGAATTAGACATTGTTTTCTCCTCTTTTAGGCTATATTTTCATCAACATTTTGAAAATTAAATTTTTAATGAAGAGACCGCCAATATCCCTTCACATAATCATTGAGATGGACACGGAATTTGCACCGCGCCCACTACAATATCTACCGTACACCAAGCATTACCGATACTCTCTCTTTTTTCCCGTCTGACGTAGTAACTACACCTCTTATTAAATACGTACCCTCTGCAACAGAGCGGCCTTTGCTGTCTTTTAAATCCCAAGAACCAACCTCACGCCGTTCTTGCGTGTTAAGCGCATTGTCGGTGATACGTATTTTGTTGATGACGTTACCTGACGCATCAAAGATAGTAAGCATTGCGCTCTGTACCCACTTACCCTGACGGAAGAAAGTCACAGAACTCGCCGACCGTGCAACAGGATTCGGCCCCGCAGTAAACTCACCTGCTAATACCGTGATTTCCACAAACTCATCTTTGTTTGGCTGTTGAGGATTGGGAATTACACGTTCAGGCGATAGAACCGAAACTGGTGTTGCGGAAATGACAAGTTCCAAAATGTTCGTCATCTGTTGCGTACCTATGCCCTTGTTCAGCGTTATCCTAAAAGTATAACTGCCGTCTGTGCCATTAAATGCCGCTCGGAAACCAACAGCCGTTACTACTGCTGCTACGCCATTCAGGTTAAGTTCGGTGATAACATCTTCTACAAATCCTCTCGCCATTCCCTGTGAATTCAATATCGATTGTGCGACAGGGCCGAATGTCACGCTCTCAATCGTTGCCTTTGCAGCAGTAATGTCTATATTATCTTGATTTATTATTATAGTCCATTGCGCCGTCACAGTTAAATTACTCGTTACATTAGTAAACGCAATATCCCAACCGGTAAATGAGTAACCGGTGCGAGTCGGATTGAATGGTGCGGTTGCACTACTGCCATAATTCACGTTTTCGGTTTTCAGCATAATACCAGTACCGCTCACAAATGTTACTGTATAGCTGTTTATCGTCCACTGCGCCGTTACAATCAAGTCATTTGTCACGTTGTCAAAATCATTATCCCAACCGGTGAAATTATGGCTGGCGTTCGTAGGAGTGTTTGGCTGATTTGCCGCGCTGCCGTGTTCAACGATTTGCTCGTCTACTACTTCACTGTCCCGACCGATAAACGTCACTGTATAGGTCTTTATCGACCACTGTGCAGCTACAGTCAAGTCACTTGTCACGTTGTCAAATCCATTATCCCAATCGGTAAAGTTATGGCTGACACTCGTAGGCGCGTTCGGCTGATTTGCCGTACTGCCGTGTTCAACTGTCTGCGGGGTACCTATAACCTCACCGTTCCAACCGATAAATGTAACTGTGTAGGTCTTTATTGACCACTGCGCCGTAACGGTCAGATTCTCCGTCACGTTGTCAAAATTATTATTCCAACCAGTAAAGTTATAGCTGATACTCGTAGGCGCGTTCGGCTCATTTGCCGCATTGCCATGTTCTACTGTCTGAGATGTACCTATTACTTCACCATCCCAACCGATAAACGTCACCGTATAGGTTTTTGTAGACCACTGCGCAGTAACAGTCAGATTTTCCGTCACATTGTTAAACTCATTATTCCAACCGGTAAAGTTATGGCTGACGTTCGTAGGCGCGTTCGGCTCATTTGCCGCACTGCCGTGTTCTACTGTCTGCGGTGTACCTATAACCTCGCCGTTCCAACCGATAAACGTCACGGTGTAAGTCTTTATTGACCACTGCGCAGTAACAGTCAGATTTTCCGTCACATTGTTAAACTCATTATTCCAACCGGTAAAGTTATGGCTGACGTTCGCAGGCGCGTTCGGCTCATTTGCCGCACTGCCGTGTTTTACTGTTTGCGGTGTACCTATAACCTCACCGTTCCAACCGATAAACGTAACTGTGTAAGTCTTTATTGACCACTGCGCAGTAACGGTCAGATTCTCCGTTACATTGTTAAAAACAATATCCCAACCGGTAAAATTATGACTAACGCTCGTAGGCGCGTTCGGCTCATTTGCCGCGTTGCCATGTTCAATGGTTTGCTCGTCTATCATCGTACCATTCCAACCTACAAACATCACTGTATAGCTGTTTATCATCCATTGTGCCGTAATGGTCAAATCACCTGTAACATTAGTAAATGCAACATCCCAACCGTTAAACATGTAACCGATACGAGTCGGTGAAATCGGCGCAATTGCGTTGCTGCCGTGTTCTACTGTTTGCGGCGTACCTATCACGGTGCCGGTACCTATGCCATCCATGAATGTTACAGTGTAGATTGGTGTTGCTGTAATAACAAGCTCTAACACGTCCGTTATCTGCTGTGTTCCGGCACCCTTGTTCAGCGTCACCATAAAAGTGAAATTACCATCCGTACCGGAAAATGCCGCCGTAAAATTACCGCTTGTCACAACTGCGATTACACCATTAAGGGAAAGCCTGCCTATAATGGCCGCAACTGTATCTCGCGCGGCATTGACATTAACAACATTAGCTTGTACAGCTTTGTATGTCGCACCCTCAATTATTACCTTGGCCGCTGTGATATCAGCGTTATCTTGCATTGGATCATAAGGTGTAGCAGTAATCGCTAATGTCAACACGTTTGTGACTTGCTCATCACCCGCGCCTTTGTTTAAGATTACCGTAAATGTATAGTTGCCATTTGTACCGTTCATTGTGGCGTGAGAGTTGGTTCCGGCAACTGCCGCAGTAAATGTACCGTTTACCACAACTGCGGTTACACCACTAAGGGGAAGTCTACCGATAATGGCCGCAACAGTATCTCGCGCGGCATTGACATTCACCACATTTCTTTGTGCAACCGTGTATGTTGCACCCTCAACTGTTGCTTTGGCTGCCATAATATCGATGTTATCTTGCGTTGGGTCATAAGGCGTAGCAGTAATCGCTAATGTCAACGTTTTTGTGATCTGCTCAACACCAGTACCTTTGTTTAATCTTACTGTGAATGTGTAATTGCCGTTTGTACCATTCATCGTAGCGTGAGTGTTAGTTCCGGCAACTGCCGTAGTGAACGTACCGTTTACCACAACTGCGGTTACACCATTAAGAGAAAGTCTGCTGATGATGGCCGCAACTGTATCTCGCGCGGCATTGACATTAGCGACATTAGCTTGCGCAGTCGTGTATGTCGCACCCTCAACTATTGTTTTGGCCGCCGTGATATCAAGATCATCCTGTTTCTTCACCGTCACATCAATAATCTCGGTAAAGCCCGCATTAGTGCCGTTCGCGTATGAAATACCAAATTTACCGTTCATAATCGCCCAAGTAGCTGTTACCGTACCAGTCGGTGACGTTGTCAAACCATTATTTGTACCTTCGACATAAAAGAATGGGTCTGTGTCGGTTGGCTTGTTCCAAGATATTATAATACCGTTAGCCGGTGCGTTGGCGTTTAGGCTGTGTGTACCGGAACCAATAGCGTTGATGACAATTGTACCTGTTCCGATCACAGTTCCACCATTCATGGTGAATGTTCCGAAATTAACCACGACACCGGCGGTATTACCGCTAATTTTGCCACCATTCATGGTAAAGGAACCCATTTCATTTACAGTTGCATTTACAAATACGCCACCACCAGAAGGACTGATGTTGTCTCTGATTTCGCCACCAAGCATGGTGAATGTGCCGCCAGCCTGTACAACCACGCCACCACCACGAGAAAACTCAAATCGATTATTTCTATTATTTTGCACAATCGCACCGTTGTTCATTACGAGTATACCGCCATTATTGACTTGTACTAAGGGGCCTCCTCCATCATCAGTAAAATTATTGTTGTGACCACCATCAATAATGATATTTTCCAAAATGAGAGTTGCATGGTCACGCACAGTAAATAAGTTACCACTTACGCCTCGTGTTAGAGTTATAGGTGCATTGGGGTTCACACTACGAATAGTAAGCGTCCGGCCTGCTGTTGTGGGTGTTGGAATGCTCAGAAGCGTACTAAGCGTTATATCCTGACTAACCGCGACAACTACATTTCCCCCGGCTGTTTCGTAATTTGCTATCTGTCCATAGAAATTGCTAACGTGTGTATCTGTCGTTACCGCTACCATATTGTTTGGGATTTCGACAAAGCCAGTATTAGCGCCGTTCATGTATGAAATACCTGATTTGCCGTCATTAATTGCCCAAACTGCTGTCGCCGCTCCAGTAGGAAACGTGGTCAAACGGGTATTTGAACTTGTAGCGTAAACGGATGTAACAGTGTTGGCCGGTCTGTTCCACGCAATTACAACTGCATTATTAGGAGCAGGAGAGGCACCGGCGTTAAAATTGTATGTACCAGGGATAACGGCAGCGAGATTTGACCCCACTCCGAATACAACCCCGCCGTTTATATTGATCTCAGGAGATATACCACTTCCAAGAACACCAACACCATCATTACTACTGATTTTGCCTCCATTCATAGTAAATGTACCGAAGTTAAATATATGTACGCCACCATCGTTAGCTATGGGTGGGTTTAGAGTTCGGTTGCCTTTGATTTCACCGCCAGTCATGGTAAATATGCTGCCAGTGCCTACTACAAATGCACCATAGCCCCTATTACCACGATTGTTGCTGATTTCTCCGCCACTCATAATGAACGTTGCGCGTACATACACACCACCACCATCACGGCCAAGGTTGTCGCTAATTCTGCCACCAATCATATTAAATGTACCACCGTTATCAACATACACACCACCACCTAAATCGGTGCTGGCTGAATTACCACTGATTTCACCGCCAGTCATGGTAAATGTGCCACCGTCAACATACACACCACCACCGCCAACCCCAACGATTGTGCTGCTAACGTAATTATCTTTGATTTCACCACCAGTCATAGTAAATGTACCGTTATTCCGTACAGACACACCACCGCCACAACGAAAAGGCGAAGAAGCAAAAGTGGCACTTTCATTATTACGCACAATAGCACCATTGTTCATTATGAATGTACCACCCCCATTAACACTTATCAACGATCCTCTATCCCACGGATTAATGTTGTAAGTACCATCAATAATAATATTTTCCAAAACAAGCGTCGCATTGTTAAGTATGGTAAATAAATCCCTGTTTGTGCCACGTCTTATAATGACAGGTACTGCAGGATTCGCACTACGAATGGTAAGCGTTCTGCCTGTAACCGCCGGCGTAGGGATATTTACAAGTTGGTTAAGTGTAAAATCCTCTCCAACCTCAATAACAACATTCTCTGTTGCCGTTGCATAAGCCTCTATCCTCTCATAAAATTCATTAGCTGTTAGAACAAAATGACCTACTAATACTGTGGCTATATTACTTGTAGCGGAAGTAATTTTATTATTTATAGCGTTGTTGTTAGTATTCGTCACTATTACATAATAGTAGAACGTACCCACTACTGATGTAGGGACACTGTAAGACTGACTTCTTGCACCCTGGATTGCCGTGCCGCCAATAGTGCTCGCAGTCGTATTGCTGTACCACTGATAGCTCAAAGTACCGCCATCGTTGATTCTTGCCAATGCAGTGAGAGTAAGAGTCCCACCAACTTGTACCACACGGTTCCCTCCAAAAAAAGAGATAATAGGTGTCTCTGCATCAATGATCACCCATCTGGCATGCAAAGTTATATTGCCGGAAGGCGCAAATGAAGAACCCGCATTGTAATTGGTTCCAGTACCATTTGCATTAGTATTCCAACCACTGAATACAAAACCTACTCTCGTAAATTCGTTTCCACTTGGAAGCATCACGCTGTTTCCGGCATTAAACGTATTACTGACGGGCGTTGTTCCGGTTCCGCCATTAATGTTATAGGTTACGACAGCATACCATCTCGCAAACAGAGTGATATTACCGTTTGGCGTAAATGAGGAACCAGCGTCATAATTAATTTCTGTGCCATTTGCGTTAGTATTCCAGTCCCCGAATGTAAAACCGCTCCTCGTAAGTCCGCTCCCGCTTGGAAGAGTGATACTGTTTCCAGCAATGACAGTATCTCTGGGCGGCATTGCTCCAGTTCCGTTGTTTATACTGTAAGTTACGATATAAATAGGAATCCATTTTGCATACAGAGTGATATTATCAATTGGTGTAAATGAAGAACCAATATCGTAATTGGTTCCAGTGCCGGATGAATTGATATTCCAACCACCAAAAACAAAGCCGCTCCTTGTAAGTCCGCTGCCGCTCGGAAGTGTTACGCTGCTTCCAATACTAACCGTTTGCGCATTCGGCGCTGTCCCTGTTCCATTGTTCCTGTTGTAAGTTACAGTATAGGCATGATCCCAACACGCATACAAGGTTGTATTGCCGGTTGTCATCGTAAAAGATGCACCGGCGTTGTAGTTTGTTCCGGTGCAGGTTGAATTACTATTCCAACGAGTAAAATTAAAACCGTTTCTCCAAAACCCAGTTCCATCTTGAAGTGCTACACTGCTTCCTGCACTGACCGTCTGCGTGGCGGGCGTTGTCCCTGCCCCACCGTTGAGATTGTATGTTATGGCGGCGTTCCATCTTGCAAACAAAGTGGTATGTTCATTAGTCGCCGTAAAAAAGGAACCGGCGTTGTAATTTACTCCCGTGCCATTCGCAAGAGTGTTCCAACCGGCAAAGGTGAAACCGCTTCTCGTAAGTTCATTTCCGCTTGGAACAGCTACGCTGTTTCCAGAGCTAACCGTCTGCGTGGTGGGCGTTGTCCCTGTTCCGTTGTTGATATTGTATGTTATGGTAACATTCCACCTTGCCCAAAGCGTTCTGTTTCCCGTACTACCGGAAGTGATTGAAGTTATACGACTTCCGCCCGTATTGCTGTTAAACCATCCATCGAACGTATAGCCGATTCTCGTTGGCGGTTGAAATGTAATATCCGAACTTGTAATGTTATAACTTGCCGGATTTGACGCATGATTTGTACCACCGTTAAGATCATAAGTTATCGTATAGGTTATCGGAGTCCATCGCAGAAAAAGCGTTATATTTTCATTTACCGGTGTGCCGTTAGTACCAAAACGAAATTCTGTTGTACCTGCTGAAGTTGTATACCAATTGCCGTCATTTGCGTAACCCGTTCTGGTAAAGCCTGTTGCAAGGGGCTTTACGTGTAATGTGTTGCCTTGCGCCACGCCTATAGGAGCAGGCGGCGTACCTGGGCCGCCGTTAAGATTGAATGTTACTGTGCGTGCCTCTGCTATAGCAAGGTCATTACCAGCGGGAGTTAAAGCCCAACTGGAACTATGAAGTGTAAAATTCTGAATAAAATTTAGACCGTCTATTACCGCAATTCTTGAGGCAACATACTCGGGAAACCCAAGTGTGTAGACTCTGCCTGATGCCGGTGCAAATGCGTCTGTACCAGTACGCAGTACACTAAATCTCATGGCGTGAGTCCATATTCTACCCTCTATAATAGGACTTCTGCCGAGAGTTATATTTACGTTATTAGTGGTGTTGACCGCTGTTTGAGGTGCCGAAACAGTTCCGCCTGTGATTCTTACGCTTCCCCCACTTTGGTTCGAAACAGCATTACCGTTGCTGTTACTTGAAGAAACTGTTCCGCCTGAAATATTTATTGTGTTATTTATTGATGATGTTGTTGTGCGAATTGCGTGACCGCTTGTCGTAGTTACCGTTCCGCCTGAAACATTTACCGTGCCTTGGGTCATGTAGATTGCATTACCATTTGTAGCAGCAGTATTTCTCACAGTTCCGCCAGTCATATTGAGCATGGCGCCGCCTTCTAATTCAACAGTTCCTCTTGTAGCAGAACTTGAGGCGTTAGTAACTGTTGCGTTCCCGGAAATAGTTACCGTGCTGCCTACTCTACTTGTAATCATTTCCACCGTTCCGCCAGAAATATTCACTTCGCTGCCATGTGTACTCCAACCTTCATTAGAAATGGTTCCTACTGTTCCCCCCGAAACATTTATCCTACTGCCAGAAGAACTCGAAGGCGGATAGATAGAGACTGTATAAGAATTACCGCTATTCACTACTGACCCGCCAGAGATGTTTATTGCTCCAGCAGACATATTTCTAATTGCAGGGGTGAAGACAATGACGCTTTGTGCTTGTGTTGACGTATTTTCCACTGTTCCGCCATTTATAACGAGACGGGCAGTTGTTGCTGTTCCTGAATTCTCCAAGTGAATTGTACCCCGATTAGACATGTCAGTCCTTGCGGAAGTAATTCTCGTTGTACTACCTGAAACGGTAATAACGCCGGTAGAAGCGTTATTGATTGCGTTTCCAGTTGTTGCGCTTATTGTTCCGCCGGAAATATTCAACGCCCCTGTAGAAGCGTTGTGGATTGTAGTTCCGCCGTTTGAACTCACCGTCCCGCCCATAATATTTACCGTTGAAGCTGAACTATTAGTAATTGCCCTGCCAGTGCCGGTATTCGCAATAGTCCCGCTTTCCATCCGAAAAGTTCCAGAACCGCCATTAATATTTATCAAGGCGAAATTACTATTAGGATTGCCCTGCAATGACGCTTGCCACACCACCGTAACACCCGAGTTAATGCCGAACGTCAGGAAGTTGTTATCATCTCGCGTGGCTCCCCGCGTTCTCGTTACGGTAACTGTATTGCTGCTTACATCTGCTCTTAAATCAATTGTAGCATTGATGATATTGGCGATCTCCGCTACTGTATTCGCCCTTGCTCCTTGCACAAAACAACCCAACACTATAATACAAACCATCACCAACGACTTACACCAATCAGACGCTTTCATAAAAGCTCCTTTTTGTTGTTATATGATAATTGAAATTTTGTCCTATATTCTTAACGTTTTTACCGTTTTCTGAACGATTAAATATTGTCTTGAATGTCAACAATAAACTGGTCAATTTAAGGGTTCCCTTAAATTGACCAGTTTTCTTAATTAAGAGTTGGCGAAATTTGACATAAAAACGCCATTTATCTATATTAAAAGTTGATCAATTTAAGGGAACCCTTAATTTGACCAGTTTTTATTTTTGTCAACCAAAGCATTTACAACATCTTCCATCTGAAAACACAAAAACCGTTACCCACCTTTTCTCGTTAAGCTGTATAATACCTATTCTCAAACAGTTTAACAATAACGGGAAAGGTACCATTACAGCCATGATTTACAGTTATCTTCGCATAAGTTCTGACAAGCAGACATCGGAAAATCAGCGTT
>Ga0123353_10007730_pt1 | contig 14581 bp, 7 predicted proteins | sample TergutLab28metaG_3_FD_92763 | JGI IMG/M metagenome (GOLD analysis project Ga0123353, IMG submission 92763) | Labiotermes labralis P3 segment gut microbial communities from Petit-Saut dam, French Guiana - Lab288 P3 | ecosystem: Host-associated > Arthropoda: Insects > Digestive system > Gut ... | reverse complement strand
GATTTCGATTTGATTGGAAATATCTTTTTTCATTTAAGCGATGAGAATAGACATCATTTACCTCAAAAAGAAGCTATCGACACAGAATTGGAATACCTTGCATTCAAAGAATATTTCAGCATTCCTTATATCAATCATTATGCAGAAATGCTTACTTATATAGTAAAAGATTTGACAGAAAAAAGAAATGGTTACAATATTCACAAATGTTTATGGCCTGGGGACCAGCCATTTGCGGTAAGTGTCTCACATAATATAGACAAACTACAGAAATGGAATATAGGTACGATAAGTGTAGTTTTGCTAAAATGTTTTTTATACTTCATCATTTTTAGATATGATTTAATAATAAAAAATTTATATAGTATTATAAAATTTTTATTTACTAATGAAGAATTTTACTGGAATTTTTACGACATAACGTCTGAAGAGATAAAATATAAAGTTCCTTCCACTTGGTTCGTGGGAATTAATAAAGGGAAAAACCAATTTGATTATAGTTTTTGTGAACCTGATATACTCAAAGCTTTGAATGACATTGTTTCTAATGGATCAGAAATAGCTCTTCTTTATAAATCAGAAAAAAAGAGTATTGAGCTAATTCGAAAAGATTTTGAAGTTCTTATTTCTCATATTCGAGTGCTTAATTCTGGTATTCGACATTATAATTATTTTAAGGATATTAAAGATTTAGACAAAGGTCAACAAGATCTAGGTATTAAGTTCGATTCTTCTCGTAGATTACCAAATAAAAATGCTTTTTATAACGGTTTTGCTGTTCCTTATCCAATGTTTGTGCATAAAAATGCTAATACTAGAGATAATGTTATCCAGTTTCCTATTACTTTTACAGATGAGTTACTCATGGTTAATAAACATAAATACATATCATTAAATGATGCCACAGATATATTTAAAGACCTCAAGAAAAAGGTGAAAAAAGTAAAAGGACTTTTGCATATACAATTTACAAACAGTCTTTATCATGAAATTAGATACTTAAAAAAATTTCATAAATATATTCTTGATGAAGTTACGAATCAAAATGCATACGTTGCTACATGCTCAGAAATAATTGAATGGTTTGTAAAAAGAGAGCAATTAAAAATTATGGAAGAACAAGATAGGATTATTATAAAATTTTTAGAAAATATCGATCAAATAACATTCGAGCTAGTGGGAAAAAGAATCATAAATAATGTATTCGGTGGAAATTGTAGTTTCAAGAAGAATACTGTACAGTTTATAAATGTGATAAAAGGAATGGAAGTAGAAATAAACTTATTTCCACAAGATATACCAAAGTTTGTAGACGAAGAATAAAGCAAATGACATTAAAATCGAAAATTATGATTATTATTTTATCAATACTATGTCTTGTAACTGTTTTTTTTGCTGGATATACTAATGACGGCTATTCACAAAAAAGAATTCAAGTTAATACTCCGCGTGATGCTTTAATAAGACTCATATCGGGTAATGATTTGTTTATTATAGCGAACACAAACAGAGCTAATATATCAAGAAAAAGACGGTTTCAGACCGCTCATGAAGGTCAAAATCCTTACGCAGCTATAGTTACTTGTTCAGATTCCCGCTTATCACCTGAACACATATTTCAAGAAGGTATAGGTGATCTTTTTGTTGTCCGCACAGCAGGAAATGTTCTTAGTAATTTTGATATTAGTAGCCTTGAATATGCGGCGTTCATTTTAGGAGTGAAAGTTATAATAATAATGGGACATAGTAATTGTGGTGCTGTATCGGCTTCGATACTAGCAAATAATAATATAGAAAATAATCATATTGAGAATATAATCAATGAGATAAAAAGCAATCTAGAGAATGTTCACAATCTAGAAGAAGCAATTATAAAAAATGATAAATCTAGTATGTCAAAACTATTAGAAAATGAACTTTTTTTGGAGCTGATAGTGAAAAAGGAATTAGTAATAACAAGTGCTCATTATGAAATGAAAACTGGAAAAGTAACTTTTTTTTACTAGTTTTCCTTACTCATATGAGAAATATCACAATGTTACTACACTACTAATTACTTTACAGACAGTGATAGGTGTTGACCTTCTAGCTATGCACTTCTAAAGAGCGGAGGCGATATAGTTGACAGATTAATTGATTAGAGGTTGAAAATTATTAAATAAAATTTCGAATGAAGAACATTGTTTTTATTTTTTAGGAAGCAGTGAATCTTTAATAGATTAGATACAGAATAGTAATGTAAAAGAATTCTAAAAGGAGAGCACAATGTATCAAAAGTTAATAATAGTCGGATTTATATTCTTAATATATATTACAATTCTCACTTCTGAAACAGTAAGTGTTTCGAACGAGCATAATAAAAGTGTGACGCTTGAAGTGGTAGAAAGTAGTGATGATTTCACAATAATTAATTTAAAGCTGAATTATTTTACTAAAGATACAATCCAAATAAATGGGATTGATTATTTTTCTATACACCTACCTTTACAAGGTGCCAAATTAGAGAAAGGTAATCCACAGCTCCCTATTGTTGCTAAAAGTGTTATGATACCGACACAATCTAATATGAAAATAGAAATGTTAGAATTTTCATACAAAGAGTTTGATGGAAGTGTGTTGCCGTCAAAAGGAAATTTATCACGACAAATAAATCCATCAACTATTGCATTTGAATTTTCCAATGTTTATAAAACAGACGAATTCTTCCCAAAAGAAATAGCAGAGTTGGGTGAACCATATATGATGCGAGAGATTAGGGGTATCCCATTTCGTATTAGTCCGTTCAGAGTGAATCCTGTTAAAAATATCATTCGTTATTATGATAATATCACTTTCAAAATCTACACTGACGGCATAAATACTCCTCTAAATTACAACACAACAATAACTAAAGATTTTGTAGAATTATATAGAACCCATTTTATAAATTATTCTCATTTTGTAAGGAGATATATTCCTTTGTCGCAACAAGGTTCAATGCTAGTTATTTGTCACGGAGCATTTATGGACGCGATGCAACCATTCGTGGATTGGAAAAATCAAAAAGGCATACCAACTACAATGGTTGATGTCAGTTTAGTTGGAGGTTCAGCTAGCATTTTACAAAATTATATAGCAAATTATTTTCAAACAAATTCCAATTTAGCTTATGTTCTCTTAGTGGGTGATCATCAACAAATACCTTCAATACTCACTTCTGCTGGTTCACCAATCGTAAGCGGTGGTTCCGACCCTCGTTTTGGTATGATCATCCCAAGTACAAGTGATAATTACCCAGATTTATTTATTAGTAGATTCTCTGCAGAAACCGTTCCTCATGTTCAAACTCAAGTAGAACGAACTATTTTTTATGAAAGAGATATTCTTGACGGAGACTGGTTGAACAAAGCTACAGGGTTAGCATCCAATGATGGTTACCCAAGTTATGCCCAAGGACATCTTGGTGAATTTGATTTCATACATATGGAAAACATAAGGCAACTCCTACTTGGTTACACATACAATGAAGTTGACCAATTCTATCAAGCAAATAATTCTTTTGGTATTCCAACTCCAAGTATAACAACAATAATGAATGCTTTTAATGATGGCAGAGGATTAATAAATTATGCAGGCCATGGCACAGAAATAAGTTGGGACTGGACTAATCCTAGGAATTTTTTCACTAGTACAAATGTGAATCAACTTACCAATGTAGAGAAGCTACCTCATATTTTTTCTGTTGCTTGCGTGAATGGTAGATTCAATGGATTCACTTGTTTTGCAGAAGATTGGCTTAGAGCAACAGACAATTCATCGGGCCAACCAACAGGTGCTGTAGCCACTTACATGTCTTCTACAAATCAATGGTGGGTTCCACCAATGTGGGCACAAGATCATGCGAATGAGCTAATTGTAGATGAAGAAGTTTCAACTATAGGTGGTTTGTACTTCGGTAGTAGTGTTTATATGCTTGATATAGGTGGAACAGATCCTTACTATATTGATACGATTCGGACTTGGAATATTTTCGGTGATGCATCTCTACAATTCCGCTCTTCAACACCTTCACATATTATCGTTAACTCACAATCATATATTGAATTAGGAAATACATCATTCGCTGTATCTACTGATGCTCCTGGGTCTTTAATTAGCCTCTATAATCCTGTCACCAAAGAACTTATCAGCTCAGATTATGCAAACAACACAGGCTACGCTTTACTAATATTTCCTCCTTTTGATGAAATATGCACTTTGAAATTGACCGTCACTGGTTTCAATAAAATTACTAATATTCAAGATATTGAAGTTTGTGAGATTGTAGGAATACCAAGTTTTTCTATAAATCCAAGTAGTCATGATTTCGGAGCATTTTATATTGGTCAATCCTCACAGATACAAACGTTTACTATCACAAATACGGGAAGTAGCTCTTTAGAAATCTATGAAATAATTGTTACAGGTGACAATCAAAATGATTTTATCTTAAATTTTACAACTCTGCCTTGGAACATACCAATAGATGGTATAATTGATTTCAACCTCCATTTTTTACCAATTTCGCCTGGTGTCAAAGAAGTTTCCCTGAACATAAACCACAATGCAAGTGACTCTCCTTATATAGCTACCATTACGGGAACTGGGGTTGAATTACCATACATCACAATAAATTCATATGGATTATTGGATTTGAAAGTAAATCAAATGGTTACTAATGCTTATGTAATATTTACTTTATCGAATGGAGTATTCGTCGAAGCAATAACATCAACAGATTTCTTTATTTCGGAAATCCCCCTCGGTCTTGAAGCTATGACAGCAAGCAGGATAAGCGACAATGAAATAAAAATATACATAATAGGAACACCAACAACACATACAGCAAATTCAAGTAATATGATTTTTCCTGCGTATATACCAGCTATTAATGTATTAAATTCACCAATAGAAATAATTGTCGAAGGTAATCTTACAACAAGTGCAATAGCAAAAGGTGATGGAATGGCAGTAAGTGAGTTACAACCTCCTTATTACGTGTGGTACAATCAAATTCTATTAAATTCTGTTACAATACCTGTAAATCCAGGTGATCAAATTGTGGAGTATGGTATTTCTGAAGAAGATAATATAGTAGCAGCATATTGGCAAAATGAAAGTAATTTTTTCGGACTGACTCATAACACTACGTATCATCTCTATGTTAGATCAGAAGAAAATGATAATTATTTGGCAGGACCTTATCAAGAAAGCGGTGCAATAACTACAGAAGTTATTCCTTTATTATTATTCACACCTCAACATTTACAACTTAGTTCGATTTATGGAGAAGTATCTGAAGGTATTCAACTACACGTCATTAATACTTCTGAAGACGATATTACTATTATCAATATAGAATTGTCTGATGTAACTAATTTTCATGTAAGTCATTTTCTTGATTTACCTTACAATGTAGAACCTAGTGATCTAAGCACAGAAGTGATGATTGTTTCATTCACTCCGACGTCAGGGATTCAACAGATTCATGAAGCAATAATAACTATCACCGACAATTATTCAAGAATAACTACTATTTATTTATTTGGCGAAGAGCTAATCCCAATTTTTCATATTATCCCAGAAGTTATGAACTTCAACACATTTTTAATAAATACTATATCTCCAAATGAAACCTTTATTATTACAAATATGCTTTCCGACGGCTTGATAATAAACTCAATTGTTTTATCAGAAATAGAAAATGATCATTTTACATTAACAAACTATAACCAACCTGATTTAGTTTTGAATCACTCTGATTATATAGAATTTGAAGTCAACTTCCACCCCACTTCGCACGGTGATAAAGAAGCATCAATCATTATTACACATAATATGGGAATTAACACTGTACCATTATTCGGAGAAGGTTTATTCCTATGGCCTATTCAAAATTTCACTCATGAAATTTCTACTGAATACTCTGTTGTCTTAAGATGGGATCCACCAGAAATTTTTTCAAATCATCTTAGTAATTATAATATTTATAGAGATGGTCTTTTTATTGTGAATGTACAAGTTGAAAATAACTATTATCAAGATACACAATTACCTAGTGGCACCTATTTCTACGAAATAACTGCCGAATATAACAGCTATGGCGAATCAATTGCAATGGCACAAACCATTGAAATACCAGTACTAAATAGCATCGATTTAGACGATCCTTATGCAAAAACAAATCTGCAAGGAAACTATCCAAACCCCTTTAATCCTGATACTAATATCCTTTTCTATATTCCATCAGACCAACATGTGATACTTGAAATCTTTAATATAAAAGGTCAAAAAATAACAACTATTTTAGAAAAATATATGCCAAGAGGTCAACATCATGTAGTATGGAATGGTAAAGATGATCAAGGAAATAATGTAGGAAATGGATTATACTTTTACAGAATGAAGGCTTCTGATTATGTATCAATAAAAAAAATGATCCTATTAAAATAAAAATAACATTATTAATTCCGCTCTAGAGAGGAATGCCGAAGGTGGGGTGTGGCTCGTAGTGATAATTTCCAATCGTCGCCATAATTCTACTTCGAGACGAATGGTGGACGCAAAGCAGGTCGGTGTGTTTTTTGTAGGTGTGATACTTGTATCGCCCGTTCTACCAGTTCCCTTCTAGAGAGGGGTGGAATGCAAAACAGGACGGGGTGTTTTTTAAGGGTAATCTCCGTATCGTCCGAAAATACAGGACATTAGGAGATACTCCTACGAAAGTGTTGGTTTCATGCATGGTGATGAGGAAAGCATCATGTTACGAATGCTTACTAGCGAAGTAATCTAATAATCTAATCAAAAAACCATCATATAATTTTTCTTATAGAATACCCTGAAAGGGTCAATATATTAATAGAAAAGCAAGCCACCGCACTACACATCCACCTCGAAGATGTGAAACAAATCATCATTAAAACATATTTTGGTTGTACCCCTTCAGGGTGCTGTTTGTATTTATTACGGTTCCTATTAACATAACGACTCCTTCGGTATGGGTCGGAAACGGTTAAAGCCTATGACATCATTTTAACTACCTCTAAACCTTTAACTCCAATACCCTCTCTAATCTTTTCCCTCTCTCACACGCCTCTGGCGTTTGAGAGAGGAGAAGACTCGGTTCTGGATATCATATTCTACCAAGCTTTAATCTCTAACGAGATAAATTTAATCTGATTGTGTTATAATAAGGTTTTTTTATTCATAAGAAATTGAATAATAAGGGAGTTAACAACCTTTACTTTGTAAATATGGAAAATTAGCTTGACAAAATTCCTTGATTATAATTTTTTAGTTTCAATAATAAATTTTAAGGAGTTTTAAATGAAAAATAGAAAAGTAACAAATAGACCCTCTCCCAAAAACGAAAAACAAATGATTGAGGCTTATAAACACGCAAATCCTAAAGCTAATAAAAAAGATAACAAAGATATTTCGGCTGTTACTACTACTAAAGGAGAAAAAGAACATGGACTATTAGATCCCAAAAATAACCGCAGTCGTGATAATAAAATTCATATCGCAAAGGATGTTATACTAGATAAAGACCTGAAAAAGAAAAAAATGAATAGGATTTAAAAAAATATCATAACATTTATGAGACATACAAAAATGCTTGATTAATAAGTCCAACCTATTTACAACCTAAAAAGCACGAATAAGCCGAACCTTACATCTACTGTCCTTGGTGTAGTGGTGCTGACTACCGTTATCGAAAAACTGAAGCCATGCATTAAGGTTATGATATTGCGATGAAGACCAATACCAGGTAGGAGAAAAACCTCCAATAATATTTTTTAATAAAAACATTTGATTTAGTTCATCTTTAGATAGCAGAAACCAGTCTGTATAACCATTGATAAAGGTATTACTTGATATAAGTGAAGCTTTATCGGTTTCATTCAGTTGCAATAATCTGTTTATGATTAATCTTGTATTTTCTTTACCGGATCCAATATTTGATCGTAAGCCACTCACATAATAACCTGTTGAACCCCACTGAATAGGACGGTAATTATCGCTAGAAGTAGCTTCTAAATATCTCCAACCATCCGAAAAATGACCTTTATCATAAAAAATGACTCCACCTGCAGGACCTTTATCTCCTACACTATATTGTGTTCTTATTGATGATGTTGGAGTAGAGGGTTTCGTAGGTCGAGGCACTGCCTGAACCTTACTCATATTAGCAGAAATACTAGCTGGCTCTAGTTTATTTCCAACTTTTCTTATAATTTGTTCATATTGGACAAAACCATCTATTCTGATTACTACAGAATAGGGAACGTTTCGTGCAGGATCTAGAAATGCATTGATAGGTGTTTGCTCTGTAAATATCAACTTTCCATCAGGTTCATAGATAGACACATAACCTCTTGGTGGATTGCTAGTGATATTAATGGTTTGTATTTCTTGCTGAGTAGGGACTTGAGATAAAACAGCATGGATATTATTAGGTTCGAGTTTTCGATTAATAATGCGAATTATATCTTTAAATGTTTGATAGCCATCTTGATTTATAACAACTAAAAAATTAGAGTGGACTACTGTGTAAAATCTGACTTCTGCTGGTGTTCTACGACCAAAGATAGCGTAATTAAAACTATCATATATCACTATTTCGGCATTAGTAGGTTCACTTGTGATCATGATCGTTTGGTCCAGATTTAGCTCTTCAAATGGCACTGAAAAATCGAATGAGGATTCAAATGGTGTAGTAATTGTTACTAACACTTTTAAATTTTTCGTATCAATTAATTTTAAGTGAACTATACCCATATTTCCTTCGCCATCAATCCTACCACAGACCAGTATATCGGCTCCCAGAGATTTACCAATTCTAACTATGGATTCGTTATCGATATCCCCGCTTAATTGGAAAAATAAATCGCAATCGATATCTTCTGTATCGTTACTGACTACTGTAGTGAAACCTCTGCCAACTATGTGATTTTCCAGTTCGCTTTTCATGAAATCAGTGAGGACGTTATTTGGTGTGGAAATGTGAACAATTGCTATATTTGAATTTGAGGACATATATGGGAAAGCATGGTTGACTGCTCTTAAGAGAGCATCAGGTAAATCGTTTTGCATTTGGTCGTAGTCGAATGCTTGGATCGTAGCACAATTTGAGAATAGTAACACGCTGATAATCAATAAAATTATAGCTACAATTTTAGTTTTCATGTTTTCAGGCTCCAAAGTATTTATCAACACTCCAAAATACAAATAGTAGTTTTTTTGTCAATGGTTTTTTAGATTTAGATTTTTAATTTATCAACTACTCCATCCACTCAGCGTCCACCCATTCGTCTCGAAGGGGAATATAACACCCCGTCAACTGCGTTGCCACCCCTTCGTCTCGAAGGGGAATTAGCTGTGTCCGCTCCGCGTCCATGGTCAACTACCCCGTCAGCTCCGCGTCCACCCCCGGTCTCGAAGGGGAATATAACACCCCGTCAACTGCGTTGCCACCCCTCTCTAGAGGGGAATTATAGCGGACAATACGGAGATCGCCCCAACTGAGGTCAACTACCCCGTCCGCTCGGCGTCCACTCCTTCGTCTCGAAGGGGAATTAGTTGGGTCTGCTTTGGGTTAGTTTCTTATAGATTCAATTCTTTCATAAGAGTATAAAGTGTTTGTCTTTGAACTTTTAGTTTTTTTGCAATTCTTGATTTAGTTATTTTTAAATTTAGCATCTTTTGAATTACTTCTTCTTTACCGTGTAGTTTTTTTATTTTAGCTTTACTACCGATAGGTCTTCCTAATATAAAACCTTCTGCTTTCTTTCGTGCTAAGGCTTCTTTAGTTCTTTGAGAAATAAGATTTCTTTCTATTTCAGCTGATAATCCAAAAGCAAAAGCTAGAACTTTACAGCTTATATCATTACCGAGACGATAGTTATCTTTCATTGTCCAGACTTTGATACCTCGTTCCATACATTCGTTGAGAATGCTCATAATCATCAATAAATTTCGACCGAGTCGTGATATTTCTGAACAAATCAGAATGTCTCCTTTTTTCATACGTTTTAAAAGGCTCCCCAATTTCCTTTCTTGTATTGATTTCTTTCCTGAAATACACTCTTCAATCCATTTATAGATTCTTAAGTTATTTACTTCACAAAATTTTCTTATCTCATACTTTTGATTTTCAATTGTTTGTTTGTCAGTAGAGACTCTTATATACGCATATATCATGGTAGCTCCTTACATCATGATTATTTATTATTTGTTTTATAAGGCAAGAAATAAAAAATATTTAATTGTAATATAGGTTCGGATGATATGGATATCGTGATATTGGTTTTATTAGACTGATGGGTTGTTGCTTTTAACTGCTCTACAGGTTTTCTGCTTTGGAACACGATAAATTACTGGAACCTAAAATTCCTCTTCAATTTTGAAGGGGTGGCAGTCATCGACTGACGGGGTAGTTAATACTGCACAATTCTACGGATTGCCACAGCAATAAACACTCTGTCACAGTGTTGCTACTCCTCTCTTGAGGAGTATAAGCTGTGCTGCAGGAATCTACATTAAAACCCTCACGAACCCAACCCTTTGAGATTGCTTCGAAGAGTAGAATATGTATATATATTGAAATTATTGACTCCGATTTTTTTGGTTATTATTGTAAAAATGTTTTCCTTGACAAAAAAACCTATTATTAAAAAATGACACTCAAAGTTTACAAGTAGATAAAATTACTTTCATCAAAAGAAGCATTACGAGTATCAACAAATAATTATGTGAGATTCCAAATGTCAACCATACAAAATCTAATTTGGAGGATTGGAACTCGTGTTTTTTTTGATGAGAGATACTTTAGATCATTATTACGAATATGATGATGTATTTTGAAAGAATAAAAAGGAAAACAAAATATGGCAAAAAAGAAAATGGCTGAAGCCACACAAGAACAAACCCCAGAAAAATTATCAGAAAAGAAAGTAGATGTTTCAAGTGCAAACCCTTTGGAAGATATTTTTAATAAGTCTATAACAGAATTAGTGAAGATAGCAAAGGATTTTGACATTAAGGTATTAAATGGAATGAAAAAGAGTGAGATTATCTATAAGATACTTGAGACATCGGCAACTCAAGATGGCTTGGCATATGCGACTGGTTGTCTTGAAATTTTAGAAGATGGTTATGGATTTATGAGATTTCCAGCAAACAATTATTTACCTGGCAAAGAGGACGTCTATGTAGCTACAGCTCAGATAAAGAAATTTCAATTAAAAAATGGTCATATGCTATCAGGTCCTGTTCGAGCTCCTAAAGAAGGTGAGAAGTACTTTGCATTATACAAACTCGATATGATAAACTACGAAGAGCCAGAAAAGACACAAACATATCTTCCTTTTGAAGAACTGACACCGTATTATCCTGAACAAAGGTTAGATTTGGAAGTTTCAAGAGAAAGTTTGAATCTATTGAAATACAAGTTAGATACTATATCTACTAGAGTAGTGAATCTTTTCACACCGATAGGAAAAGGACAGAGAGGAATGATAGTTTCTGCTCCAAGAACTGGAAAAACTGTATTACTACAAAATATTACTAACTCAATCCTACTCAACCATCCTGAAGTTTATGTGATAGTTTTACTCATTGATGAAAGACCTGAAGAAGTGACCGAAATGAAGCGGATCATCTATCCATATAATTCGGAAGTGATCAGTTCTACATTTGACGAAACTGCAAAGAGGCATATAACAGTAGCAGAAATGGCTATTGAAAAAGCAAAGAGAATGGTAGAAGCAAAGCAAGATGTTGTAATAGTCCTCGATAGTCTCACTCGTTTAGCGAGAGCATATAATAATAATTCACCTTCGTCTGGTAAAATTATGTCTGGTGGTATTGATTCTAACGCTTTACAGAAACCGAAAAAATTTTTTGGTTCAGCTAGAAATACAGAAGAAGCAGGTTCATTGACTATAATAGCTACTGCACTTGTGGATACAGGTTCGAAAATGGATCAAGTGATTTTCGAAGAGTTCAAGGGGACTGGGAATATGGAATTAGTGCTTGATAGATCTATATCTGACCTTCGTCTGTATCCAGCTATCGATCTAGTGAAATCAGGAACTAGAAGAGAAGAATTACTGCTTTCTGATCTAGAACTATCTAGAATGTTTGTCCTCCGTAAGTTCTTAAAAACACTTAGTCCTGTTCAAGGAATAGAAACTTTACGATCAAAAATGAAAGATACGAAGGATAATATTCATTTATTAAAGATCATGAGTAGTTAAGTGGAAATTTTAGCACCAGCAGGAAATTTAGAGAAATTAAAATACGCTCTAGCTTATGGAGCTGATGCAGTATACGCTGGTAGTCAAAACTTTTCGTTGCGTTCAAAGGCAGATAATTTTAATGATAAAGATATACTCGAAGCGACTAATTTATGCCATAAAGATGGTAAAAAATTATTTGTTCCTATAAACATATACGCTTATAATAGACATATTTCAAAGTTAAAAGACTATATTAAAAAACTAGCTGAAGCCACTGTTGATGCTCTTATTGTCTCTGATTTAGGTGTTCTTGATATAATTAATAACATTGCTCCTCATATACCAGTTCATATAAGCACACAAGCTAATGTTACTTCATACCAAGCTGTAAAAGCATATCAAAAGCTTGGAGCAAAGAGGATAATTCTAGCTAGAGAGTTAACATTTTCTGAAATCAAGGAAATTCGTAATGAATGTCAGAATATAGAGTTAGAAATTTTCATTCACGGGGCAATGTGTATATCGTATTCGGGTAGATGTTTATTGAGTGCTTTTTTTAACGATAGAAATGCAAATGTTGGTGAATGTACTCAACCTTGCCGATGGAAATATAGTTTAATAGAAGAAAGCCGCCCGAACCATCATTTTCCAATAAATGAGGACGATCACGGTTTCTACTTTATGAATTCAAAGGATTTATGTTTGTGGTCAAGATTAAAACAAATTTATGAAGCAGGTATTGATAGTGTAAAAATTGAAGGTAGAATGAAAAGCATTTATTATATAGCAGCAACAACAAGAGCATATAAACAATCTTTAGTCGAAATTGAGAAAGGATACCCGGCAAATGATTATTGGAGAGAAGAACTTGAAAAGATTAGTCATAGAGTTTATACAGAAGCTTTTTTTGACAAGTTTGATGCTAAAGATACCCAAAATTACCAAACAACCTCATATATTAGAAATTGGCAATTTGTGGGGAATATAATTGATAAAGAGGAAAATTTAGTAAAAGTTAAATCTTATCATAAAATCGAAAGTACAGATGAAATCGAAATCATATTTCCAGATAATAAAAGCGATTTAGTTTTAAAAAATTTTGTAATCTACGATGAAAACAAAAATATTATTAGAACAACGAAACCTAACTCTTGTTTTTATTTGAAGATCGATGAAGACATACCAGACTATGGAGTCATCCGACTGAAAAAACTAGATTAAAGTAAAAATACTACACTTGAATATGATGTGTCTGATATTTTACAAAGTAAGATTTCGAAAAAAAAGTAAAGTAGACAATAAATTTAGGAAAAATTTTTGATGAAAATTATACGAACAAGTTTTTTATATTTTTTATTTATAGTTATATTATATTCGTTTTTATATATATTTTTATTACCTCGTTCGCTATTTGCACAGAAATATAATACTTTAGAAACAATCGAGAGAGAATATAATAATATGTCTTTGAGATACAATAGTGTGCTTTTAGAAATAGATGAAACCGATAATAATACTATGAAAGCAACAAAAATATATTTCAAAGCCCTAATAGCTGAAGATATAAAACAATCTATTGACTTGCATACAACAAATTTTCTCACGTACAAAAAAGAATTTTATGGGCTATTATCTGGAATTCAATTAGTTCAATTAGACTTTGTGAACAAAGAATACATTTCTGCAATGATCAAATTAAACCAAATTGATAATGATAAAGTTCCTGAAACTTTATATTGGAAGGCAAAAATAAGTCAATTGAGTACGAATTATAGAGAAGCAATACCCTTTGCAGAGATTTTTATCAAGAAGAAAAAAGACCACGTTTTAGTTCCACAAGCTTGGATAATAATTTTAGAATGTCATTTTTATCAAAAAAATATTGCTCTATATGAAAAGAATCTACAAACATTTTCCACACATAGTGCATTTATTGATTATAAACCTTATTTGTTATATTTAAACGGATTGTTGTACGAAGACTTGAACATTCAAAAAGCAAAAGGAATCTATACCCAGTTAATAAATGAATTTTCAGATTCCCAATTTCGGGTCCAAGCAGAAGATAGATTATATACCCTGAATTCTACTACAAGCCCTCCAAGTTCTCCTAAACAACCAATAAACAACACTCAATCAAATAATAGATCCTCATCAATTTCTACACAAAATATGTTTGGAGCTAGATACGAAGACCTGCTTTTAGGAAAATATTATCTCCAGTTTTCTGCATTTGATTCAGAAAACCCAGCCAAAAACATGATAAGCACCTTGAAAAAAGAAAAAATTGATACTTTTTATATTCTAAAACAAGTAAATGG
>Ga0123353_10007728_pt1 | contig 14584 bp, 8 predicted proteins | sample TergutLab28metaG_3_FD_92763 | JGI IMG/M metagenome (GOLD analysis project Ga0123353, IMG submission 92763) | Labiotermes labralis P3 segment gut microbial communities from Petit-Saut dam, French Guiana - Lab288 P3 | ecosystem: Host-associated > Arthropoda: Insects > Digestive system > Gut ... | reverse complement strand
GCCCGCTCCGTTGTTGTTATTGTTATTATTTTGCCCGCCACTGGTATCATTGCTCGACTGCAGTGCGATGAAGTTCCCCTGTCCGTCGACAAAGTACAGTTGCCCGTTGTCGCCAGCTGTAAGTGAGCCCATCGAAAACGCGCCACCCGGACTAAAGATTGTCGTCACGGGCGTGTCAGAACTAAGGGTCTCAAAAGTCGCAGGAGCAATGCCTGCAGCCGCTGGAACAAAAAGGTCTGAGTCAGTAATGCGAATAACATCGTCAGCAGCATCATTAAGCACCACGTACAGGTTTACCTGATAGCCGTTTTGCGCGTTTGCACCTGCTGTGCTAAGCAGCGGCGACGACTGACTGTAGCCGGGCAGCGGAATGCTACGCAGCAGCTCGAGCGTTTCTCTGTCAAACACGTCGACAAAGCCACTTCCTGCCTCGCCAAAGCCCATCTCGCCAGAAACCGTGTACAGGCGATCGCGATAGGCAACAGGTGTCGAGGTCGAGCCAGCACCCGTCAAAGCAGAACTGCTCGCAGAACCAAGGCTGCCGTCAGCAGCAACACTTACCTGCGCCACAAAACCGTTGCGTGTTGTCACATAGGCAATGCCTCCACCAGTACCACCGCTGTTTTCGACATACAGAACAGGACTGCGCACGCCACCAGGAAGGGTGGCCGTGTCAATCACATCTCCTGCCGCAGTTCCTGTCACATGCGACACCAGCAGACCGTCATCGCCGGCAAACAGTGCCACGCTACTGGTGACTGCAGCACCCGCCCACAAAAAGCCGCCTGCTGTGGGGGAGGAGTACTCCCATACCAGATCACCGGTTGCCGCGTCCAGACAGAAGAACACGCCTTCGCTGGGATCCCACAAAGGACCTGCAGAACCGTACAGATAGCCGTCACGATAGATTAAAGCACCTGTTGCGTTTGCGCTTGGCCAGATGCTGCCAAAACCCTCGGAAACCCACAATGACTGCAAAGTGTCGGCATCAAAGGCCTCGACCTTGCCAGAAGAAATCGGCACAAACACCGTATTGTTGCCTGCTGCCAGCAAAGCTGTCTCTTGCCCGTAGGGTTCTGAAAGTGATTCTGTTTTTTGTATCTGTCCGGCAGTGTTTAACTTCCACAGAGTTGACCCACCAGCAATGTAGATGTAGTCACCAATTGTCACCGGTGACAAGCTAACAAAACCGTTGCTGACCGAGTGTGTCCAAGCCGCCTCTGCTAGCTGCGGAGGAGCAGGAGTTGCAGCACTAACAACAGCAGAGTTAAACACGTTACCACGGAAGGAATTCCAGCCTGCCACTGACAGTTCTGGTCCAGACTCCTCCTCTGCTGAAACAGTTACGAGGGCAAAGGGGCGGGTGATGTCACTTGCAACGCCCACTGCAGGACGTTGCGCACTGAGCAGATAGCTGCCCGGCTGGTCAAACTGAAGTGTTGCCACGCCCGCTGTATTGGTGAAAATGCCCCGCGGGGTCGTTGCGCCAACGTGGCTATCCCCCACCGGGTCAATCAAGATTTCTGCATCAGCAATCGCCACCGAAGGTGGAACGCCAAAGGTCATCATGTCATTGATAAGCCCCAGCAGCGTAACATCAAGATTTTCTCCTAAAGGAATGCTATAGGTATCACGGTCAAAAAAGGTCAGGCGGCCAGTAAAAGTCCACTCAAAGCCCAGTATGTCAATGTGGTCGCCGTCTTGCACGGGATAGGTAGTCTCGAGGTAACCCCATCCCCCGTCATCTGGCATCATCTGGTTGATGGCAAACATCCAAAAGGCACCAGACGCTCCCGTATCCGAGGCACCCAGACCATCAATGGTCACCAGACCAACGTTATTTGCCACCATTTTGCTTGCCGCAGCACCTGCTCCGTAGGTCTGCTCAAGATATTCAGCCACCACGTGAACCGGCGTGATAAAGCCCGGGTCAGCCAGGGTTATGCCAATGCCATAGCTGTCCCACGGCTGGTGTTCCAGCGTGACTTCGCTGGGGGCAATGCGCGTTACTGACGTATGCTCGACACGCAGAGAAACCGTGATTTCCTGTGCCCAGGCAGTCGGAATAAAGGCAAGCATCGACAGGCAGAGTACGACCAATACCGTCATGATTTTCAGACTGAATAGCCTGCGATTTCTGGACGTTCTCTCTCCCCTTAAGGTACTACAACTTTCCTTGGTGCCAGGCGCGAACGCCCATGCTTTGTTAGTGCAGTGCATCTGTTTTCCTCCTTCGCTCTTTGCGACGGAGAGTGTGTTCGGATTGTCTGCGGTGTAGACAGCTCCGTTCTTTCCCGCCGAAAGACAGATACTGGTGTTCTCTGATTGGTAGGTCTTCCGGCTTAAAGGTCAAGTGAGGGCGAACACCTTCCCAGCGCGACTGCGCCAGTGGTCTCTCTGTTCACGCCTCGTCCCTTATCACGGCAACGGGGGTTGCGCTGGATTTGCACCAGCTTCCCTCTTCGTCTCTGCGCAGATCCGCTGCGCCAAGAACCAATAGAGCGTCCTAACAGTGTAGCAGAAATTTCGCCCTCTGCCAGATACTTCTGCAATAATATGTGACGGGACATTTTAGGAAAGACTTGAACAGACAGCAGAAACACCGAGGAGCAGAACATGCACTACAATGCAGTTTTTTGGGCGATTATTGTCATAGTCATACTAGGTTTTGCCTGGCGACAGGTTCGCGCGGCTTTGAATCGTTCACGCATGAGCGACACGCTGCCACCAGAACTCGCAGGCATCTACGACCAAGACGAGTACGCTCGTCAGCAGCAGTACCAGCGCATCAATGGAAAACTTGGCTTGATCAGCAGCAGCTTTTCGACCTCGATTTTGCTTGCCTTGCTGTTCTTGGGTGCTTTTGGCTGGCTGGAACACCTGCTGCAGCTACACGTGACGACTGATTATGTCCTGCTGCCCCTGGTCTTTCTCGCCATTATGCTAGTACTTGCAACCGTCGAAGATCTGCCCTTTGACTACTATGACACCTTTGTCATCGAAGAACGCTTTGGCTTTAACAAAACGACCAAAAAGACCTTCTTTGGCGACGTGCTCAAAGGTCTGATTCTTTCGCTGATAATGATGTCGATTACGGTGGGCGTCATCGCCTTTCTGTACTACCAGATTCCCCAGTGGTTTTGGCTTATCGCTTGGGGAGTATTGACCTTTTTCAGCGTGATTATCGGTTATTTTTACTCGCAACTGATAGTGCCCCTGTTCAACAAACAGACGCCACTACCCGAAGGAGAGTTGCGCGACGCACTATTCGAACTAAGCAAAAGGACAGACTTCCCCATCAAAGACGTCTTTGTTATTGACGGCTCGAAGCGCAGCACCAAAGCAAATGCCTACTTTGCTGGCTTTGGCAAACGCAAGCGCATCTGCCTGTACGACACGCTGATTGACGACCTAAGCACCGAAGAAATCGCAGCCGTCCTAGCACACGAGATTGGGCACTACAAAAAACGTCATGTCCCTATCATGATGGCAATCAACATCGCACAAACGGGATTCCAGCTGTGGCTGATGTCGCTCTTTTTGGGCAGCAGCACCCTGGCACTGGCACTGGGCAGCCCCAGCGGCGCACCATCGCTCATTTTGGGACTGCTTGCCTTTAGCTTTCTTTACGTTCCTCTGTCTGAACTGCTTTCGGTGGGAGAGAACGTCCTTTCCCGTCACAACGAATATCAGGCAGACGCCTTTGCTGCCCGCTATGGCTATGCAAAACCCCTGATGGAGGGACTGAAAACTATCTCTTCAAAGGCACTGGTGAACCTGACCCCTCACCCAGTAGTGGTGTTTTGGACCTACTCACATCCGACATTGTTACAGCGCATGAAAGCTCTGGGCCTGGGCGCACCAGATGCGCCTAGTCAGAATTAAAGTTGGCAGCCTGGTGTGCTCTGATGCAGAGTGCATCCAGGTGGGTGAGATTCGTGCTGAAATGAAAATCAGAAGGCGGAGCGTAGCAAGACCTACGTGAGCACTTCTGATTTTCACTTTTCAGTGCGGAGATCGCGCATCTGGTGCACTCTGCCCGTCTCGGATTTGTCGTAGTAGCTGTACTGCTTCTGGAGTAATACGGTCACTGATGGTGCTGCGTTTTGCTGTGCTGTCACGTTCGCGTTCTGTTTCACCGTAGGCAAAGGTCAATTGCTGGACAAACTCTGCCGCGCTGCGCCTGACTACTCCTTTGCCGAGTGTTGTCCACTGTATCAGAGCATCGCTGCTAACGATTTCAAGCTGTTTACCTGCGGCAATCGCCTGTTTTGCCAGGCGTTCGATGGTCGCATCTGCCGAGCTACCATAGTCAGAAAAGATGACCTTTACGCCCAGCGTATTTGTTTCTTTGCGGTCGCTGTCGGGGTTATTTTTGCCGTCAAACACAATGGTCGCCTGATAGTGCTGTCCCGCATAAGAGGCAACATCGGAAATCAGCGCGTCACGTGCTAAATCCCACTCGTCCGCTTGCGCTAGCGCAGCATAGGGATCCGCCTGGAATAGCAAGTTATAGCCATCAATCAACAAATATTTCATGAAATGATTTTAACATCTCATTCACATTGCACATATGCTTAGAGTGCTCCAGACGTTCAAGGTCAAGGAGGCTTGAAAGAATCAAAAATGCTAAGCGTAGTAAGCTACTCGTGCGTTTTTGATTTTTCAGACGACGCAGAGATTGGGCGTCTGGTGTGCTCTAAGCCTCGTCTTCTGCAAACTGGGATAAGTACAGCTCGGCGTAGAACCCGTTTGCTGCGAGTAGTTCATCGTGGGTGCCGCTTTCTGCTATGCGGCCGTTTTGCATTACTACTATCAGGTCGGCGTCGCGAATGGTTGACAGGCGATGCGCTATGACAAAGCTGGTGCGTCCGCGGGTCAGCCGTGCCATTGCTGCCTGTATCAGTTTTTCGGTTCTGGTATCAACCGAGCTTGTAGCTTCGTCTAAAATCATGATAGGAGCATCGGTCAGAACAGCACGCGCAAGGGTCAGCAGCTGGCGTTGTCCCACTGACAGGTTTTGCGCGTCTTCTTGCAAAATAGTGTCGTAGCCATCAGGCAGTGCCCTGATAAAGTGGTCAGCAAAGGCAGTTTGTGCAGCCGCAATGATTTCTTCCTCGCTGGCACCCTCGCGCCCATAAGCAATGTTGTCACGAATTGTTCCGCTAAACAGCCAGGTGTCTTGCAGCACCATACCAAAGAGCTCACGTGTTGCCGCGCGCGTCATATCACGCGTATCAATACCGTCAACCTGTATGTGACCACCGTCGATTTCGTAAAAACGCATCAGCAGGTTAACAATAGTCGTCTTGCCCGCACCGGTCGGTCCTACAATAGCAATCATCTGGCCAGGATTGACCTGTAGTGACCACTCACGAATCAGCGGGGTCTCGGCTTCGTAGTCAAAACTGACATCGCACAAAGACACAGCACCCTGATGCTGCTGGGTGTGCTGGTCAGGCTCCTCCTCCTCTGCTTTTGTCGCGTCAGGTGCATCTTGCGGTTCTTCACCCTGTTCGAGTAATTCAAAGACGCGCTCGGCGGCGGCGATGGTGCCCTGGATGAGGTTGGTCATTTGTGCGGTGGTGATAAGTGGTTGCTGAAATTGGTGGACGTATTGGATAAAGGCGAGGATTAGTCCAATTTGCAGCCCGCCAATATTGATGCCCAGCAGCAGGACTTCGGGGCGTGTCAGCAGAGCGGCGCAGGCAACAATCAGAACGTACTGAATGTTGGTGACCAGGGTAAACAGCGGCATCAAAATGCTGGTCAAAAACTGCGCTTTCCAGGAACTGCCGTACAGCTTGTTGTTGGTTTCACGAAAGGTCTCCAGAGCGATTTTTTCGCGGTTGAAAGCCTTGATAATGTTGTGACCGCTGTAACTTTCTTCGATGTGATTGTTCAGTTGCCCCAGCTGCGCCTGTTGGCGATTGAAAAAACGCTGCGCACGCGGCGCGACCACCGTCGTCATCAGCAGGGCAAGCGGCAGCGCAATCAGCGAAATCGTCGCCAAGGCCCAATTAATGCTAAACATCATGACCAAAATACCGGCAAGCATCATGACCGAGGTCAGACTTTGGGTCATAATCTGCTGCAAGTTGGTGTTAATCAGGTCGATGTCGTTAGTGATGCGCGACAGGGTATCACCATAGGGATTCTTGTCAAAGTAACGCAGAGGGAGTCTGTCCAGTTTCTCTGACACCCTTTGGCGCAGACCCCAGATTTGTTTCTGCGTGATTGCCACTATCAGACGTTGCTGCAGGTAACTAAACACTGCTCCCAGCACGTACAGACACAGCACCCCTGCTAAGACCTGCGCAATAAAGTTAAAGTCGATGCTGCTTACCGCAAGACCACTGCCGTTTGTCTGCTGGATGGTCTGGGTGGTAAAGCGTGCTAGTTCATTAGTAGCCTCTGCCAGCAGACGAGGCCCAAAGACGATGGCAGTAACCCCCAGCAGGGCAAAAAGTGCTGCCAGCATCAGTCGCCAGCGGTCGTCTTTTAGCAGGCGTAGAAACTTTTTTGCTGTTCCCCTAAAGTCATCGACCTGTGCGGGGGGTGCGGTAATACCGGCAACCTGATTGGGACCACCTGGCTGGGTTCCTACCCCACGTGTCCGCTGAAAACGGTGGCGTTCTGCCTTAGTGTTTGTTGCTGCCATGGCGCGCCACCTCCTCTGCGGTTAGCTGAGAAGCGGCGATTTCTTGATAGACCGTGTTTTCTGCCATTAGCTGGTCGTGTGTGCCTCTGCCACAGATTGTGCCCTCTTCGAGGACAATGATTTGGGTGGCATCCTGGATTGTTGTGATGCGCTGGGCAACAATCAGCATGGTGCTGTCAGCAAGCAGCGGTTTCAGCGCAGCACGCAAACGAGCATCGGTCTGCAAATCAAGTGCCGAAAAACTGTCGTCAAACAGGTAGACTTCGGGGGCTTTAAGTATCGTGCGCGCAATAGCAAGCCGCTGCCTTTGCCCGCCAGAAAAATTCTTGCCACCCTGTGCGACTGCTGCGTTTAGCTGCTGTGGCAGATCACTGATAAAATCCCAGGCTTGGGCGATTTTCAGAGCAGCAATGACCTCTTCGTCGCTTGCACGAGGATTGCCAAAGCGCACGTTGTCTGCCACGCTGCCGCTAAACAGCACTGCCTTTTGGGGGATATAGCCAATGCGTTGGCGCAGGTCTTTTTGGCGATAATCGCGCAGGTCAACACCGTCAAGCAAAATTGTGCCAGAAGTGACATCGTACAGACGCATCGCCAGATTCATGATGGTCGATTTCCCCGAGCCCGTCGACCCAATAATAGCAAGGGTCTCGCCGCGCCGCGCAGTAAAGCTGATGTCGCTTAGTGCTGCAACTTTGCTGACCGTACCGTCCTCGCCTTCAAAGTGGAAGCTGACGCGCGCAAATTCCAGCGAAGTATCGTGTGACTTTGTGTGCTGGACTTGCTCTGCCTCCTTTTCTGCTTTTGTACTTTTACACACAATTGGATCGGTAATAGCGGGGAGGGTGTCCAGTACCTGCATGACGCGCTCGGCACTGACGCTGGCGCGCGGTACCATTATCATAATCATTGACAGAAAGATCAGCGAGTACAGCACCCACATGACGTACTGCATAAATGCCATTAGGCTGCCTAGTTGTAGCTCCCCTGCTGCAATGTGGTGTCCGCCAAACCAGACGATTGCTATGGTGGTTATCTGGATAACAAACATAGCAAAGGGCATCAGCACAATCATGATTTTGTAGGCGCGAATGTTGGCGTCAGTCAGATCATCATTTGCTGCCCGGTAGCGGTCTTGCTGAAAGTCTTGTCGGTTAAAGGCACGAATGACGCGCACGCCGGTCAGACCCTCGCGCGCGATTAGGTTTAGGTGGTCGGTCTTTTTCTGGATGCCACGAAAAATGGGCATAACATATTTCACCGTTAAGAAAAACAGTACAGCAAACACGGGAATAACAGCAGCAAAAATCCAGGAAAGCTGGGCGTTCTCGACAAAAGCAAGGGTAAAGGCAACGATGATAAAGATTGGTGAAGTCAGTGCCAGGCGCAGCAGCAAAAAGCTGACCTGCTGGATTTGCTGGATGTCATTGGTCGAGCGAATAATCAGCGATGCTGTCGAAAAACGGTTCATTTCGACGAGGGAAAAATTGCTGACAGCAGCAAAAACCGCCTCGCGCAAATCACGCGCAAGACCTGCAGAAACACGCGAACAAAGAAAGCCAGCAAAGGTCGCTGCAATACCCGTCAAAAGGGTCACCAGCAGCATACGACTGCCCATCTGCCACAGATAAGCCGTCTGCGTTGCGTAAGTCGCCACGACATCAGAATCTGCTGGCACGCCCTTGCGCACAATGCCAATGTCGACAATATTGCTCATCAGGTTGGGCAGATACATCTGAAAGCCGACCAGTGCCAGAGTCGAGACAACAATGAGGGCAAGCTGGACAGGATAGGGCTTTAGGTAACGCAGGAAGAGTTTGACCATGCGAGAAACCTAGGGCGCAGACGGCGTGGTCTGTACTCCTAAAACGACAACACTGCCCACCAAGACCTTGCTGCCTGCCGCTGGCATCTGACTGATAACCTCACCTGCTGCCGTTGCTTGATTAGGCGGCAGAGTCACGACCAGACCAGCATCTTGCAAGATTTCAGTTGCGCGCGACACGGGCATACCCGTCACGTCAGCAAGCACCAGTTGCACCGGGTCAAGTGGCTCACCTGTTGACACCACCACAACAATCACCGAATCTTTGGGGACCACATCTCCGGCTGCAGGGCTTTGCAGTACAACGAAATTTTCAGGCACGTTTAAGTCTGGGCCGCGCACAACACTGATGTCCAGATGTACGTTCTCGAAAATGGCGTAGGCAGCTGCTTCTTCAAAGCCAACAACATCAGGCACAACTACCATGTCAGCGGCAACAGTTCCGTCTGCGGCAAGCACCAGCGAAACAGGAGAACCTGCCAGCACCTCTTCGCCCTCGGCGGGGGTTGTTTGGATGACGGTTCCTGGTTGTGCGCCCTGCGGCGTGTCCTCGGCGGGCGCCGTTGAGACCTGCCCCATGCTAAGGCCGGCTTTCTGGAGCTCTAACTCTGCCTCGTCAACACTCAGTCCAATCAAGTTGGGCACAAGCACGTGCGAGACAACCTGTTCGGGTGGGGGCGGCGGGCTAAGGTCCAGGCGTTCGGACACCACATATCCCAGGGCAAGCAGTGCCGCGATGATGACGCCAATGATGACCCAAGCGACCTTGCTTTTGACCTCTGGCTGCGCGACCAGCGATGCCGTGTCGGGTATTTGCGCCGAAACGCGCCCTTTTTCGACCGATGAACTTTTGTAATGCACAATTTGCGGAGACAGTCCAGCGTCCCGCAGCTTGACAGCGGCTTCTTCTGCTTCCATCCCAAGAACGTCAGGCAAATTGACCTGGACGCGCTCGTTAATAGAAGGGCCGCTGGAAACCAGCAGCAGCGAATCAAGGTCGGGCGAGACCAGTGTACGCGCAGCGGGATGTTGATCCATGACAGCACCCTTGGTGATGTTGTCGTTGTAGTCGTAAATGACACGCGGCTTCAGACCGATTTCTGCCAGTTCTTCAAGGGCAACACCCTGACTTTTGCCCATAACATCAAGCATGCGAATGTCATTCTGCTCGATTTTTGCCAGCTGCTTTTCATCGAGTGGTCCTGTTGAAACCACAACAACAATCCGCGACCCGCTGGGTATGGTATGGGTGTATTCAGGCATGGGTGGGCGTGCTCCTTAGCGTGACATTTTACTGCTCGCGTCTAGTCTAGCACAGCGTGCCCTGTGGTACCTGTGCCATCAAAGGGTATTCAGATAATCCCTATACGCAAGTTCTATACCCTCGCGCAGGCTGGTACCTGCTGTCCAGCCCAGCGCGGCGATTTTGCTGCTGTCGAGCAATTTACGAGGAGTACCGCTGGGCATTGTGCAATCCCAGATGATTTCTGGTTTGTGGACGTCCTCTTCCTTGTTAGCGTACACGACGCTGCTGACGATGTCTGCCAGCTGAGCAATGCTGACTTCCTGACCAGACCCTATGTTAATCCAGTCGCCGACATCACTTGCGCTGTAGTTTTGCGCGCACATGATGGCTGCTGCTGCCAAATCATCAGCAAAAAGCAGTTCGCGTAGGGGACTGCCGTCACCCCATAGGGTCACCGTCGCAGCACCCGTGATTTTTGCCTGGTGAAAATGCCGCAGCAGCGCAGGCAACACATGGCTGGTTTCGGGGTCATAGTTGTCCCCCAGACCGTACAGATTGGTCGGCATCAGCGAGTAAAAATCAGCGCCGTATTGCTGGCGGTAATAGACGCACAGCTTCAGAGCAGCGATTTTTGCTAGGGCATACGCCTCGTTGGTTGGTTCTAGCGGACCGGTCAACAGGGCACTCTCTTCAATTGGCTGAGGTGCCAGACGCGGATAAATGCAGGATGAGCCAAAGTTCACCAACCTTTTGCTGCCCTGTGCGTAGGCAGCCTGTATTACATTGCTTGCAATCGCTAGGTTATCAGCAAGAAATTCGACGGGCTGGGCACGGTTAGCAGCGATGCCACCAACACGCGCTGCTGCCAAAAAGACGTATGCTGGCTGGTACTGCGCAAAAAAGTCATTCGTGGACGGGCGGTCGCGCAAATCCAGTTGCGTAGAATCGCGGGTCAGCAGGTTGTGGTAGCCTTGCTGCGCCAGTTCACGCAACAAAGCAGAGCCAACCATACCAGCATGTCCAGCAACATATATCAGGTCGTCGTGTTTCATCACTGCAGTTTCTGTGCTTCTTTGATGTCGGCTGCTACCATCATCGCTGCAAGTTCTTCTACGCTTGTTTGCGCCTTCCAGCCCAGTACCTCGTATGCCAGACTGGCATCACCCAGCAGCTGGTCGACTTCTGTCGGACGAAAATAACGAGGGTCGATTTCGATAAGGGTCGTGCCCGATTCAGCACAAATGCCGCGTTCTTGGGCGCCCTCTCCCACCCATTGCAAGGTAATGCCTGCCTCGGCAAACGATAACTCGGCAAAACGGCGTACCGACACCATGCGACCGGTTGCAATGACCAGGTCACGAGGCACATCTAGTTGCAGCATCTGCCACATGGCTTCTGCGTATTCGCCGGCGTAACCCCAGTCGCGCGTGGCATCCAAGTTGCCCAGGTACAGCACATCTTGCATACCCAGCTTGATACGAGCAACCGCGCGGGTAATCTTGCGGGTCAGAAAGGTCTCGCCGCGCCGCGGGCTTTCGTGATTAAACAGAATGCCGTTGCAAGTGTACATGCCGTAAGCCTCGCGATAGTTCACGCAAATCCAGTACGCGTACAGCTTTGCGGCGGCGTAGGGGCTGCGCGGACGAAAAGGCGTCGTCTCGCTTTGTGGCGGCGCGCTGGCACCAAAAAGCTCGCTGGTGCTTGCCTGATAAAAGCGTGTCGTGTCAGTCAGCTTGCAAATACGAATGGCTTCTAGCAGGCGGAGTGCGCCCAAAGCATCAACTTGTGCGGTGTATTCAGGCGTCTCGAAACTGACCTGAACGTGTGACTGCGCCCCCAGATTGTACAGTTCAGTGGGACGAATCTCTTGCACCAGACGAATCAAATTAGTAGCATCAGTCAAATCCCCAAAATGCAGGTAAAAGCTGCCTTTTTCTGCGGCTGTTGCAAGATTAGGTGTCACATCAATGTCATGCGGGTCAACGTACAGGTGATCAACACGCGCCGTATTAAAGCTGGAACTGCGCCGTTTGATGCCATGCACCTCGTAGCCCTTGTCCAGCAGCAATTCTGCCAAATAGGCACCGTCTTGACCGGTGATGCCAGTAATCAGTGCAACCTTACGGTCACTTTCTGCAGGGGATGCGCTATCGTGCATCGTCATCGTGCCTCCTTTCGGCAGGCTGCTTGTCAGGGGATTGCTGTTTTGTGCCCCCCACGATTGTATCAAGACGAGCAGCAGCACGCTGCTCCCAGCCAAGATCGCCGGGGGTAAAAAATGCCCCGCGCTGCAAACCATCAGGCAAATACTGCTGTTTGACCCAGCCCTGTGGATAGTTGTGCGGGTACTGGTAGGCTCCATACTGGTCACTGCCCGGTCGCGTACGGTCGCGCAAGTGACTGGGTACTGGTCGTGCTGGTCCGCTCTCTACCTCTGCCAAGGCGCGCGCGATACCCTCACAGGCGGCGTTACTTTTAGGCGCAAGCGACAGGTAAGTCGCAGCCTGCGCCATGTTGATGCGGCATTCGGGCAGCCCAATCACTTCGGTCGCGCGAAAGGCAGCGTTTGCAATCAGCAGTGCCTGCGGGTCGGCGTTGCCCACATCTTCCGAGGCAAAAATCACCATACGTCGGGCAATAAATTTGGGATCCTCGCCGCCGTGCAGCATACGCGCCATCCAGTACAGCGCAGCGTCTGGGTCACTGCCCCGCATCGATTTTATAAAGGCAGAAATCACGTCGTAATGCATGTCGCCGCCCTTGTCGTAGGGCAGCATCCGCGAAGGCATGACATCTTGGACCAGCTGCAGCGTAATACGCGCCTGGTCGCTGCTTTGGTCGCTGGTCTGGTCAGTGCTTTGGTCAGTGCTTTGGTCAGTGGTAGTGTCGGCAGAGCTTTCGCCCGCGTGGGGGAGTCTGTCCATTTGTGCCAGCTGAGCTGCCAATTCTAAAGAAGTCAGTGCCACGCGCGCGTCTCCGCCTGCGGTCAGGGTCAAGGCATCAAGGGCGTCTGCGTCAACGACCACGCTGTCTGCCAGTCCGCGCTGGTCAGTCACAGCACACAGCAGCAGTTCAGAAATGTCGTCGTCACTCAGTGCCGTCAACTCTAAAACACGCGAACGACTTACCAGCGGCGAGTTGACCTCAAAGTAGGGGTTTTCTGTCGTCGCACCAATCAGCACAACAATACGATCCTCGACAGCATGCAACAGAGCATCCTGTTGTGACTTTGAAAAACGGTGAATCTCGTCAATGAACAAGATAGTGCGCTGCCCCTGCAAAGCCAGCCGGTCGCTGGCGTCTTTGATGGCACGCCGTAAATCGCTTACGCTGCCTGTCACTGCAGAAACTTCCTCGAAGTGAGCTGCGGTACGTGCCGCAATAATGCGCGCAAGAGTTGTCTTTCCCGTGCCAGCAGGACCAAAAAACAGCAGACTAGACAGGGCATCAGCGGCAATCATTCGCCGCAGATAGCTGTCTTTGCCCACCACAGCAGTCTGCCCCACAAACTCGTCCAAAGTACGCGGCCGCATACGAACCGCAAGGGGCGCAACCTTTGCACGATTTGCCGCCGCCTGTTCATCAAACAGCGAGTTTTGGGTATTTGTCCTAGCAGCAGCCATGGCGCAATTATCCCATATTAGGCGACTTTATCAGAGGAGAGCGTCCAGCACACAAAAGTGCCTGCCAATTCGAGGTCGCAACTGGTGAACCTGCGTTAGCAGGTGGGTGTCCGCACCGGGTTCTTCAGTTTCCACAAGATTGCAGGTTACCCTGCAATGCGAGGATATCTGTCCTCCCCGGGATAAATTAAGACTCCCGAATTCGTAAGTGTTGGTTCGACCGTACGAATCGACCTCGAATCGGCAGGCACTTCATGAACCACCTTCATTGTACCGTGAGGGGCATATAAACGTCTACTTAAATTGGGTAACACTTTGTAGCAGGGCACACCAGGCTCGACCTGGGGTCTCTGCACAAGGTGTATGTTAGTAACTCAAAACCTGCAACTCCATCTCACGTTTGCTGCGTCTGGTAGCACTGACCAACACAATCAAGCCAGCAATCGCCATCAGTAGCAGCGCCATACCAAAGTTCCCCACATCAAGACCTGTAGGTGGCACAAAGAAGTCAGTATTGGTAAAGTCTGCCGTATTGGCAGCTTCGCCAAGTGTCTGCTCCCCAGTACTCAGCGAAACATTCGGCGTATCTGCTGGTGGGTTAATAATGCTCGTATCGATGACACCATCAGTGTGTACGATAACACTCGGTGTGTAGTCAGATACTGGTAGTTCTATTGCTGTGTATCTGGTTCCTACATGAGTATCGATAAAGACCAAGGTCTGATTGTGAGTCAAAGCTACGGTTCTGGTAACTTCATCAGTAAACTCGATGACAGGACCAATGGTCTCGTTTGTCACACTGTCAATAATCTGTGCTCGATAGATGATAGGTGGTGTTGCTGTTGTTGCAAGGGAGGGAGAACTCAGCCTGATATCAAAGTCAAATGCTCTGAGCAAGTCTGGCATGATTCCTGTTGCTGTCTTTGATATGCGAAGTCCACCTGTTGCCAGAGGGTCTGTTGGATCTATTTCGACGTTTCTGACGAATGTGTTGGTGAAAGTTAGAGCTGTTTCTAAATCTTCCAGCTTGCTACCCAGTATGTCACCTGGTAGAACTTCCTGTACCAAGATTGCACTGACGTAGTTTGCACCCGTTTCTGAATCAGGTAGCACTATGAAGGTGACTTGATACACCGTCGGGTCAAAAGTCATTGTTTCTGTTGTGGTATTGCTAAAGGTATCGTTTCTTTCACTAATGCGATAGGTAAAGAGGCCAGGTTGCGAGAAGT
>Ga0123353_10007727_pt1 | contig 14584 bp, 12 predicted proteins | sample TergutLab28metaG_3_FD_92763 | JGI IMG/M metagenome (GOLD analysis project Ga0123353, IMG submission 92763) | Labiotermes labralis P3 segment gut microbial communities from Petit-Saut dam, French Guiana - Lab288 P3 | ecosystem: Host-associated > Arthropoda: Insects > Digestive system > Gut ... | reverse complement strand
TTTTATGAGGGTCGGTACTTCCAAAATCTTCTGTATTAAAATGGCGGCTGAAGTTATTATTTATAATGCTATAGAGCTCATGATTTCCTAATACCGGTGCAAAAGGGAAGCGGTAAAACATGGTTTGTTGTGATGTGAAATATTGATTCCATTGTCCTTGTACCTCACCATCCCATATCAGGTCTCCGCAATGCAGCCAAAATTTAGTGTTTGGATGTTTGGCAGCAACCGTGTCGGTTCTCGTTTTTAAGGCACCGAACTCATTTGACCATACTTGCGTATCGGTAATATAGATAAAAGAAAAGGGGTCTTTATTATTTTTGGCGGTGGTAAAGGTACCTATAGAACTCCAATTCCCGTTTACACCTCCCACACGGAATGAGTAATCTGTTCCAGGATTTAACCCTATAACAACGGCTTTGTTTGCGTTTTGAATAATATTGGCAGTAACAGTTTTGACTGGCGTGAATGTATTGGGATTTGTAACTTTACCCAATGCAATTTGCACCTGTCCACCTGAGGTGCCACTTTGGGTAAGCCAATTGAATGCCATTTGGGTGGTAGGGTCATCGTATAGGTTCATCACGATATTATAAGGAGTGTTGGAGTTTTGTGCATAAGTTATAAAATTGATACACAGTATACCAACACTTAAAAATGTGGTTAAGATTTGTTTTCTGTTTATTATAAACTTCTTGTTCATGTTTTTGTTTTTTATATTAACTAACTGTTTTAATTGTATTTTTTTCATTGTTGTTTCATGATTTTAGTAGTTCCAATAACTTTATCCTCCGAAAAAACAGAAACAATATAAACGCCTTTTGGTAAATAATTTATATTTATTTCTGTTGTATCACGTCCGTTTTCACTTAAAACTTCTTTTCCAAGCATATCGTAAAGTTTTAAAGTATAATAATTCTCACATTCAATAAGTAATATATTGTTGACCGGATTAAGACGCACATTTAGTTGTGGAGTTTCTACTGGATTTATCCCTACATCAAAATACTCAAATCCCATAGTACCACTTAACACAAAACCTGCTTTACCGGTTTGTACTGTAAAACCAGTAAAAATTACATTTTTGTCAGTACTTTTCAAAATGCCATCAGCATAACTTATAGCACTATTTGCAAAAGTGGGATTATTTAGTGAAATAGCAAGCGTATATTCATCCACTTCATTTTCATACAAAGTAAGCGGAGGTGGGGACTGCTGAACGCCAATAAACTCTGTCAATTTGTCTAACCCTGTCAGGTCGAGTTCAGTAAGTTCATTACTTCCACAATACAATTTTTGCAGTTGTGTATTATTCGTAACATCAAGATACGTGAAACGATTTTGAGCGGAATACAACTCTTGCAGTTGCGTCAAGTTTGTTACATTAAGTTTGCCTAAGGGGATATAACCACAATATAGCACTTTTAGTTGTTTACAAGTAGTTAAATCAATTTCTGTTATATGATTATAATCACATCTAAATGTTTGCAATTGTGTACAGTTCATTAGGTCAATTTTAGTTAATTTGTTAAAGTAAAGATTCAGTATTTGCAAGGTTGTTAGCCCTGCAAATGAAGCATCTCCGTACATGCTGTAACCTAGGTTCTGGACACTCAATTGCAACTCTACAATCTGCTTGGGATTCTCATCATTCCAAGTAGCAAACTCCCACGTTTCAGGCGCATCAGGTGTTGCGTTTAATCCATTATTGGCAATATCGCTGTACTGCCAGAGGATCGTAAGTTTGTGCTAGTGCGGTGTTGGTTACTATTATGCCTATAAAGGCGAAAATTAAAATTAAAAGATGTTTTTTCATTGTTTTATTGTTTAATGGTTTCTAATTTTTAAAATTGTGGCAAAGGTAATGATTTTTTTAGGGTTGTTTGGCTGCCATATTGATTTTATTTTGCTTTACAATTTGAAAACTGAGCGTAGCCGATGTTCTGTTTTTTGCCATTTATATCAAATATTTCAATATTTTCAATTCTCCATTTTCCATTTTCCATTTTCAATTTTCAATTTCTCCGAACGGCTCAGTCCGGTTGGATTTATTCCAAGTTTCCCCTCGGGAACGGGAATATTGAGTTTTTCAAAATATTCAATCCAATAAGGCAAAATATCATCACTTTCCTCTTTTTTAAAGGTCATTGGTGGGGTTTCAAAAAAAATGGACTTTCCGGTGGCGTGTGCGTAGGCATCATACACTAATTCGCTGCAATAGTAGAGGTCGTTTTCTAAATCAAAAGCGTAATCGTATCCTTTGCCAAGATGAGAGCAAGCGCGGTTAATGGCAGTCTGCCCGTATTTTCTATATTCAAATTTAAACGAAGCTATATATAGGGTATTGTTTTTATTTTCTGCTTTAAAATCTTGGAATTTTGTATAAACAACTCCTCTTTCGGGAGCCGCTTCCACCACAAAAATGCCGCTATCGGTTACATTAATAATACCTACATGAGAAAAATTCAGATCATTAGACTTAGTAACCTCAACAATAGATTTTTCAAAATCGGAATTTTCAGAAGCCACAAAAACCAAATCTCCGGAATGGAGCGATTCTTGAGTACAACTATTAAATAATAAAAACATTAGTAACAAAATTCCTGAAATAATCTCTATTTTTTTCATTTCAAACTCTTAACTCTTAATTCTTAATTCTCAATTAGTAAATACTCTTTCACCAACTGTTTATATTCATTAGTGTAACCATTATCTCTAATAATTAATTTATCTTCTTTACAATCTTTTTTTTCTCTTTCAAATAACATCAATATTCTATTTGCTTTTTTGCTTGGGGTAGGGTATATGTGTGTTTTTTTTACGGCATATAAATGATTTTTCAACGCCAATATTTCAATTTTTTCTGCTGCTACTAAGGGAAGGATTACTCCGAAGCGTCCGGACTCAGCGAGGAGTGTACCTACTGTGGAAATAAGGGTTTGTAAGGGTAATGTATCGTTGTGTTTTGAAATATTTTTTTTAGTTTCGGAAGATTTCAGGCTATTTTCAAAAAATGGCGGATTGCACACAATCACATCAAATTTTTGCGTAATTTTTTGCACAAAATTCTGCACACTTTCATTCAAAAACTGCACTTTCTCTTTCCACGGCGAATTTTCTGCACTATTTTGTGCTTCTTTTACCGATTTTTCGTCAATATCAACCCCTATAATCTTTGCTTCTGTTCTTTGTGCCAGCATCAATGAAATAATACCACATCCGGAGCCTATTTCCAAAATATTTCTGCAATTTTCGGGAAATGATAGCCACGCGCCCAGTAGCACCGCATCCGTGCCCACTTTCATGGTACTTTGCGAATGATTAAGCGAGAAGTGTTTGAGATGGAATAGCATTTTAGATTTACGATTTTAGATTTACGATTTTAGATTGAAATTCTCATAATTCTTAATTTTTAATTTTTAATTCTCAATTTTCCCCAGTATTCCGTAGAAAAGCATATCGGCAATTTTGCGCAAGAGGAGTATCGGGTCGGGGTAGTGTTTTCTAATAGATTCGTTTTTATAGGATGAGATGGCGTAGTCGATAAATTTTTGTAGGAATTCAATATCTAACTCGGGGCGTATTTCGCCGCGTTTTTGCGCTTCTTCAAAAAAAATGCGGGTATATTTTTCTACAAGTTTTTGCTTGTTTTCATAATGCGCTCTCACTTCCAAAAATGAAGGCTCGTGGATGTCTGCTAAAAATTCAGGCGTCATCTGCTCTAACTGACCGATATTGTAGTTAGTAATTGAGAGCAACTTTTCGGGAAACGGCATATCGCTGTTGTGTATAGTGCGAATTTCGAGCAAACCATCATCGTTCATTTGCTCTAACAGCTTAATCAGCAGGTCGGTTTTGTTTTCGTAATACACATAGAACGTCCGCCGACTTACATCCGCTTTATTACAAATATCTTCAATACTAATACGTTTGAAGCCATGTTTAAAAAACAGCTCTTTGGCGGCTTCTAAAATTTCGGTAGGAATATCTTTCTTTGCCATAATTGTACAAAATAGCGGCAAAAATAACATTTTTTATATACAAACACATTTTTTGTGCAAAAATTAATTTAAATAAATATCCATCTTTCATTTCAAATTATCTGTATTTTTGCTGCCAAATTCAAAGAATGAAGCAGTTTTTTTCTTTTGTAAATAAAGAGTTTATGCATATTTGGCGCGACAAGCGCACCATTTTGGTAGTTATAGGACTACCCATTATGCAGATGATTTTGTTTGGTTTTGCTATCTCGACCGAGATTAGAAATGTACGTTTTGGAGTTTATAATCCTAAGAAAGATGTTATTACCCTGAAATTAGAAGATCATTTTCGGAACAATAGCTATTTTACTTATGTTGAAGATATTACAAATCCAAATTCCTATGAAGATTATTTTAAGCAAGATAAAATAGATATAATTTTGGTATTTGAGGATAATTTTGAATACAAGTTAGTTCATCAAAAAAGTGCTCATATTCAAATACTTACTGACGGGATAGATCCAAACAGTTCAACTGCAATTGCCAATTATGCTAATCAAATCATTCAGAAATATCAACAGGAAAATGCTATACAGTCTTCATCAGGGAATATTGTAGTTCCACAAGTTAAGCTGTTGTATAACTCTCAGATGAAATCGGCTTTTAATTTTGTTCCGGGCGTAATGGGTTTGGTTTTAACGATTATTTGCGCCATGATGACAGCTGTTTCTATTGTTCGTGAGAAGGAGCGCGGGTCGGTTGAGGTGCTTTTGGTTTCTCCTGTCAAACCAATTTACATTATGATTTCCAAGATGTTACCTTATTTAGTGATCTCTGCAATTATTATGTTGCTCATTATTTTGCTTTCCAAGTTTATGTTAGGGGTTCCCATGGCAGGGAGTTACCTTACCTTCTGTTTATTATCGTTTATTTTTGTGATAGCAATGCTCGCGATGGGTCTTCTGATTTCTACTTTAGTTGATAACCAAGTAATAGCACTACTTATTTCAGGCATGGGGCTAATGATGCCTACAGCACTGCTTTCCGGCATGATATTTCCTGTAGACAATATGCCATGGCTATTACGTACTATCTCTGTTTTTCTACCGGCACGATGGTTCATCGCCGCCATTCGCAAAGTGATGATTGAGGGGTTAGGCTTTATTCATATTTACAAAGAGTTTATTATTCTTTGTATTATGACTTTCGTGTTATTGGTAGTCAGTTTGAAAAAGTTTAAGATTCGGTTGGAGTAATCTTATGCTCCCAATGTGGCTACCATTACTGCTTTGATAGTATGCATACGATTTTCCGCTTCATCAAATACGATTGACATAGGCGATTCGAAAACATCATCCGTAACTTCCATAGCCTTAAGCCCAAATTTTTTATAAATATCCTTACCTACTTCTGTTTCCAAATTATGGAATGAGGGGAGGCAGTGTAGAAATTTTACTTTTGGGTTTCCGGTGGCTTTCACTACGTCCAGATTTACTTGATAAGGAGTCAAGAGTTTAATACGCTCTTCCCAAACCTCTGCGGGTTCTCCCATAGATACCCAAACATCTGTGTATAAGAAATCAACATTTTTTACACCTTCTTCTACGTTTTCGGTAAGTGTAATTTTCGCACCCGTTTCTTTGGCAATTTCGAGGCATTTTGCTACTAACGATTCTTCGGGCCAGCACTGTTTCGGAGCTACTGCGCGAAAATCCATTCCCATTTTTGCAGCACCCACCATGAGACTGTTGCCCATATTGTTACGTGCGTCTCCGAGATATGCAAAGGATACATGGTGCAACGGTTTGTCACTGTGCTCTTGCATCGTTAAGAAGTCTGCCAAAATTTGAGTGGGGTGAAATTCTGTGGTTAGCCCGTTCCAAACGGGTACGCCTGCGTATTTTCCCAGTGCTTCCACAATTTCCTGAGCATATCCGCGATACTCAATACCGTCATACATTCTGCCCAACACGCGGGCGGTATCTTTCATAGATTCTTTTTTACCCATTTGAGAGCCGGAAGGTCCTAAATAGGTAACGTGTGCTCCCTGATCCAAAGCAGCCACCTCGAACGCACAGCGCGTTCTGGTAGAGTCTTTTTCAAATAAAAGTACAATGTTTTTTCCGGTTAATTTAGGTTGTTCGATGCCGGCATACTTCGCGGTTTTTAAGTCGGCCGACAATTTTAATAAATACTTAATCTCTTCTGGAGTAAAATCCAATAACTTTAAAAAGTTTCTGTTTCTTAGGTTAAATGCCATACAATTAATGTTTTATAGGGTTAATAATATTGTTTTACAATAAAGGGCAAAAATATAGAAAATTTAAGAATGAAAGGTTCATGTTATCTGTGTGGAAAAAATATATTTTTGCGAACATTAATTCATAAACAATGAAATTCTGTTTTGAAAAAAAGTCTCACCTTTGTTTACTAATTATATTTTTGTTTGCCCTCATGCTTGCGGCTGCTTTTATAGGCACAGCGCAATCTACCGAGTTTGTGATTGTTCATTTGCGTATTCCGCGTATTATCATGAGTGTGTTTGCGGGAGCATCGTTAGTCCTTTGCGGCGCCATTTTTCAGTCGGTTTTTCGTAATCCGGTGTGCGACCCCTATATTTTGGGAATTTCATCAGGAGCTTCTATCGGAGCAGCGCTTGCTTTTATTTTGGGATTGGATTTCTACCTATTTGGGGTAACCTCATTTGCGTTAGTAACCGCTTTTCTAACTTTGTTGCTGATGTTGGGGATTTCACGTTTCTCCAATATAAAATCCACCTACGTTATGTTGCTGGCAGGCATTTCGCTCAACTTCCTCATGGCTTCCATACTTACTTTGTTAATGGTATTGAATCACCAGGAAATGCAAAAGATTATTTTTTGGACGATGGGGAGCTTCGCTACCGTTTCTTATTACGACATCTATTTCTATATTCCAATATTTCTTATTTGCATTTTTTTTACTTTTATATTATCAAAAGATTTGAATATTATGCAATTGGGTGATATTCAAGCGCAATCTCTCGGCGTAAACGTTAAGAGAGTGATATATATTACTTTGTTTATATCTTCAGTATTGATAGCTGCAACTGTTTCCATTTGCGGCGTTATAGGTTTTATAGGGTTAATTATTCCGCATCTTGCCAGAATTATTTGGGGAAATAACACGAGTTATCTGTTTACTTTTTCCATGATTTTAGGTGCAATTTTTATGCTTGTTGCTGATACTTTGGCAAGAGTTTTGGTAATCAATGCCGAATTGCCGGTAGGAAGCATTACCGCATTAGTAGGTGCTCCTTATTTTATTTATATGTTAGTAAGGAAAAGCTAATTTTCGCTTATGCTGAGTATTTTTCAACCAAGAGATACTGTGTGCCCACAAAGAACATCGTTAATCATTACCTTCCAAATTGATACGCCCCCAAATCCGGTTTATCTCCTCTCGGCTTCCCTAAAATATCTAGGAGTACTTCAATATCGGGTTTCCCTTTTCCAATGGCAGGGGAGGTAGATTGGAGTTGAAAATCAGATGCCTTAACATCTACAAATTGCGGGTCTTCATCTAGAAAACAATCTTTGAAATAGATAGGGTTAAATTTTGCTTTTAATAAGCTGTTTTGGAATGTTGCCTCTAATTCAGCGCCTTGAGTTTTTCCAACAACTACTTCCGGTTCATCTTTTTCGTGGTTGCCATAAATAATACAATTTATAAAATCGACTTTAGTATTAAGTGCAGGAACAGCTTCAAACAATGGGTCAGAGACTTTATTGCTCACATAGCAAGCAGGTGTTTTTCGGTCCCCCTTGAAATAGTTCGCAATGGTTAGGTGTTTCATTGAATATTGTCCACATTCTAATTGCATTCCACACCCCCCATTGTTGATAATCAGGCAATTTGTCATATTTAAACTTAAGAAACGAGCTAAAACCCCGCTATTGTGAGTGTTTTTTATAATAGTGTTCTTAATATTTACTGATGTGGGTACAATAGCAATTTCTCCTTTGTTGTTAGGTAACGGGTCTACCTGAACGCCAATAAATGCGTTTGAAATAACGGCATAGTCAATACTCACCGAGGCGCCCTCATTAATCCAAACTCTGTCCCACTGGGCGAAGTCGTTTTCAAACCCTGCTTCCAAACGGTCTCCACGAAGCAAAACGGGCTCTTCTAACGTTCCATTTATTTCCAATTTGCTGTATCGGTAAGCCCACAATCCTGAGTTGCGGTGAAAAAAGATTCTTGTACCGGGTTCAATAACCAGTGTTCCTGTAGAGTCAATAGCTGCCCACCCATAAACAACATAGGGTCTCTCTTTTGTCCAGTGAACTGTTTCGTGTTCTCCGGCAACTACCTTAAAGCCGGTGCTTGGATCTGCTACAATATAACGGGCATCCTGTCCATAGGCAATTAGTTCTACCTCCTGTTTTATATCGCCTGTTAAAAACACAATAGCGTCAGTAACTAAAAATGGGTTGTTTTGGTTTAGCGGATTAATATTTACTTTAACGAAAATAAAAATACTGTCTTTTTTGGGAATTTCTACATTTTTAAAATAGTTGTTTGCATCTGCACCTGGGACTCCGTTCACGTTGATGCTATAGAGCGAACGCTCGCCGCCAGCCAAAAAAAGAGTAGTTATAATATCTTGATTTGAAGTATTGTGTACTTTAAAATGTTTTGTAACAGAACCAATAGAAGTAAATACTGTATCAAAAGTTACAGTAATTTTGGTGTCAATCTGATAATTTCCCCCGTTATCAAGACAGGAAAACAATAGAATAGTATTGTCCGGATTAGGCGGTTTGCACGAAATAATCGTGCAAATAGCAAAAACAAAAGGCATAAGATAGGAACAGTTAACCGAAATTCGGCGCCAAAAACGAGTCATAATTATAATACAGCAATAAATTAACGTCTTGTACCACCTGAACTTCCCCCGCGAGATCCGCTGGAACTGCTACCTGAAGATGGCGCACTACTATTGCTTCTGCTTGGAGAAGAGTTGCTTGGTGAGGAGAAGCTACTGCCGCTACTTTGACCGGGAGATGAGTAGGTATTGCCTGAACTATGATTTGAGGGTGGCGTATAAGTAGGTGTACTTCTTGAATTGTCGGGGCGAAAACCGCTATCGTAAGTAGGACGAGTTTCTGTTTGAGGTCTTGTGTTCGTATTGGGGGTGTTAGGTCTTTGCGGCTCAGGTTGGCGAGTGTTGGTGTTTGGAGTGTTAGGTCTTTGCGGCTCAGGTTGGCGAGTGTTGGTGTTTGGAGTGTTAGGTCTTTGCGGCTCAGGTTGGCGAGTGTTGGTGTTTGGAGTGTTGGGTCTTTGCGGCTCAGGTTGGCGAGTGTTGGTGTTTGGAGTGTTAGGTCTTTGCGGCTCAGGTTGGCGAGTGTTGGTATTGGGGGTGCTAGGTCTTTGTGGTTCTGTACCTCTGTTACCTGTAGCTATATCTGTTGCAGCACCTCTACTGTTAGTTGCGTTTTCGGAAGTAGTATTGCGAGAGATATTATCAAACCGTTGGTTAAAACTTTCCGGTGTCATACTGCGGGAAGCAAGGCGCGGTGTTTCATCTTCATCTTTGTTTCCGAAGATACTTCTAGTGTTTGTTCTCCCAGAAGAGGCGCCCCCCAAACTGTTTCTGTGTCCATAATAATATGAAGTATTTTTGTCGAAGTTATTATGATAATATCCTGCCCAATATCCGGCGTAATATCCGTCGTAGTATCCGTTCCAATAGCCGCCGTGATGCCATGGGCGGTGACATCCCCACCCCCAACCGTAGCAAAAACCGTGGTTGTACCAACCCCAATTATAATACCATGGTCGATAATAGTAGCTGGGCCACCACCAATTGTATCCCAAATAGATACTTACGCCCCAATATGCCGGTGTATAAGTGTACCAGTACATGTTGGTATAAAACGGATCGTAATACCCGAAACCTAAAGAAGAGTTGGTGTGAAAACGTCTGATTCTTGAAGTATAATAGTAATCGTAATAATCATTATCTTCATAATAATAGTTGTTGGTAATATATGTATTACCGGATTCATCGTTATAAACTTCCTGTTCAATGAGATAATCTTCTTCATCATAATATTCGTAATTATTCTCTGTTACAGGTTGCAACACCGGTTGTGTTTTCTTTACATAATACTGTGAGTCAGTGGATTTTACATAAATATCGTCGTAATAAACAAAAGAGCCGGTTTGACAAGAGATGGCTAAAATAAAAAGGGCTAAAATGGAAAAAGAGGCTTTTGTATTCATATTATTTTTTTAATCATTTATTACTGACTGTTAATTGCTGCAAAAGTATAATTTAAACTAAAAAAAAACAGATATATTATGTGTTTAAGTAAAAAAAAACTCTTTCGCCAATTAACAACTATTTTTCTATTTTTGCCCCATCAAAATTCTCATTTCAAATAAAAACTCTAACTTTAAAATCTAAAATCTTGATTTCCCGTTTTCTTGAACTTCTCGGCAACTATTTTCTCTTCTTATATCGCGTTTTTTCACGACCGGAAAAATGGAGCGAGTTTTTTAAGAAACTGATTGACGAAATGTATGCCATGGGTATCGGTTCAATTGTTATTGTAATGATTGTTTCTGTTGCCATGGGAAGTGTCATCACCTTACAAACTGCCCTGCAACAAGCAGAAAGCAGTTGGATCCCTGCGTGGACAATCGGTTTTACCGTGAGAACATCTGTAATCCTCGAATTATGCCCTACCATCATCAGTTTAATGCTTGTGGGAAACCTCGGGTCAAGAATTACAGCAGAGATTGGGAGTATGCGCGTAACCGAACAGATTGATGCGTTAGAAGTTATGGGTATTAATTCTGCTTCTTATTTAGTACTTCCCAAAATTTTCTCATCTTTTGTTGTGAATCCTGCATTAATTATAGTAAGCATTTGTTTTGCGTTGCTGGGTGGATATGTTACGGTTCTTGCAACCGGTTTTATTACAGCCTACGATTATATTGACGGTATTACCTACTATTTTTTGATGTCGGATGTTTGGTATGCTTTGACAAAAACATTGGTTTTTGGCTTTGTAATTACGTCTGTAGCGGCATTTTATGGATATAAAATTGAGGGTGGCGCATTGGAGCTCGGAAAAGCAAGCACGGAAGGAGTAGTGGTAGCCAGTTTTTTTATTCTAATACTTAATTTAGTGATTACTAACATTATGTTGAATTAAGATGATTATAGTTGAAAATGTGAACAAGTCTTTCGGAAAAAAAAAGGTATTGCACGATATCAATCTAACTTTTGAAAAAGGAAAGGTAAACTTAGTAATAGGCAGATCGGGGTCTGGAAAAACTGTATTGATGAAATGCCTGATAGGATTGCTTACGCCCACAGATGGCGCAATCTATTACGAAAAAAAGGACTTTCATCATTTGTCATTTGAAGACCGGAAAATGTTACGTACCGAAATGGGCGTTGTTTTTCAAGGCTCTGCATTGTTCGACTCTTTGACCATAGAAGAAAACGTAATGTTTCCGCTAAATATGCTTAGTCGCCAAACCTATCATGAAAAATTGGATAGGGTAAACTATTGCTTGCATCGGGTTGATTTGTTCAATACCAACTCACTTTATCCTTCGGAATTAAGTGGCGGGATGAAAAAACGCGCTGCTATCGCACGTGCCATTGCTACAAATCCCAAATATCTCTTTTGCGACGAGCCTAACTCCGGATTAGACCCCAAAACATCTCTCATTATAGACGAGTTGATTACCGGTATTACGCATGAATATAATATCACCACTGTGGTGAACACACACGACTTAAACTCTGTAATTACTATTGGAGAAACTATCTCTTTTATTCGGGATGGTTTTTTAGAATGGCACGGAAACAAAAGTGAAGTGCTGGCTTCTAACAATGAAAGTCTTAATGATTTTATTTATGCCCAACCAATTACGCAGATGATTAGAGGTGGTATTAGTATTTCAACCGAGTAATATAAGGCACACAGAGTTATTCAGAGCTTAACCACTTTTACTATCTTTTCTCCAATTTGTAAAAAATAAACCCCTGCTTGTAAGTGCGAAAGGCTTATTAGATGATTTGGTGATGAGGTAATTAGATGATTGCTTGACAGTTTTCTGCCATAGATGTCGAATATCTCAATACTCTCAATTCCTAATTCATAATTCTCAATTCTCAACTCACCCGTCGTTGGATTCGGATAAACGATAATATTTTGCATCTTGCATTCAGCAATTTTCACTTCCGAAGGCTCGCTTCCTTCAAAATAGATAACGCCACCCGCCCAGTTGCCTACAAGCAGGTCTGGTTTGTTGTCGTTGTTCAAATCGGCTACTGCCGCAGCCACTCTAATCCCTTCGTTAATTCTATATGCTTTGTTTTGAATTGTTTCTGTAATTTTTTCTAATAAGGTAAACGCCCCCACCAAATTATTATCAATATTGGAGTAAAGAAACAGTTCCCCTTGTTCATTTCCACATAGTAATAGCGTTTCATTCTGATATCGAAACAGATGCGGGGTAGAATAACCAAAATAGGAAATATTAGGGTCTCGTACATCTACATCGCCAAAGTTTGAAGTAATAAGATGAAAATCAGGATTCTGGTTTGTTCCCATATTTTGATAATAAGATAAAATCCCCCTTCTGTTTCCCAATACCAAATCTAATTTTCCATCTTGGTTAATATCAAAAACTTGCGGAGCGCTAAAAGCATCCAATTTGATATTCTGATAGTTGTTAACAGGAGGTTTAAGCTGTGGTAACTCCCCGAATGGTGCTGTGTTTTCAAAGAACAGCAACGTGCCGTCGCTATTTCCACATAAAATATCTACCTTACCGTCTCCTGTCAAGTCGGCAAAAGTGGGAGAGAGCGCCAAAAAACCATATTTTTTCAAGCCACCGAAATCTGAAGTTACCCATTCAAATTTCGGCTCATTTTTGGTGCCGGTGTTTTTATAATATGTAATAGAAGATGAATAATACGACTTTAAGATGCCTTGCTGATAGTTTGCACTGTCGAAACTGCCATAGTTGGCAATAAATAGATCCATGAGTCCATCTCCGTTCCAGTCAAAAAATACAGGGATGGCTCCACTGCCCACATCAATCATATCATCTTGTAAGAAAGATTTAGATTTTAATACATAATCATTTAACTGCTCATTATATCTGTAATGCCATACAGAATTAAGGTCTTCCGATTTAGTAAGCGACGGGTCGGAGGGTGAAACAAAGAGGTCTGGTTTTTCGGCATTCCAAAAATCCATAGTAGAAACCACGGGCATGGAGTAGATATGCACTGAATTTTGTGCATTCGGAAAGTTTCCTGTTTGCGAAATCATCAATGCTTCCTCTTTGGTACCGCCGTTTATCAAAAGTATAAGCCCCGGAAAATCTACATCGCCGATAATGATATCTTGTAGCCCGTCAGCGTTAAAGTCATGGATGAAAATAGATGAACCAACATGCTTGGGATTGTCAGGTTCTATTTTTTTATCACAATAAGCAAATAGAGTAATCTCGTTGCCGTCTGCGGCTTCTGCAAATTTTCCCCAGCACTCATCGGCTAAAATGTACTTGAAATATTCATTATTTTGAGAGATATTTTCATGGAAATGAACATATTTTCCTAGCACCCAAAAATTCAGGATATCCAATTTTCCATTTCCGTTAATATCTGCAATGCCCAAATAATCGTCGGGAGAAGCATAAATACTCACTTCTGTTCCGTAATAATTCGATCTGATGGGGTCTATTGCTAATTTAAAAGTAAGTTCCTGATTTGAAACATTTTCAAATACACGTATCCCGCCTGAGCCGTTGTAAGTGAAGATGTCTGCTTTACCATCGTGGTTAAAATCTTTCAATATTACCCAATCGTGCAAATCAGGGAAACGCTGTTTGTACTCCGGTGCATACTCAAACAAAGGGTTTGTGTTTGTCCCTTTATTGATAAAAGGGAGTATCCTATTACCATGTTTTTCAAAAGCAATAAAATCGGATATGTCGTCTAAATTCAAGTCAACTTGTGAAAAATAGACAGAATTGATGCCGCCTGTCCACGGATACGCAAGTATTGTACTGTTTTTTTTTACCTCTATTTCTTGATTTCTAACAAAACCTAATTTATAATAAGTGGTTTGCGCACATAAACTGTAAACAGCAAGCATAAAAATGCACATCGTGTTTAAAAAGCGGGAAATGATTAAAAAATAGTTCATAAAGTACCGGTGCAAAAATGCACGAAATTTTAAAATGAACAAAGTAATTTTTTTTCTATCTTCGCCGCGCTAATTTCAGCAATATAGAAAAACATATATATAATTTAATATCATCAAATTATGACAATGCAAGAAAAAATCAATGAGCTTTTGAAGATGCGGGAGACTGCACGATTAGGTGGTGGTCAAAAACGTATTGAGAAACAACACGCTCAGGGCAAATTCACAGCTCGTGAGCGAATCCAAATGTTTTTAGACGAAGGTAGTTTTGAAGAGTTTGACATGTTTGTTACCCATCGCTGTACAAACTTTGGGTTAGAAAAAGAGAAATATTTATCTGATGGTGTGGTAACCGGCTATGGCACGGTTGAAGGTCGTTTG
>Ga0123353_10007726_pt1 | contig 14584 bp, 9 predicted proteins | sample TergutLab28metaG_3_FD_92763 | JGI IMG/M metagenome (GOLD analysis project Ga0123353, IMG submission 92763) | Labiotermes labralis P3 segment gut microbial communities from Petit-Saut dam, French Guiana - Lab288 P3 | ecosystem: Host-associated > Arthropoda: Insects > Digestive system > Gut ... | reverse complement strand
TTTAAAGAGTTTCAGGAGAAATGGCGTGAAATTGGTCCTGTGCCTCAAAATGAGTCTTCTAACTTATGGCAACACTACCATTTTTATGTAGAAAAATTCTTCGACATTCTTCGTATAAACAAAGAGTTACGCACATTAGATTTAAAGAAGAACTTAGAACAAAAAATCAAATTGTGCGAACAGGCAGAGGAATTGCTCTTGCAAGATTCTGTGGGTAAATCGTTTAAAGAACTACAGCGTCTTCATGAGGAGTGGCGCGAAATTGGTCCAGTACTTGAAGACAAAAAAGAGGAGATTTGGGAGCGCTTCAAAAATGCGTCGGATCAGTTAAATAAAAGACGTCGGGAATATTACGACTCCTTATTGGAAGAGCAGCAAAATAACTACAATGCCAAAGTGGTGATTTGCGAACAAGCCGAGGTATTAGTAGCTTCCGAACCCAAAACGTTGAAAGAAAACAATGCTGTGAGTGATAAACTTACTGAATTGTTGAAAATTTGGAAAACCTTGGGTCCGGCACCCATCAAACTGAACGAAGGTATTTGGCAACGATTTAAAAACTCTTTGGACAAATTCTTTGTCGGGAAAAAAGAGTATTTGCAACATCTTAAAAACGAGCAACTTCAAAATTACAACCAAAAACTTACCTTAGCCATTCAGGCAGAAGCGCTGGCGTTGAGAAATGATTGGAAAAAAGCCACCGAAGAAATGATCACCATTCAAAATGAGTGGAAGAAGATAGGACCAACGGCGCGTAGAAATTCGGAAATCGTGTGGAAACGCTTCCGTGCCGCTTGCGATAAGTTTTTTGAAAACAAGGCTAACTATTTTGCCAATTCTCAAACTATTGAAGCTGAAAATCTTCAAAAGAAAGAAGAACTGATCAAGAAGATTGAGGAACACGTCTTTACCGATGACAAGAATGAGAATTTGGAAGCGATGAAAACCTATCAGCGTGAATTTATGGAGCTGGGACACGTGCCGCGTAAGGATAAGGATAAAATTTATGCCAAATTCAGAGAAGCTGTAAATCAACGCTTCCAGGATTTGAAAATGACGATGGAAGATGTGAAACGCAGCAATTTCAAATCAAAAATTGATACCATCTTAAATAATCCGAATGCTGATCTGATTTTAGATAAAGAGCGCAGATTTTTATCCAATAAATTGCAGCAATTAAAAGATGACATTGCATTGTGGGAAAACAATTTAGGCTTCTTTGCCAATTCTAAGAATGCAGATTTACTCAAAGCTGAATTTTCTAAAAAAATTGAAGCAGCGAAACTAGAGGTAAAAGAATTGGAATACAAAATTAAAATGATGGTACAGAAAAAATAATATGTTTGAATATTTTCCTCACTCCATCGTCACCACCCGCCGCCCTACCACACAATCAATACACCGCTTCTTCTCACAATATTCAGCATGCAACTCCAACAATGCCTGCGAATCGCTTGCGTTTTTTGCGCAAAATCCTAATTCCTGGTGCTTTTTTGTGATATGGTTTTCTTCAAACGGCAGCAACTCAAGTAATCGCATACTGTATTCTTGAAGTTTTTCATTGCCTGTAAATGTGCCGTAAGCATAAAGAAAAGGAATCAGCGCATTAATCAGGAGCAAGTGGAAGCTTTTGGCTCCCATCATTTTTTCACGCGCACGGCTGGTTTTTCCAAAATAATAGTGCGTATTCCAGTAATCGTTTGGTTTATTTATAAATATGTTTTGAAAATAGGCAAGATTTTTTGGGATGGTAATTTTTGTAAATAGATCATGATGGTTAAAAACAATCTCTCCTAATTGCGCCAAGCGGATACATGGAAAGTTGTGTGGGCGCAAACGCAGTAAGTTCCAACATTTTGCATCAATGGGAACAAGCCTGTATTTAGCTCTGAGATACAAATACTCGTTTTGTAATGATTGATAATAAGCATCTTCCAATTCTTCTTCCAGCATTCCTGCTTGCCCGAAAATCAGCGCGGCAATTTGCAAATGCGAATCGGCATGTTTCTTTAATGTTTTGTATGGTAATGTTTTGCCGAGCATTTCAAAAGCAGGCGCATTAGTCTTAAATCCAAAGCTTTGGCATAGAACGTAAAATAGTAGCTGCTCCCAATCTCCTGAAAAGGCGCGTAATGTTTCAAAAATTTGGTTTTGCTTTCGTATCAATCTGTCAAAAGACAACCGGGTAAAAAAAGATTGCATAGTTAAGGGCGTTATTTTTCCAATGTATGCCTCGCAAGGAAGTGGGTGCGAAGCGTTTATCAATTGATTGTAACGCAATAAGAGTTGTGAAGACAGTAACGTTCGTAGTTCTAAGGTGGGCACGGGAGTGCCTTGCGCTAAAAAAACGTCCCGGTCATGCTCGTACACCACATGCAAAATTACGGAGTTATACTTCGTATCATTTTGATGCTGATGCTTGTACCAATCGGAAGAACGAATGTGAACTTCTACATTTCCCGCCCAGGTAACTCCGTCAATCTTAATAATTGCCTGTTTAAAATCGGGTCCGGCATCCTGATGCAGAAATCCTTGATTTAATACTGAAACTGATTGTTGATGAACGGTTTCTAACTGTTCTTTGCTAAACCACTGGTTTTTCCAAATGTGATGCAATAGCTTTTCTGAGATCATAATGAGTTAATTTAGAGGGTTTCTAGTTTTTTTTTGCGAGCATGCAAATATATATTTGAAAATTACGTTTGTCAAGGGGTGAATACATTTTTTTATGAAAAAAATATTTATAACTGCAATTTCATTTTTCCTTGTGGGGTTTGCATTTTCGCAACCCATTGATACAGCGCGATTTCGCTTGGACTTTACGCCAAAGCTCCAAAATGTTAACAAAATCACGCAACCTGCCATCATTCCTGAGGAAGCGCACGATCCGGTAAATTTTGAGTATGAGATTGTTCCGCAAGCTATTGACCTTGCTTTTTCGCCCACTCCCATAAAACCGGTGAGACTTCCCGGAGATGTGATGAAACAGCTCTATCGCAATTTTTTGAAAGTAGGTTTTGGTTATCCGGTTACACCGCTTGGTGAACTTTGCATTCATAATTTCGATAATTCAAAATTTTCTTATGGGCTGAATGTCAATCACATTTCAGGTTGGGCGCCGCCCATTGGAGAAACAATGAAAGATTATGCTTATGCGCCATTTAGCGATACGCGCACGCTACTGTTTTTTAATACATTTTTCAAAAACCAAACACTTTATTCTTCACTAGGTTACAATCATAATGTAGCGCATTTATTCGGCTTCAACCGCGAACTCGGTTTTGATTCTCTGTTCTATAAAAAAGATTATAGAGACAGTTTGAAAAATAATTTTCACCACCTGCATGCCGAAGTAGGATTGCGTTCCAATTTTCTTCCGGAAGATGCTCAGTTAAAACAGGATGTACGGTTGAATTACAATCTTATCTCTACTTACAAAAAAGATATGGAAAACCATATCGGGCTTGCTTCGTTTTTTGCTTACGATCTGATATTTAAAAAACTCAATGGTCTTTTCCGTCCGCAATTGGATGTGAACTTTGATTATTATATTCATAAATGGCATAATGAAGCTGAGATTATTAATTTTACGCGTAATAGTTTTAAATTGGAGTTTATTCCCACTGTTAAATTTGCTGTGAGAGAATATCATATTCGTGTAGGGTTAGGCGTTCCTGTCATTAATGATGCAAAACCTCCCATATATCCGGTAGCGGAAGTGCAGTTAGGTTTAGTGCCCGGTATCTTGAGCATTTATGCTGGCATTGACGGAAACGTTAAATACAATTCACTCAAAAATTTACTTTATGAAAATCCATTCTTAAAACCCGGCTTGGATTCACTTAGATTTTCAAAGACACCCATCAGTGTTTTTGGAGGCGTTAAAGGAAATTTGGTAAAAAAATTAAATTACCATGTTTCCGCCCGCTATTCACACACTCAAGATATGGCATTCTTCTTTTTAGACACAACATCATTGCTTAAAAACCAATTCGATGTGGTGTATGCGAATGTAAATTGGGTAAATGCCTGTGCCAATCTAAATTGGCAAGTGGTGGATCAATTATATTTGAACTTGGAAGCCAATTATTGGGGCTATTTTTTTAGATGGGACAGTTTTATGGATAAGCCTTGGTATAAACCTGCTTTTGAGATTGCTTTTGCAGGAAAATATTATTTCAAAGAGAAGTTTATTTTTGATCTCAACATGAAATTAGGCTTTGGCAGTTGGGCTTTGAAACCTTATTTGAATGACGAAGAAGAAATAGCATACAAAGCCGAAATAATGAAACCTATTCTAAATTTCGGAGTAGGATTTGAATACTTGGTTTCCAAACGTTTTTCATGCTTTGCCACCGTAAATAATCTTGGTTTCCAACATTTTGAAAAATATTACGATTTCAAAAATATTGGGTTTAATGCGATTATTGGGGTTACTTATTCTTTTGGAGATGAAAGTTTGAGGAGGACGAGGAGGTAGCTTGGATGCTACTAAGTTCAATTCCAGCAGAAATTTCTAAATAAATTATGTCTCAATCATTAGCAATGAATCTATTACCTATCTCATAACAGAAAAAATCGCGCTACCCCTTGACAAACGTATTTTGATATAGTATATTCGCGGCATTAAACTCATCGTGCTACAAATACTAATACATTACTCATTATGAAGAAGTTTGTCGTTTTAATCAATCTTTCCCTGTTGTTTTTTTGCTCTTTTTCGCAAACTCATGAGCATTTTTTTGATGCAGATTTCCCTAATTGGGTGGGAAACAGAGCATTATTTACTGTAAATGCCCATCATGAATTGCAACTCAATGCCCCTGAAGCCGGAACAGCTTATTTGTCGCTGCCTACGCCACAGTTTAGTGATACATGGGAGTGGAATTTCTATATTCGACTACCATTTTCGCCTTCAAACAACAATTTTGTGCGCATCTATCTAACTGCCAATACTACTGATTTAACTTCCCTATTTTTAAAAGCATATTATTTGCAATTTGGAGAGAATCTGGCACAAGATGCCATTGAGCTTTTTTACCAAAACGGAACTACACATACTTCAATTTGTCGTGGAAAAAATTCAAGAATCGCTAATCGTTTTGCTATTAATGTTAAAGTCAGATATACAGAACCTAATCATTGGGAAATTTTGGTAGATGAAATGTTGAACGGAATGTATGAAACCGATGCTTTGGGAGTAAGTGCGGAGCAGTTTGAGCATGTAGCGCTCGGCGTTTATTGCAGATACACAATGTCTAATGCCAAAAACTTTTTCTTTGATGACTTTTATTACGGAGCACCGATCGTAGATACGATAAAACCCAAAGTAGTTTCGCTGCAACCGCAACAAGATGGTAAAACATTGCACATTAAATTTTCGAAAAATATAATCCCGGAAACGGCATTATTATCATCAAATTATATAATCAATGGCGTTCTGCAACCGGAACAATGTGATTATGCAGGTAATGATTTTTCTCTTGTTAAAGTAAGATGGAAAGATGAGCTGGAAGATCGCGTAGAATATTCAATTCACGTTGAAAATATTTTCGATATATCGGGTAACAAAATGGAACCATTTTCGGGGAGATTTCGTTTTGCTAAAATTCGCAGAAACGATATTTTAATTACGGAAATTATGGCGAGACCCAACCCTGTAGTAAAGTTGCCTGATTGTGAATATATTGAACTTCATAACTTTGGAGTTCCCGATACCGTGGTTTTAAAAAATTGGAGGTTAAGAATTAACAACTCCAATAAAAACCTGCCTGAAATACGTATTCCGCCCAACCGGTATATTTTTATTATTGCGAACTCTTGTACCGGATATGGTGATGAGGCACAAACAAATATGTATCGCGTTTCTTCTTTGGGAATCGCTATGGCAGGTGTTCCCATTGTGCTTCTCAATGAGGCTAATGAAGTAATTCATGAAGTGAGGTTTTCAAGCTCATGGCATCGAAATAAACATAAAGCAGACGGAGGTTGGTCGTTAGAAATGATTGACCCGCGAAATCCTTGCACGGGAAAAGATAATTGGGATTCTTCCAGTTCTGATTTGGGCGGTACACCAGGTAAGAAAAACTCCATTAATGGCTTAAATCCTGATTTGATTCCTCCTGAAATTGAAAAAGTTACAGTAGTAGATTCCATACGGCTTCGTGTGTTTTTTTCGGAAACCGTTTTTTATGACAGCATAAAAGCATTACAATTATTTGAAATAGACAGAAATATAAAAATTGCTTCGGTAAGCGAGGTGCCTCCGAGTAACAATATTCTACAAATAAACCTGCAAAACCCTATTCAGCAGAATGTAATTTACACACTTTCAATGAAAGAGGATATTTGGGATTGTGCGCAAAATTTAGCGGTATATCATAAATTGCACCGTTTTGCCCTTCCAAGCCCTCCGCAACCTTTTGACGTGGTGGTTAATGAAGTACTTTTTAATGCTAAAAATAGTACACGAGCAGAGTTTGTAGAGTTGTATAATCGATCGCAAAAAGTAATAGACTTGGCTACATTGCGTATTGGTTCCGGAGGTGCTGACCTTCCCGATAAATCGGTAATTGCAGTGAGTAGCGGCTTCTTACTTTTTCCCAATGAGTATATTGCATTCTGCAAATATAAAAGCATCACCCAAGAGCAGTATTACGTTCCCTATCCTGATCGTTTGATTCAATGCGACTCATTGCCTTCATACTCCAATAGTTCCGGGGTCATTTTCTTAAGCGATAGAAATTACAATACTATTGACCGGTTTCAATATGATGAGAAGATGCACTATCCGTTGTTGGCTTCTGTTTCGGGGGTGTCTTTAGAGCGTATAAGTTTTAATAGAGAAACACAAAATGCAAATAATTGGAAATCAGCAGCAGAAGGTGTCGGTTTTGCTACACCCGGTTATCAAAATTCGCAATTTTCCAACAACAATACATTTGAAGATGTTTTAAAAATAGTACCCGAAGTATTTTCACCCAATCAAACTGGCAATTTTGATTATGTAGAACTCCATTGCCATTTTGAAGAAAGCGAGAATAGAGTAAGCATTATGATTTTCGACAGACACGGCAATTTAATAAAAACAATTGCCAACAATCAAATTTGCGCGCTAAATGAAGTTTTCCTCTGGGACGGCGTTTCAGAAAAAAACTACCGCGTTCCCCCTGATTTATATATTGTAAAAATGGAATATTGGAATTTGAATACCAAACGGAAAACAATTCGAAAAACGGTAGGTGTAATGTACTAGCAGGCATATCGAAATTATAAATAGGGCATTGCTAATTACTCAAAACTCACCTCCCGATTTTGATCGCAATGCAAAGCACACTGTGCACAAATATGCAGTTCTCCTTTCAACCGTTGCTGAATCATTTGAGACAAACGTTCGCTGAGCGCCTGAATTTTAACCGTTTGGGCTACCTCGTTGGCAAAGGCGAACATCAATAACATGCGTGCATTCTTTTGGCAAATGCCGCGAGTGCGTAAATAAAACAGTGCATTCTCATCTAATTGGCCTACGGTGGCGCCGTGACTGCACTTCACATCATCAGCATAAATTTCTAAAAACGGTTGAGTGTGAATACGCGCAGTGTCAGTTAATGCTATGTTTCTGTTTGTTTGAAAAGCGGCCGTGCGTTGCGCATCTTTTTGCACGGTAATATGTCCGTTAAAAGTGGCACACGCTTCATCATCCACAATGCCTTTGTAGAGCTGCCGGCTGGTGCAGTCGGGTGCATGATGCCATACCCTCACTTCGTTGCGTATCGTTTGCTGTTTATCCACTAAATATAAGCCATTCAAATGCGTATCTGCAAAAGGTTCATTCAAATGCACATGCAAAAAATTATTCACTTTTCCTGCATTAAACGTAATCACATTCGAATAAAAATGAGAAAAGGTTTGTTGATTTACCTCAATTTGGTTGGTTAAAACAGATGCTGTCGATTTGTTCTCCATTTTATAATAATCCAAGTGTGCATTTTCTGCCAATGTAATCTCCACCTCATTTTGAATATCGGAACACTCTTTTTGCAACGAGTCGTCGCAATGCAATAAGGTGAGCGACGCATTTTTTTCTAAATTAACATGAAAATGCTGCGTAAGTTTCAAAGGCTGATCAGTTTGAATGGCAGATACAATTTGAATCGGCTTGCTCACGGCAACATTTTCTGCCACATGAATGGATATGCCGTTTTGGTTTTCATGGAGCGATATTTTCACTCCTTCGCAAAGCAACTCATCAGGCAATTCCGTGCTTTTGCCATCTATCAACACCAATAATATGGTGTCTAAGTTTTTAATTTTACACCGGAAAGTGGTTGGATTAGAATTTGCCATTTTCATACTCTTTTTTAATCCAGTCGTATCCTTTTTCTTCGAGTTCCAGCGCCAACTCTTTGGATCCCGATTTTACCAATTTGCCATCAAAGAGGACGTGGACGACATCGGGGACGATGTAATCTAAGAGGCGTTGGTAGTGCGTAATGACGATAGTCGCGTTATCTTTGGTTTTCAACTGATTAACTCCGTTTGCTACAATACGCAGCGCATCAATGTCAAGTCCGGAGTCGGTTTCGTCCAAAATTGCCAGCTCCGGCTCCAGCACTGCCATTTGAAAGATTTCATTCCGTTTTTTCTCGCCGCCTGAAAATCCCTCATTCACACTGCGTTCACTTAACTTTTGAGTGAGTTCTACCACTTTTTTCTTCTCTTCCATCAACTTCATAAACTGCATGGCGTTCAAGGGAGTTTCACCGCGATATTGGCGCGTTTCATTCAACGCTGTGCGCATAAAGTTGCTGATGCTTACGCCCGGAATCTCCACCGGATATTGAAAGCCGATAAAAATGCCTTCCCGCGCCCGCTCTTCGATAGAGAGGTCGAAAATGTTTCTATCTTTATAAATAATGGTTCCTTGGGTAACCTCAAATAGCTCTTTACCGGCAATCACACCGGCTAAGGTACTTTTTCCTGTTCCATTGGGTCCCATAATGGCGTGCACTTCGCCCCTATTTACTTCTAAATTAAGACCTTTTAGAATCTCTTTCCCTTTTATGGAAACGTGCAGGTTTTCAATTTTAAAAAACATAAATTAGCGTTATTTTTTAAGATTGCAAAAGAATAAAAAAAAACTTAACCCGAAATGGCTGCATACGGTGAAAATAGCTGCTCAAACAAACAACTTCAACCCCTAACCATAGCTTTTATCCCTTGTTCCAACGATAAAAATGCCTGCTTGTAAGCATATTTTCGCAATTGCGCAAAATTAGCCTGAGAAACAAAAGGGTCTTCGTTTTGATGTTCTAATATTAGTTTTACTGTTCGTTTGGTAGCTTTATTCATCGCTTCCACTATCGAATGCAGCGAACGTGCAAAACCTGTCCCCACTTCATAAATGCCACTTTGTGGTGCATGGTTTAGAAAATAATAAAGTACTTTCGTTACATCATTTACATATATATAATCTTGAATGATATTTTTTTCTACACAGATTTCGGGAGCATTTTCTGCATATTTTTGAAAGATTTTATACACAACAGAAGCATTTTCTTCTTTATGCGCCTCATTTTTACCATACACTTGAAAAAATTTAAGTCCTGCCCATAAGGGAGGTGTTTGTGCCTGCTTATCAATCCATTTATCGAAAATATATTTTGATTGTGCATATAGGGAAGTGGCAGGTGGTGAGAGGTATGAGGTAAGAGGTGAGAGGTGTGAGGTATGAGGTAAGAGGTGTGAGGTATGAGGTAAGAGGTGTGAGGTATGAGGTAAGAGGTGTGAGGTATGAGGTATTATGTTTGTAAAATAAGAGGAGGCATAAATCAACGGAATGCCCTTAGTAGCAGCAAAACTCCAAACTCTTTGTGAGTAATCTACATTTAACATTTCAAAAATGTCATTTTCGGTAGAAAAGTAGTCGGTGCGTGCGCCCAAATGGTAAATAAAGTCAATATGTTGCACATTTTGCGCTGCCCAATCGAAGAAGTGTTCTCTTTGAATTTTGTCTGTATATTCTAAGCTTTTCCAGTTTTTTCGTTTGAGTTCTTGGGTAAAATCATCTACCAAAATGATATTTTTTATGCCATGAAAATTTAATTTTCTACACAAATGACTGCCGATAAATCCTGCTGCACCTGTTATAACAATCATGGTTTAGCAAATTTTGGATTGGTTAAAAACTCGTCGTCGGTTAATGTATGCAAAAACGATTTCAAATCTGCCATCTGTGGAGGTGTTAAAAATGCGCCGCCTTGTTCAACTTTGTGCATTAGCGGGTGTACATAAGGCGAGTATTGCAGTCCGAAATTATAATACTCAAGCACCTCATCAATGGTTTTAAAACGTCCGTCATGCATATAGGGCGGAGAAGCCATAATATTTCGCAATGAAGGGGCGCGGTAAGCGCCAACATCTTGCGTGTTTCCGGTTACGGCGAACCGATCGCGCAGGTCATCAAAAACAGTAGATAATGCGTTATTATAAAACAGATTAGTGGTAAATAAAGGCGTTCCGCCTCCGCCATGGCAGTGAAAGCAATCTGCCCCTTCTTCCGTTGAAAAAAGAATGTATCCGCGCATTTCAGCATCGGTAAGTTGCGCCTCTCCTCTCAAAAATTTGTCAAATTTAGAATTTCCGGAAACCAAAGTACGGATAAATTGCGCTATGGCTTTCTGAATGCGTGAAATGTTAATTTCTTCCGTTCCGAAAGCTCTTTTAAACAAGGCGAGGTATTTGGGATTCTGCTTCAACGCATGCACGGCGCGTTCCGGTGTGCTGTTCATTTCATGTGGTGCAATAATTCCCATTAACACAACATCTTCCAATGTTCGTTGTTGATGATTTGGATTCTTTGGGTGAATTAAGCCATTCCAAAAATAGCCTTCATGATTGAATGCTAAATTCATCAGTGGCATGGTGTTATGCGGCGTAGGTGCTCCCGACAATCCGAAAGTTTTACCGTCGGGAAAACGCGGATTGTTCATACCTACATCAAAATTGTTGGCTTGCACGTGACATGTGGCGCAGCTCATCATTGAATCGGGGTTACTGCCGAGATAACCGGACAAACGTTCATCGTAAAAAAGATGCCGCCCCAACTCAATGCCCTCTACGGTGAGCGGATTTTCTTTCGGAATATTCAAATTTGTAGGAAAATAGCGCGGAATTGGCAGAGAATATGGCGTGGCAACGAAAGGTTTTTCGGGTTTTGAAGGCTTCTCCGGATCACATGAAAGCAATAAAAAACCAAAAGACAGAAAGCAAAACAAGTAAAAAATAAGCTTTTTTGTATTCATTTTTAATAGTATAGCATGTATGTTGAATAACCGGCGAATGTAGCAAAATATTGTCGTAATAAAAAAAAATCATGGTTCAAAACAACGAAACGAAATAAGTATATTTTTGCCGCGGAGAGGTGGCAGAGTGGTCGATTGCGGCGGTCTTGAAAACCGTTGAGGTGAAAGCCTCCGGGGGTTCGAATCCCTCCCTCTCCGCTCAAAATGCTGTAAATAAGCATATCACCAAGTTTTTTTTTCGATTATTGCCACTTCCAAAGATTTGTATAAATTCGCGCCGTTTTTGTATATCTTAAAATATTTATTGTTATGAAAAAATCTATTTTATCTATCTGCTTGATAGCGTTTCTGTTTGTAGTTTGCGCACAAGATAAAAATGACATTTTGTTTACTGTAGGAAACGAGTCAATTACGCTTTCCGAGTTTATTAATGCCTTTAACAAAAATAATTCTCTATCAAAAACTACGGAGAGCGAGTTAAGAGAATACCTGGATTTATTCATTAGTTTCAAACTTAAAGTAAAAGATGGCATTGATTCTCAAATAGATACTGTTTCTATATTTCAAAGAGAGTTGGCATCTTATAGATCTCAGTCCGCACAACAATATTTAACGGATAAAGAAGTAACAGAACGGCTTATAAATGAGGCTATTGAAAGAAGTAAACAGATGGTTCGGGCTTCTCATATATTAATTATGTGCCCGCCGGATGCTTCTCCAGAAGATACCTTAGTAGCCTATAAAAAAGCACTGGAAATTAGAAAAAAGATAACCTCCGGTGCCCTCACTTTTTCTGAAGCAGCCGTTCAGTTCTCCGAAGACCCTTCCGCTCGTGATGAAATGCAAGGCGGTAGAGTTCAACATGGAAACAAAGGAGACTTAGGATATTTTACTGTTTTCGACTTAATTTATCCTTTTGAAAATGTTGCTTACAGCACACCGATAGGCGGCTATTCCATGCCGATGAGAACGCAATTTGGCTATCATCTAGTTTGGGTGCAAGACAAGCAACCTATAGTGGCAAAAATCAACATTTCCCAAATTCTATTATTAGATACTGCCGCTCGCTTTGAACGCATAAGCCCGGAGGTAAAAGAAAAAATAACACTTATTGAGGAAGCTCTTAATAAAGGAGAAGATTTTGACGAACTTGCCTTTAAATTTACCGAGGACCCGGTATCAAAAACAAATTTCGGAAAAGTTGAACCATTTTTTCCGAATCAGCGTCCGGGAAATTTTGTAAAACAAGCAATATCTCTTGAAAAAGGGCAAATCTCTGCACCTTTTCCATCGGTTATCGGATGGCATATCATTAAACTCAATGAGTTAACTATGCCTGAAATGAAAGATGAAGAAATGCGATATTCCGTGGTTTCAAGAATTCAAAGAGATGCACGCTCTACAAAAAGTGTAGAATCGCTGATAGAAAGATTGAAAAAAGAGTATAAATTTTCTGATAAAGATAAAAGTGCATCTTTCAACATTTTACGAAAAAAATTGGATTCGGAAACCACCATGCCTTCAGCTACAGATCTATTAACCATTGCAGGCATTGATAAATTTAAACCTATGGCCACTTTCGCCAATCAAACCATTACCATACAAGATTTTATCCATTCTTTAAATCGTTTTCAAGGAATCGAAATCAGTAAACAAAGTAAAGATTTTTTAGATATTCAGTTTGAAAATTTTATTAAAGAAACTATACTTACATACGAGTTTGAAAATTTAGAAACAAAATATCCTGAATATAAAGAACTTATTACCGAATATCATCATGGCATGATTTTATTTGAAATGAATGACAAAGTAGTTTGGAGCGAGTCTTTGAAAGATACGGTTCAACTGGAAACATTTTATGAAAAAGCTAAGTTTAATTATTTAGATAATGAAGGAAACCCCAAACCACTTGCCGAAATCAGATCTATTGTGCTCACAGATTATCAGAATGAATTAGAAAAAGAATGGCTGAACGTGTTGAAAGAAAGATATCCGATTCAGATCAACGAAGAGTTATTTAAATCTATATTGAAAAACAAGTGAGAAAACTCCTCCTGTTAATTCTTCCGCTATGGCTTCTTGTGGGTTGCCGGCAATCCAATAACTACATTGTTGCAGAGGCGTTCCACCATAAATTGTATTTGTCGGAAGTAATGAAAAAAATTCCTTACTTCTCTTCAAAAGAAGATTCTTTGCTCTTTATTGATCAATATGTGGAAACATGGATATTGCGACAAACTTTATTAGCGCAGGCAAAGCAAAGGCTACCGTTAAGCGATCAAGATTTTTCGTCTCAAATAGCACAATATCAGGAACAACTTCTTATTAATGCTTATCTCCAAAAAATAAGCGACGACTCTGTGCTTTTTGCAGTATCAAAAAACGAACTTCTTGATTTTCTTAATGAAATAAAAACCGATGAAACGCCAGAATATAGAGATATGATAAAATTGAACTACATTAAACTATCAAATCCATCTAAACTTTACAACCAGATAAAAAAACTGTTTTTTGAAGAAAACGACAGGGTAAGCACAATAAAACAATTGGAATTACTTTCAGGGGATACCATTGAGTATTACTTAGATAGAGACCGTTGGTTTTATGCAGACTTTATAGAAAGAGATTTGCCTTTTTCTTTTTCTGAAGTAAATATTAAAGACAAACTTGATATTGTGCATGACAACTATCGTTATTTAATTTTAATTTTGGATAAAAAACAGCAACTGCAACCCAAAAACACGCTTGAAGAAAGAAAAGTTGCTCAGTTATTATTAGAGCAGCAAAAGAAGGCAGTTTTTTTGACCAATTATCAAGATTCATTAGTACAAAAAGCATTATTTGAAAAAAAAGCGACGCGTTATCCAATAATTTTTTAGCCGGCATATTTGCCGCTCCTTTATTAAATTCAAAAACTAACATTTTTATACATGAGCGAAATCAGACTTAACAGCTACTCATTGCTACCGCCTGTTGTAAAAAACTTATTGATTATCAATGCAATTATGTACTTAGCGACTGTGGTGCTTCGTACGCGCGGCATTGATTTGGTGGCGATTTTCGGACTGCATTACTATACCGCCCAAAATTTTGAAGTTTGGCAACTTGTCACCTACATGTTTATGCATGGAGGATTTGGGCATTTGTTCTTCAACATGTTTGCTCTGTGGATGTTTGGCTCCTCATTAGAAAATGCCTGGGATGGGAAACGATTTTTGCTCTACTACATGGTGTGCGGCATCGGCGCAGCACTGATTCAGTTGCTTGTAACTAGCATAAGG
>Ga0123353_10007723_pt1 | contig 14588 bp, 10 predicted proteins | sample TergutLab28metaG_3_FD_92763 | JGI IMG/M metagenome (GOLD analysis project Ga0123353, IMG submission 92763) | Labiotermes labralis P3 segment gut microbial communities from Petit-Saut dam, French Guiana - Lab288 P3 | ecosystem: Host-associated > Arthropoda: Insects > Digestive system > Gut ... | reverse complement strand
CTGTTGCGCCAAATTGATTCTCTCCCCATCCCCAGAGAGTGCCATCTGGTTTGATGCCAAGAGAGTGAGCAGATCCTGCAGAAAAAAGTGTTGCTGCTGGCGTGATACCTGAAGAACTGAAAGCTGAAAAGCCACTTGTAGCTACAGCTGGTGCCTGATTGGGTACAAAGCCGTCATCTACTGCTGTTACAACTGGCTGAAAAGCAGCCTGAACAGGCTGAAAAGCCGACTGCACAGCAGAAGAATTGGCGACAGCAAAGAGTGGTAGTGCTAGCAGCAAAATCGCTAGCAGCAAAATTACACTTTTGGACCTTTTCAGGTGCCCTCTGCTGGGGGCATTTGACGTTCTGGCAGTCATGCTTGTCCTCACTATAAAAATCATGTTTTAACACACAAAGGTGCCGTTACTCGTTACAGCAAAATATTGTAACAGCTATAGCCTCATTTTCCCAAAATATTCATGATTGGGGAAATTGCGCCGTTATCTGCTGTATTGCTGCTGCGATGTCGAGTTCTTGATAGTTGCGCTCAGCAATGATTTCTTGTGCGCGCTGTGCAATCTGAGAGGGATTCAGGCCGTCTGTGTTGATGCGGCGTGCCGTATAACCACAGTAGTGCTGCAGCCAGTCAAGCAATAGCTCGAAGGCTGATTGCTGGGCAGCCAAAGTGTTGACCGTATAGCCACGACTGCTGTCCATGCGGGCGTGCATGGTCGCAGGATTGCCGTGCACAAAAATAAGCTCACCGGCAGAGGGTGCTGGCAGGTCTAATAGTTGACGTGCACGCTGCTGCCACAACTGGGGAGGGTAAAAGGCAAAGGTATCAAGGGGACTACGATCAATGATAAGTAGCTGTGCGGGGTCAGCACTGACAAGCGCATTTTTGCGACCCAGCTGAGTAAAGATCCATGATTGGACAGACTCCGCATCTTGGATGTCAAGTGTATCCATCGCATGACCAACACGACGCGCCATGGGTTCTGGCCACTCGGGGTAGATGCTTGCCGCAGGCAGCTGACGTGCTAGGTGCTTGCGCAGGGTCGATTTGCCCGCGCCGACTGTTCCCATCAGGTAGTAGCGTCGCTGTTTCACCGCTTTAGCACGCCTTTTAGGTACGCGCCCGTGTACGAGCCTTTTGTCTGGGCGACCTGTTCTGGTGTGCCGCTGGCGACAACGCGGCCGCCTGCTTGCCCTCCTTCGGGGCCCAGGTCAATAATGTAGTCCGCGCTTTTGATGATGTCTAGGTTGTGTTCGACTATCAGGACGGTATTACCCGCATCAACCAGACGTTCTAGCACCAACAGCAGCTGGCGCACATCGTCAAAGTGTAGGCCTGTGGTGGGCTCGTCTAAAATGTAAAAGGTTCTGCCCGTGCTGCGCCGTTGTAGCTCGCTTGACAGTTTGACACGCTGGGCCTCTCCGCCGCTTAAGGTCGTTGCTGCCTGACCCAGACGAATATAGCCCAGTCCAACGTCAAACAGCGTTTGTAGTTTGCGCTTGACAGGCGGAATGTTTTCAAAAAAGCTCAGTGCTTCTTCGACGCTCATTTCTAGTATGTCGCTGACGCTTTTGCCGCGATAGGTCACCTGCAGGGTCTCGCGGTTGTAGCGTTTGCCGCCACACACCTCGCAGGGCACGTAAATGTCAGGCAAAAAGTGCATCTCGATTTTAATCTGACCGTCACCCTTGCATGCCTCGCAGCGACCGCCAACAACGTTAAAGCTAAAACGCCCCGGAGCATAACCACGCGCCTTTGCCTCGGGCGTCGAAGACAGCAGGGCACGAATGTCGTCCCACACCCCCGTATAGGTGGCAGGATTTGAACGGGGAGTACGTCCAATAGGGCTCTGATCAATGTCAATAACCTTGTCGAGTGCGCCCAAACCACTAACTTCATCGTAGCTGCCAACACGGCGGCGCGCACGCTGCAATTTGTTAGCAAGCAGCGGTGCCAGGGTGTCAGTGATAAGGGATGACTTCCCGCTGCCAGAGACCCCTGTGACCACCGTCAAGCATCCCAGAGGAATGTCAACGGTAATGTCACACAGGTTATTTTCAGCAGCACCGGTCAGCTTGATGTCGCCGCGATTGGGCTTTCTGCGCTTATGCGGTACAGGAATCTCGCGCCGCTTGCTTAGGTAGTCAGCCGTCAGTGACTTGCGGCTGCGCTCTACCTGTTTTGGTGTACCCTGTGCAACGACTTCACCACCGTGTTCGCCCGCGCCCGGCCCCATGTCAATCACGTGGTCTGCTGCACGAATGGTATCCTCGTCATGCTCGACCACAATCACGGTATTGCCCAAATCACGCAGCCGTTCAAGGGTCGCAACCAGCCGCGCGTTGTCACGCTGGTGCAAGCCAATGCTTGGTTCGTCCAGTATGTAGAGCACGCCCATCAGTCCCGCACCGATTTGTGTTGCCAGGCGAATGCGCTGGGCTTCCCCACCCGAAAGAGTTGCCGTAGCACGCTCGAGCGTCAGGTAATCCAGTCCCACGTCGACCAGAAAATGCAAACGTTCGATTATTTCTTTGTTGACACGCGCAGCGATTGCCAAATCGCGATCACTTAAGTGCAGATTTTCGAAAAAGTTCAGCGAATCCTTGGCTGCCATCGACGTGATTTGGAAGATGTTTTTCTCTCCCACGGTAACCGCAAGAATCTCGGGCTTTAGACGTGCGCCGCCGCAGGTCTTGCAGGGAATGACTGCCATGAAGCGCTCCATTTTTGTGCGCACCAGGTCAGAATCAGACTCTGAATGTTTGCGCATGACCTCGGCAACAGCACCGTTCCAGGTGCTAAACCAATGCGTCTTTCGACCACTGCGCGTCAGGTAGTTGACCTGGATGCGCTCGTCCCCCGTTCCGTAAAGAAACTTGTCGCGGACAGCCTGCGGCAGCTTGTTCCAGGGAGTGCTGACCTCGACCCCCAGATACTGAGCAATTGCGGCAAGCATCTGCGGATAGTAGTTGCCCCCCATACCAAAGGGTGCGATCGCGCCATCAGCTAGCGACAGTTCAGGATCAGGCACAATCAGCGCGGGGTCAACTTCAAGGCGCGAGCCCAGACCACTACAGTCAGGACAGGCTCCGTAAGGTGCGTTAAAGCTAAAGTCACGCGGAGCAAGTTCACCCAGCGATATGCCGTGTTCGGGGCATGCCAAAGCCTGCGAAAAGGTCTGCATGTTTTCGCCGGTGTTTTCCTCACCCGTTAAAATGGTCACGACTCCGTCTGCAATACGCAGCGCAACCTCGACACTGTCAGTCAAACGAGAGCGTGCATTTTCACGCAGCACAATGCGGTCAACAACAAGGTCGATGTCGTGCTTGAACTTTTTGTCAAGGTCGATGCGTTCGTCCAGACTGCGCAAAGTACCGTCAACACGCACGCGCGAAAAGCCTTCAGCACGCAAGTCCTCGAACAAGCGGGCAAACTCCCCCTTGCGCCCGCGAATCACCGGTGCTAAAACCTGCAGTCGCTCGCCTGCAGGCAGCTGCATAATCACGTCAACAATCTGATCAGGAGTCTGGCGGCTAATCTCGATGCCACATTCGGGACAGTGGGGAATACCAATACGCGCAAACAACAGACGCAGGTAGTCATAGATTTCGGTCACTGTACCCACCGTCGAGCGGGGGTTTTTGCTGGTCGTCTTTTGGTCAATAGATACAGCAGGCGACAGTCCTTCGATGTAATCAATGTCGGGCTTGTTCATCTGCCCCAAAAACTGACGCGCATAGGCAGAAAGCGACTCGACGTAACGCCGCTGCCCCTCGGCGTAAATTGTGTCAAAAGCAAGCGAAGACTTTCCACTACCAGAAAGCCCCGTAATCACAACCAGCTTGTCACGCGGTATCTGCAGGTCAATATTCTTTAGATTATGCTCGCGCGCACCCTTAATCGCAATCTTTTCCAGCGCCAACGCTCACTTCTCCTTCAAAATCGCCCGCCGCCAAACACCCAACTTAGGGTATCCTTACTATTGTAGCAAGGACTGCGAGAGGGACAATGGAAAGCATCAAAACAGCAAAACATTCAAGCGGCGACAGCGGCATTACCTGTGTTGGTGGACGTGTTGACAGCTCTTCTGAGGGAGGGCGTCCAGAACAAAAACGGGCAACAATGCAGCTAGCAAAAAGCCACGCGCTGGTCGACTTTACCGGTACCCTAGACGAGGCACAGGCTGCTTTGGGATACGCTGCTGTTGCGGCACAATCTGTGGCAAGCGAGTACGCTGCACTGCGCGATGTTGCTGACTGTTTAATCTGGATGCAGCGACAGATATTTCAGGCAGGCACAATTCTTTTAGGTGCGGCAGCTGCAGATGCAGCACCAAATCACCCCTGGGACAAATTGCTCGCAGACATTGAAGAGCGCAACGAACACTTTGCCCCTGCTGCAGCAGCACAGGGTTTCATCTTGCCCGGCGGGTCAGAACTTGCAGCACGTATAGAACTAGCGCGCACAGCAATTCGCAGACTAGAGCGCAGCTATTGTGCGAATTTTCAGCACATGGACGCACTCCCCGTCTTTAATCGCCTGTCAACTTTAGCTTTCACCCTTGCACGCTATAGTAATGAAACTCAAAAGGTGAATGAGACACTACTCTAGGAAGTCGCGTAACTTAGCGGCATAACTGGGATGACGTAGCTTATTGAGAGTCTTCGACTCTATCTGGCGAATACGTTCGCGGGTTACGCCAAACTCACGGCCTACCTCTTCGAGGGTTCGTGCGTGTCCGTCCAGCAAACCAAAACGTAGCTCGACCACTTTGCGCTCGCGTTCTGATAGCTCGTCCAGTACACGATTCAGCCCCTCTTGCAGCAGCGTGTGACCAGCAGCCTCGGACGGACCTGCCACCAGCGTATCCTCTAAAAAGTCACCCAGCTGGCTGTCCTCTTCTTCGCCAATAGGAGTCTCGAGCGACACGGGTTCTTGGCTAATCTTAAGAATCTCGCGAATACGGTCGCCGTCCAGACCCATCTTTTCACCAATTTGTTCTGGTGTGGGGTCTTCTCCCAATTCTTGTACCAACTGACGCTGAATGCGCACCAGCTTGTTGATGGTTTCTACCATGTGCACAGGAATACGAATGGTGCGTGCCTGGTCAGCAATAGCACGCGTGATTGCCTGACGAATCCACCAAGTCGCATAGGTCGAGAACTTGAATCCCTTTGTGTAGTCGAACTTTTCGACCGCACGAATCAGACCCAGATTGCCCTCTTGAATCAAGTCGAGAAATGACATTCCACGACCGATATATTTCTTTGCAATGGACACAACCAGACGCAAGTTGGCCTCGACCAGACGTGATTTTGCTTCCAGTCCAATCTGTTCTTGGCGAATCAAGCGACGTTCAACCGGACGGGGCAGCGTGATTTCTCCTTCGTCTGCCGCCTCGAGTTCTGCGGTTGCCTCGAGTCCAATCTCGATTTTCTTTGCCAGGTCAACCTCTTGTGCTGCTGTCAGCAGATTAACCTTGCCGATTTCTTTCAGGTACATACGCACGCTGTCAGTCGTCATAGTAACCGAGACATAGCGTTCCCGTGTGCTTTGCTTGCCCTTCTTTTGGCTGGGCTTTGCTGTCTCGCGGATAATGGACTCTAGCTCGCGAATATCAATGTCAGTAGAGGGCTTGCTCGACGAGAGCTTTTCGATGGATTCAACATCAACTTCGACGCCTTCGCTGTCTTCATCGATGCTTACCGCAATCTCGACATCAGAATCAACACTTTCGCCGGCAATACTCTCGTCGGCTTCGTCAATGTCATCAACACTGTCGTCAGATTCGTCTGCGTCATCAGACCCGTCCGCGCCACCACGCAGACTATGCGTGTCATCATCTTCGCTGTCACTAGAGTCATCATCAAGCAGCGCAAGCATTTCGTCACCATCAACGTCTTCTTTTGCGATGGCATCGTCGATTTTTATGCCCTGACTTTTGATGAAGCTGTAAATTCTGTCAGCATCGAAATCTTCTTCGACAGCGTGAATCAGCGATTCTTGGATGTACTCGTCACTCAACTGCCCAATGGTCTTGCCTTCGCTAATCAGAACACGAAAATGCTCTGCCAGTTCTTCATCAAAGTTGATTTGCTCGATAAAGCTGTCGACTTCTGCTGCTGTTGACTTTGCGGTCTCTGCAGCTTTTGCCGCTGCTGCTTTTTTCGCCTCTTTTGACGTAGCTTGTGGTGCAGCTTTTTTTGCGGGTTTTGTCTTTGCTGCTGCTTTCGCCGGGACTTTTGCTGCAGGCTTTGCCTTAACGGGTGCTTTTTTCGCTACTTTCGCTGCAGGCTTTGCTTTCGGAGCAGCTTTTGCCACAGGCTTTGCCTTGGCAGGAGCTTTTTTCGGCGGAGTTTTTGCCTTAGCAGGTGCTTTCTTCGCTACTTTTGGTGCAACCTTTGCTTTCGGCGCAGCTTTTGCTACAGCTTTTGCCTTTGCCGGTGCTTTTTTCGCTGCAGGCTTTGCCTTAATAGGAGCTTTTTTCGCCGTCTTTGGCGCAGCCTTTGCTGCTGGCTTTGCCGCAGGTTTTGCTTTTGCCGCAGCTTTTGCTTTAGTGGTAGCCTTAGGGCTAGCTTTAGCAGTGGTTTTGGTGGCAGTTTTCGCGCCACCAGTCGCTTTTTTGCTCTTTGCGTTTTTCATGCTCACATCCTTGACACGGTTATTTTGGCACGGCTATTGAAAGCGCTGTGCGCGTATCTGGTGAAGTTCTTGACTTGCCTGCGCCAAGTCCTCAAGTAAGGCCTTGGTGTCATCCCCCTTTTGAAGATCGCTGCGAATCAATCGTATTTTTCGCTCAAGGGCAGATTCTCGCAGTCGAAACAGCACATTATCTGCCAACACGCGCGCATCCTCGCCCGCATCTTCAAAGCTGTATGCCTGCACCAATTGTGCCACACCCGGCACAAGCTCGTCCAGTTCAGAAAGCACATCACCCGCCGCAACACCACCAGCCTCGGTAGCAAGCCGCTGTAGTTGCTCATATGCTGCCCGATACAGCGGATGCGAAAAGGGCACACCCTGCACACTTTCTAGCACATAGCCACGCGCGCCCGACGACAGCAGCACTAAAGCCAGCAGTTCTCGCTCTATCAGTTCAGTAACGCTCAGAGAGGGGAGCTCGTCCAAACCAGCAACAGCACTGCCAGCAGTGGTCCCTGCTGCGTAAGTGGACTGCTCTGCCTCTGCCCCTTCTGCCTCGGCAGCAACAGGAGGGCGGTCGCGCGTCTGCTCGAGGGCATCCAGCACCTGCTTTTCGGTGATGGTGTCGCCGCTGCGACTGATGCAATCAGCGATGTATTCGGCGTAGTGGCGCGCGAGCATCGTGCCTTTCAGCGGCAGCAAGACGGTCAGGCTGTCGTTCAGTGCGCGCTGGCGTTCTTCGGGGCGGTGCAGATCCCACTTGTCCATTTTGCGCTTGATAGCAAACTCGATAAGTGGCGTTGCTTCTGCCAGCAGCTGGGTGAACTGCGCTTGACCTTCGCTGCTGTCCATCAGATCAGCTGGGTCAGTGCCCGTAGGCAAGCAAACAACATCTAGCGTCACCGGTGTTGCCGCAAATTCAGGCGACAGCGAGCGGTCGATGTGTTCTGCGGCCTTGTCAGCGGCGCGCATACCAGCCTGATCCCCGTCAAAAACGTAGACAATACGATTAACCGTGCGACTGAGCATTTTGACGTGTTCTGCCGTCAGCGCAGTCCCCAAAGTTGCGACTACCGCACAGTGTCCTGCTTTGTGCAGAGCAATGACATCGGTGTAGCCTTCGACTACCAGCACCATTCTGCTTTCGTGCATGCTGGATTTTGCCAGGTCAATGCCATACAGATTGCGCCGCTTGCTAAAGAGCGGTGTCTCGCTGGAATTCAGGTACTTGGGTTCATGGTCATCAATTACTCGTCCACCAAAGGCAATAATGCGCCCTTGCATATCTGCAATGGGAAAGATAATGCGCTCGAAAAAGCGGTCACCGACACCACTTGAGCGGCGCACTGCCACGTTTGCTGCCACCATGTCATCATCACGATGCCCTTTCGAGCGCAAATGCTGCACCAGTAGGTGATTGCCCGGCGCAAATCCCAGACGCCACTGAATCGCAGTGTCAGAGCCAAAGCCGCGTTTTGACAGGTAGTCGCGTGCGGCAGCAGCGTGTGTGCTTTTCGAGGTGCGCAGGTAGTTCAGATAGTAGTCGGCAGTGTCAGTACAAATGGTGTGCAAGCGCTGACGCTGACCCGCAGCAGCAATAGCACGCGGGTCTTTGCGAATCTCGATGTGGGCACGGTCTGCCAGAAAAAGAACCGCCTCGGGGAAGCTCATGTTTTCTGTACGCATGATAAAGCCAAAAGCATCACCGCTTTCTCCACAACCAAAGCAGTGCCAAAAACCTCCGTCGGGGCTCACCTTAAAGGACGGCGTTTTCTCTTTGTGAAAAGGACAGCACGCCCACCAGTCACGCCCCTTCAGGCGCAAATCCGTATGGGAGCGAACCAAAGCAACCAGGTCAGTTGCCTCTTTTACCTTTGCGATGTCTTCTTCTGAGTAGCGCATTGTGTTATGGACGTCCTCTGCTGCCTTTTCTTGGGTACCTACAGCTGCCAGCTGGCGGGAATGAACAGTTCATTGTACAGGCGCAAGGCGTAACGATCAGTCATGCCTGCGACAAAATCGATGCAGGATTGGACGTGCTCGACTGCCGTTCCGTCGTGCTTGCGGCGGTATTCGATGGGTATTTGCTGAGCGTTTTCCACATAGTAGAGGAAGAGCGACCTTAACAACTGCTTTGCCTTTGGTTCCTGCGATTTTGCTAGGTCAGACAGGTAGACGTTTTCAAACAGATAGTCGCGCAGACCCAGCATTGCGGCCTCGACTGGTTCAGACAGTGCAATGTAGTCTTTGCCAGCAGAGGTTTTAATCATGTCATGCACCAGAGTCGTGATACGCTGCGGCGCGTTGTCGCCCAAAACGGCACAGTATTTGGCGGGAAGGTCTTCCGGTGACAGCACGCCAGCACGCAGCGCGTCGTCAATATCATGGTTAATGTAAGCAATACGGTCGGCGGTGCGCACAATCTGCCCCTCCAGGGTAGCAGGCATGTGGGTGCCAGAATGACCCAAAATACCGTCGCGCGTCTCCCAGCAGAGGTTGAGCCCCTTGCCCTCGTATTCTAGTTCTTCGACAACACGCAGAGACTGCTGGGCGTGATTAAAGCAGCTGGGTGCCTGGGGAAAGGCGCCCCCCTGTGCTAGTTCTGCCAGTGTTTCAGACAGTGCCGCCTCGCCGGTGTGTCCAAAGGGAGTATGTCCAAGGTCGTGACCCAATGCGATGGCCTCTGTCAGGTCCTCGTTTAAGGCAAGAGTTCTCGCAATCGAGCGCGATATTTGCGCAACCTCTAGGGTGTGGGTCATGCGTGTCCGGTAATGGTCGCCCTCGGGCGCCAAAAACACCTGCGTCTTGTGTGACAGCCGGCGAAAAGACTTGCAGTGCAAAATACGTTCGCGGTCACGCTGAAACTCGCTGCGATAGTTGTCGAGGGCTTTGGGCGTAGCGCGTCCTTTTGTCGCGTCAGAAAAAGCAGCAAAAGGAGAGAGCGTTTCGTGCTCCCTCCTTTCAAGGTCGGTTCTGTTCAAAGGTGCTGCTACTTATGCTCCAATCGTTGCGCGCGCCGCCGCCAAACGAGCAACCGGTACGCGATAGGGCGAACAACTGACATAATCTAGTCCCAGTTTGTAGAACTTCATGATCGATTCAGGGTCGCCACCGTGTTCGCCACACACACCCAGTTTGATGCCCGGATTCGTGCTGCGCCCACCTGTACAGGCCGCGTCAACCAGCTTGATAACGCCGTCATCAATGGTCTCGAAGGGGTTAACCGGTAAGACCTTGCGTTCCAGATACTGCGGCATAAACTTTGACTCGACGTCATCACGCGAGAAACCAAAGGCTGTCTGAGTCAGGTCGTTGGTTCCATAACTAAAAAAGTCAGCGTGCTGTGCAACTTCGTCTGCGGTCACACAGGCACGCGGCAGTTCAATCATCGTTCCAATCAAAATGTCGACCTCGATGCCCGTCTCTGCAAAGATTTCGGCAATAATGTCTTCGGTTTCTTTGCGCAGGATTTCTAGTTCGACATCGACGCTGACCAGCGGAATCATGATTTCTGGCAGCGGGTTTAGTCCCCGTTTTTTCAGCGCGCAGGCGGCTTCTGTGATAGCACGTACCTGAATACCGTACAGTTCAGGGAAGAGTATACCCAAACGGCAGCCACGTGTTCCTAGCATGGGGTTCATCTCGGACAGCGAGTCAATTTGGGTCAGCAATTTGCGCTTTGGTGCAAGTTCTTCGTTGCTTGCCCCGGCAGCCTCAAGCCGCGTAATCTCGACTTCCAGCTCGCGCGGACTGTCAAGAAACTCGTGCAGTGGCGGGTCAAGCAAGCGCACCGTAACGGGCAAGCCGTCCATCGCCTCGAAAATCCCGAGGAAGTCATCAACCTGCACCTGTGCCAACTTTTCTAAAGCAGCAGCACGGGTCGCATCGTCGTCACTTAAGATAAAGTCCTGGACAATGGTCTTTCGCTCTCCCAAAAACATATGCTCGGTGCGAGCAAGACCAATGCCAGCTGCACCAAACTCACGCGCGAGGGTCGCGTCTTCTGGCGTGTCAGCATTTGCACGAATGCCCAGCGTACGGAACTCATCTGCCCAGGCAAGCACCGTACCAAAATCGCCACTGACTTCAGGTTCAATCAAATCAGCCGAGCCCAAAACCAGCGACCCCGAAGTTCCGTCAATCGAAATCAGGTCGCCGTCACGTATCACAATGTCGCTACCCTTGACCATAGCCTGCTTTGCTTTTGCATCGATGGTCAGAGCGTCCATGCCACACACACAGGGCTTGCCCATGCCGCGCGCAACAACTGCCGCATGCGAGGTCTTGCCACCATGTGAGGTCAAAATGCCCTGTGCTGCGATCATGCCATGCAGGTCATCGGGGGTTGTCTCCCAGCGCACCAAGATGACTTTCTCGCCTAGTTCAGCAGCAGCTTCTGCTTCGTCTGCCGTAAAGATGGCTTTGCCAACAGCTGCACCAGGACTTGCGTTTAGTCCTTTTGCCAGCACATCATAGGTTTTGTCGGGGTCAAACTGCGGATGCAGCAACTGATCCAGTTGCGCCGGATTAATGCGCCGCAGTGCTTCTTCTTTGGTTATGGTTCCTTCGGCGACCATGTCAACGGCAATCTTTAGTGCTGCTTTTGCCGTGCGCTTGCCCACACGTGTTTGCAGCATCCACAGTTTGCCCTGCTCGATGGTAAATTCGATATCACACATATCACAGTAAGCTTTTTCGAGGATGTCAAATATCTGGTCAAGCTCGGCACCTGCGGTCGCAAACTCGGGGTTCTTTTTCAGTTCAGCAATGGGTTCTGTCAGGCGGATTCCTGCCACAACGTCTTCACCCTGGGCGTTAATCAGATAGTCGCCGTAGTATTCATTGCTACCATCCGCGGGGTTGCGCGTAAAGCCAACGCCCGTCGCCGAGGTCTCGCCCTTGTTGCCAAAGACCATGACCTGCACGTTAACTGCCGTACCCAAGTCGTCAGAAATCTTTTCCATGCGGCGATAGTCGACCGCACGACGGTTGTTCCAGCTTTTGAAAACAGCTTCAATAGCCAGACGCAGCTGACAGGCAACGTCTTGGGGAAAGGCAGCTTTGCCGTCAACCACCAGATCAGGATACTGCGCCGCGTCAACCTTGCTGGCAAATATCGCCTTGAACTCGTCAACTAGTTCGCGCAGGTCATCTGCCGTCAATTCATTGTCTGCTTCGACACCGCGTGCGCGCCGCTTGAGCGTCAGTGCATTTTCAAATAAATCGCCGTCGATATCCATAACAACTTTGCTAAACATCTGGATAAAACGACGATAGGAATCCCAGGCGAACTCTTCGTTTTGTGTCTGCTTGATTAGTCCCTGAACACTGTGGTCGTTTAGTCCCAGGTTCAAGACGGTGTCCATCATGCCTGGCATACTAAAGGGCGAGCCACTACGCACCGCTACCAAAAGCGGGTCATCAATGTCACCCAGTTTTTTGCCCATTTTCGCTTCGAGCTGCGCGGTGTACTGGTCAATCTCTTCCTGAAGACCAGCAGGATAAGCAGCGGGGGTCGCATCATAATATTCCACACAAGCCTGACAGGTGATGGTATAGCCCGGCGGAACGGGCAGCCCCATGTTTGCCATCTCGGCAAGGTTCGCACCCTTCCCACCCAAGATGAACTTCATGTCTTTGTTGCCCTCTGTGTTGTTCACACCGTTGGCATCCTTGCCAAAGCCATAAACGCGCTTTAAATTAGTCACGTCATCCCCTTCTCTCACGAAAATTGCAGGGGGCTTTTCAGCCCAATAGTAATGATATCTATTGCGGTGAAGTTAGTCCAGCGTAATTGAAGGTGTATCGTCCAGGCGGAGGTTAAATTGGCAGAGGAGGAGTACGTCCAGCATCCCCTACTTTAGATTTGCCGTGGACTCGTAAAACCCGTCAGAGTGACGGATTTTATACACTTGTTCGCCTTTCAACAAGGCGTGTTGCTGTAGGCAGCGAAAAGGTATCACTCTGATACCTTTTTTGCACTTGTTCACCTTTCTTGGGTCTGCCATGCATTTTTTTATCTGCCTTGTAGTGCAGTCCTCGGTAGTGACTTAAGTGCAAAGGAGAAAGGTTTCTTCTCGCAACTTGGGTAGAGACTATCCAGATTAGTACCTCTTCGCGTGAGTCAAAATCTTTGCTTATCGTGTTAAAGGGTAGTCCATGTTTGCTGAGTATCTCGTAGCGATTGTGTCCGTCAATCAAGATGTTATCCCACAACACCAGTGCATCACGACAACCATGTTGCAGCAGATTTGCTTCAAGTGCTGCGTATGTTTCTGCATCAAGTGGTGGCAGGAGGTATTTGAATTCGTCATCGATGATTATTTGTGGTTGTGCCATGGCAGTCTCTTTCTTGTGTTGGGTGATGCTAGTTATTGTTGTGTCTCTAGCTTATCTTAAATCTCGGCGCAGCGCAGTCTATTTCTTGTTGATTATGGACAGCCTCTTCCAGTTTTTTCAGATGGAGCATGCCCAGTACCTGACTGCCATCATATTTGACGCGCAGTATGTTGGGACGGCTGGTTTACCTGTCCTTTTTCATAGTCTATCTAAGCCCCTTCAACAGGATTTGGATATTTACTTGCATCAAATTTTGAGTATTCTAGTGCATGTTTGTATGCTTCTGCTGCCTTGTCGCAGTTTCTAACTTTGCTGTAAGCAACACTTAGTTCATACCAAGTATCCCACGGATCATCAAGTTCACAATCCTTAAGTGCAGTCAAATATGCCCGCACTGCATCATCATACTTTCTTAGCTTTTTATAAGTATTCCCAATATTGTGCCAAAAATCAGCGCTATCCTCATCTGTTGCATAATCTAATGCTTTCAAGTAGACATCAAGCGCTTCGTCAAAAAACCCTAGCCCAAGATATGCATTGCCACAGTTTCCCAATGCATAACTTAAGGCATCATGACTCGATAAGCCGATTGCTTTTTGACATGCATCCAAGGCTTTACTGTGTTTGCCTATATCATTGTATACTTTCCCCAAATTGCCCCACGCTTTGCCAACAGCAATAAACTCTGGGTCACTGAGTGCACGCTTGTAGGCATCTATAGCATTATCATATTCGCAAATATTGTTGTATGCAATGCCTAAGTTGTACCATGCATTCCCAGTAATGCTGAAATCCGGATCAGCAAGTGTCTGCTTGTAGGCATCTATAGCCTTATCATATTCTCCATTATCTTCGTAAATATTTCCTAGGTTGAACCATGCATCCCCAGGAATACTGAAATTCGGATCAGTAAGTGCGTGCTTGTAGGCATCTATAGCCTTGTCATGTTCTCCATTTTCTTCGTAATTATTTCCTAAGTTGAACCATGCATCCCCAGGAATACTGAAATTCGGATCAGTAAGTGCGTGCTTGTAGGCATCTATAGCCTTGTCATGCTCTCCATTTTCTTCGTAATTATTTTGCATTCCTGTATTCATGCTATGTTTATCTCCACATCTACCTAATACATCTGTTACCTTCTCTGCAAATTCATGCGAATAGGGTTTGGACGCGGACCCATGCCTGGGAGAAATGGACCCATCTGATTGTTATTCCTTGGAGCGGGTAGCAATACTAATGTTCTAAGCCCTCCTGGAGACGGTCTCACCCCTTTCTTTCCACCTTTTTGAAGTATACTTCTGCGAGTACCCTCTTGCTTTTGCTCTGCGTTTGTTCTTGATCTATTTCCTCTATTGGTTTGCTTTTTATTGTTCCATCCTCTTTGAGCCATATGGATGCACGTACCAACTCCTACTGTAGCTGCCGCAGTAAGGAATACCCAACCCGCCGCCTGAACTGCAGCAGCACCAGCAAAAGGTACCGCTACATAAGTCAGTCCACTCGGATCCACCCTCCCCACAGGGTCTCCCGCACAGTAAGCATAGGCACTTAACTCTCCGTCTGCTTTGATGGGGTCTTTTGAAATAAAGGCACCAATGGTGGGGTCATAG
>Ga0123353_10007721_pt1 | contig 14592 bp, 10 predicted proteins | sample TergutLab28metaG_3_FD_92763 | JGI IMG/M metagenome (GOLD analysis project Ga0123353, IMG submission 92763) | Labiotermes labralis P3 segment gut microbial communities from Petit-Saut dam, French Guiana - Lab288 P3 | ecosystem: Host-associated > Arthropoda: Insects > Digestive system > Gut ... | reverse complement strand
GTTTTCCCATCGGTGATGTGAAGGCATTCACCGTAAACGAACAAGCCTATCTTGTATATCAGGACAGGCCGGACCGCGCCCCCGCCATGAACACGTATATTACCCCGGTTGAATAGCCGTAAAACGATTCGTATTCCGAATGATTGGATGTATTCTCGTGACACATAACATATAAGAAGCGCGGCGGTCTGAACGGAAACGGTAAAAACAACAGCCTAACGCTGAGCCGATAATTTGCGAAAGCCATCGCGGTTATCGGCTCTTTTTCATGTCAGGCATGACGCAAGATAGACGGAGGATAACGCTTGCTCCGCCAATCACGGAGCCATTAGGGCCCACAAAGACGAGAATTTTCGGGATATCACTCCATTCTATAGACCCTTTTATCGTTGTAGATCATCGATTTTAGAGTACCACGACTTTTTACACGTGTTTCGTTGATTTTTTTAAGAGAAAGCCCCATGAAGTTTATATTGGCTAGATCTTTTTCTCCATGTGAAAAACTTTTCTTGATTGCGTAACTCCTAATCAACGTTTGTTTTGAATCAACTGAATAAACCGTTTCGTTATATCACGGATACTTAACAATCCATATCCCGCGACTGTGGTGAAAACCCCATCGTTGAGAGGTGTAATCCACGCCTCGGGCAAGCATCTTGCGCCCAAGCGGATACCTAGTAACGAACCAACTGTCGCTCCATTGCAATCAGTATCGAATCCAGCCTCAACAGCTAAACCAATAGTTCGTTCAAAATCACCAGCTCCATACAAAAGTGCATACGCGACGATCATGGCATTTGGTAACTCATTGAACCAGTAGAAAGGAACATATTCGCTGAAACGGTTATGGATCATTTCAAGACACTCCGCAACAGATATATTTTGGTCGAAACAAGATATCACATGTGCCACACATTCCCGCAATCTGGACGCTTTAGGGATTGCGCCAATACCAAACCGGACTGCATCCTGCGCTGTTGGCGCCTGTGGAACCGCGGCTAACATTGCGGCAACCCACATTTCTCCATAGACGCCGTTTTTTGTGTGGGTAGCACAAGCATCTCGAAACGCCATACCCATCGCACGCGCGGGGTCACCAAAGGATACATACCCAAAGCTATCAGCGCGAATCTGTGCGCCTACCGTTTCACGGTAGGGATTTTGATGGTGACCAGACTCTGGCGGAAGGAGACGGTTGACGAAATTGCGGTAAGCGATCCGTTCACTGACGCAGGTATGTAAAAGGGGTACCTCCATCAGCCAATGTTCGGCTACATCCTGGGAAGTAAAATCCAAGCCATAGTCCTCCATTAGTTTTAACCCGAGGATTGTATAGTTGGTGTCATCATCTTCCGGCATGTGGCGTATATTATTAATCCAGTTGACCTGAAGACCGCCATAAACAAATGCTTCATCAGTTATACCGTACCGTGTTCGTATCGCTTGAGAGACATCGGAGGAGAGGTATTGGTGGATTGGATAGTTACTTGTATCTTTTAAAAACCCTTCGATTCGCTCTCGCAGAAAACCCTCAACAGGTTGCCCCAGAAGACAGCCTGAGCAGCGCCCCTGTAGGGCTCCATATATGCGGTCATATAATGTGGCTTCATCTGGGATTGCCGCTTTCGGTGGCATAGGGTCACATTCCGCGATGATGGTATCCAAATCATCCGGCTCTTGGTATGGGTAATCATCCCGAATCTGGGTTGTACGAATTTGCTCCATTATGTTAACAGCGCATTCATCACGATTAGGCTCGTTAGATGCATTTACACACTCCGCCAATTCACGGTATTCGTCCGTAACCATTAATCCTTCATCTTGCGCTTGTAATAGTTCGTCAAGCAACGTATCAGCCGGAGATAACCAGAAATGAGCAAAACGCCGTTTTTGTTCAAGTAACTTTCTAGATAGCATATCCACACCTCCGGTTATCTCAAATCCAATTACTTTAGACCGGCAATTTTTATACCTTCGATTATATACCGTTGGAAAATCAGGAATAGAACGATCGGTGGGATAGATGTGAACACAGCACCCGCCAGAATCACACCATCTTTCAGAGCCTTTTCAGAGCGAAAAAATTGCATTAACTGCATGATTTGATACATGTGCTCATTTGAAATCGTCATAACAGGCCATATATAGCTTCCCCAATATCCTAAAAACGCTCCAACACCCACAATAACAAAAACCGGGAATGACGCAGGCAGGAAGATGAAAGTCCAAGTTTTAAAACGGTTACAACCATCGATCATCGCCGACTCCTCCAACGCCAGAGGAAAATTTAGATAAAATTGCCGTATAAAGAAGATCGATCCGCCTGTGGCCATACCAGGAAGGAGTAGTACCCAATAAGTATTAAGCATGCCAAGGCGAACCACAACGATGAACGATGTGATGAGAATCGAGATACCGGGGATAAACATGGTCACCAACACAATGGGCCACAATACCTTTTTCAGAGGAAAATCAATACGCGCAAAAGCATAACCCGCCATTGAGTTGACCATCAACGTTCCTAGCGTAAAGATAGCACCCAAGCAAAATGTTAAAACAATAGAACGGTAAAATGCACCGTTTGACAGAAGTTTTACATAATTGTCGCCAATCCAATTCGATGGGAAAAACCGCATTGGCATTGCAGTAATATCCGCTTGAGCCTTAAAGCTCGAAATCATCATCCACACCAAGGGAAAAAGTGCACAAAAAGCAATGACAACAAATACCGCCATATGAAAAAACCGAGCTAAAGAGTTTCGCAATATATGTCTTTTCATAAAATCCTCACTGTTGTCAGCCGTCCATGTTTTTGTCCGTATTGACCGCTTTAAATACCATCCAAGAAGCAGTACCCAACAATGCTGCCAGAATCAACGCGCCGGCCATCGAAGGCCCGATAAAAAGATCACCGGTAAAACGATTATACAGATAAAGCACAGGCATCGTCGTCATACCTTGCGGACCGCCCCCTGTCACAAAGCGAGACAGGTCAAACATCTGCATGGCGGTTACAACGCCCGTAATCGTCAAATAGAAAAGTACATTCTTCAAGCAGGGGATTGTAATATAAACAAGTTTCTGTCTCCAACCAGCCCCATCCAGAGAAGCTGCTTCATAATACTGGACGGGTATATCATTCATACCGGCTAAAAGTACAAGCGCTTTGTAGCCGACCGCCAGCCAGATGCTTGGAAACACCATTGAAAACATCGCCAACTCTGGGTTGACCAGCCAAGCTTGCGCTTTTATACCAAAAAAACCAATGAATGTATTTAAAATACCGCCTCTGTAATTATAGATGAAGACAAAAATGTAAGATACGATGATTCCTGAAATAATGGTGGGCATATAAATCAGCGTCTTGGTTGCACCTGCCAGCTTTTTACCCATCTCCCGTGCCGACAGCGCGACGATAAAAGCAAATAGCATAGAGATTGTCATATTCCAGAAAGTAAACTGGAACCCCACCCAAATGGAATTCCAAAACCATGGATCGAGGAGAACCTTCCGAAAGTTATCCATACCGACATACTGCGACTCTTGATAAAAACTCCAATTATAAAAGCTGAAATACAGCGTCATCACAATTGGTATAATCACAAAGACGAGTATTAACAATACTGCCGGAAAGGTCATAGCAAGGCCGGTGATTCCGTCACCCTGCTTCTTTGTTAATTTTGCAGAACCCCTCACTAGGCGTACAGGGGGCAGTATCGTGCTCATTCGCATCACCTCTTTATGAAAAACCAGGGCGGCGTGTTCTTATCCACGCCGCCCTGACTGTACAAGCATTATTGACCAGGTTGATGATTCGGGTTTTTTCCGGCAAGGTCGTTCAGGGCGATGTAGTCGTTGATCTCCTTCTCGCATTGTAACAGAGCGTCGTCGATGCTCTGCCCGCCCGTAACGACGCGCATAATCGCTTGTCCAACTGCCATGGAAATAGCCCAGTCATGACCCGGTTCCCTCACAGCATAAGGCATGATCTCGTAGTTCAAGATGGCAAGCCACTTGTCGTCTTTTAGAGCGGGGTCATTGCTCAACGCTTCCGCCACGGATTTGCGGGTAGTGGTCTTGCCAAACCCAGCGCGTGTGCAGAAGTCAACCATTATCTCAGGATCGCCGGCCAGAAGCCACGCGATGAAATCAGCTGCTTCCTGCGGATGGGGCGTAATCGCGTCAATGGCCAGTCCCCAACCTCCTACAGCAGAAGAACCCTTCGTCGGATCGCCCTCACGCGTCGGTACCGGGGCGATCTCAATCAGGTCTGCGATGTCGGGATATTCATTCCGGATTAGCTCGAAATTCCAAGAACCGGCACACAACATCGCAACGGAGCCCTCGCATAGTGCATTAGTATGGAACGGGTTACATAAAGCCTGTTCAGGAACGACACCCATTTCGTATAATTTTTTGAAGTAGGTGAAAAGCGCGCGATAATCGTCCGTATTAACAACGGCAGCATCCCAATTGTCATTAATCGCAAACCCACCTGTCGTATTATACTGGAGGCCGAAACTGGTCCATGAGAGATCACCGTCGTTTGTATTGAGCTGGAATCCAAACGTGTACTGATCTGTCAACTTCTCAGCGTATTCATACAGCTCATCCCAGGTTTTCGGAGGCTTTTCTGGATCCAGGCCGGCTTGCTCGAACAGGTCCGTACGGTAATAAAGCACCTGTGTAGCTTCCACCTGATACGGATACCCGTAGTGCTTTCCGTCTACCGAAACGGCGTTTTCAAAGTTCTCTTGCAGATCCTCAAAAATCACCGGATTGACAAACGGATCCAGTGGCTGTATGGTGCCTCGCGCGGCTTCAATCCCGAAACTGGACAAGTTCACCATGTAAATATCAGGAGCGATATTGGCTGCCTGCGCAGAGATGATTTTCTCGTCCCATGTGGATTCCGGGACAAACGATACGTTAACAGTCACCCCGTTGGTCTGTGCATTGTACTCCTCCACCCAAGTAGTTAGCCAGTCCTGCTGCCACTCATCCCAGGGCCGTATCCACATCTGGAGAACTACTTCTCCATCCTCCGTGAATGCGCATATGGTGCATGAAAGCGATAGGAGCAAGGATAACAAGAAAGCCAAAACTTTTCTGATTCCACCACGAGCCATCGATGATTCCTCCTTTTTCAGGATTCTAAGCGAATCCTATTTTTTGTTCATTATACAGTAGTAAAGCAAATATGTAAACATATTTTACAAAATTATCTTTCTATATCGATGCGTGTCACAGTCTATTGATTCGGAAAGATTATTCAACCTTTTCAAATGTCACGCCCAACCAATGCACTTGATACGGACTGTATTGTGAAAGCGTGAAATACATCGTTTTCCCGTCCTCGCTTACCATATCAGTTAAGGAATAGGCACCATAGCTATGGGGATTTTTGTCCTGTGCACTCAGTACAGGGATAAAATACCTGCTAAACAGTGGTATGGACGGGCTCCATGGCCCGTAAAGGTTAGGCGATTCATGGATAACCACCTGATCATTAATCGTATCTAACCCTGTCAGCAAAAATCTGCTCAGATACGAATTATATACGATGCCAATTTCGCGTTCGCATTGCTCCAATACCCAGATCGCTTCTTCTTCATCCGTCGTCCACATTGGATTTCCTGCCACGTCCAACCCAGCATAGAATTGATACGCGCTTCTGTTCAGCACTTCGACCGCGGGCACGCACATCAGATATGTTTCACTATATCCGCCGCCCAAATTACCGAACAGGTATAGCATGTCATCCTCCAGATAGGCGGTAACAAATTGAAATTTACTATTTCCGTCAAACATTGAGCCAGAATATTCCCATGTTTTTCCTTCGTCTACCGAGACTGCCCAACCAGATCCCTGCACATCCCTATGCCCTGGTACTGTCCAACCATATATCTCATGTACCCACATATACAACGTATCTATACCATTGACCTCAAAGCCAAACCCGCAAGAGGGGATTACGGCACAGACATACTCTGCGACAGTGGACGGTACTACACCACGTTTATCCTTGCCGATGTATACCGCTTCAAACCGTACACCATCGGCAGGGGAGTCTACTGTCCCGACCGATACCGCATTGTGAATCCACGCTCCTTGTAAGCGTGGTTGCGCGAATGTATCGCCGTACACACCGTATGTTTTCCCTTTATATGTAAACATACTTCCCAAGTCAGTACTGCCCATACCCCAACGAGATTGTGTCCGGTTCATCCCTTCCTCACCGGTAAGAGCGCCGATCATTTCGATTTTCGAAATGCCTGAAATTGCCCCTGTTGGCCGGAGCGTCTCGCTAAACTTGAAAAATGTCGCCTTCCCTTTTACAGCGAATCCGTATTGACCACCTTTAAGCACATAGTTCTTATCCGTATACTCAAAAGCAATATCCCATGCGAGGCCACTCTCAGAATAGCATAACTTATAACAATCCGTTTCCTTTATCAACCGCAAGTGATTCACTTTTCCCTCGGGTTTAAATACCGTTACTTCTCCTTCTCCTCTCAGAAAAAGAAACTCACCATTATATGTAAAGAATAGCACTTCGTCTTTTCCACATAATGCCAATCCCGCTTCTGCGCCGGGTTGGACGTTTGCAATTGTGGTATCAATGACCCAATCCTGTTTCATCTGATATCGTAACACCATCCCCATTTCATCTTCGGTATCGGCTTTTACTACCATACGCTCTTTACCAATTTGCACAGAAGCATGGTGGACGTTCCATACACCATCCATCGGCTTACTTGTAAAAAAATCAGTATAAGCATCGCGCATCATCTCAGAAATGTGTTCAAATACAGCCACGTAGGCTGTATCTTGGTTCCCTGAAGCTTCATAGGCCATTGCACCGTACAGTGCCTTATCGAAGAGACCGGCATCATCCACATACTTCCCTACATAAGTGTTATCTGGCGCGTAAAAATAATATATGGGAAACGTCCCATCCTGGGTACGCTTTGTAATGCGTAGTGTCCGGTTACCATTTTGGGTGTGTTTTACCTGCAAAAGCGCTCCGGTAGAATGCCCGCCAATCATACCGCTCAGTTCAAACCGGCAAGGGGTTCCATACCCATTACGCACCCCAAAGATCAGATAGTTTTGGTCGTCCACATACAAGGCTAATCCAGCCAGGGTATCTCCTATATGCTTTTCAGAGAGATATGACAACATGCCCTCAACAGTCCAGTTTCCTTCCTTCTGGGAGCGTAGAAGCCTTGGTGCCGTGACACTCGTTGCACCGCTTCGGACGGGGAGTACAAAAACTCCCATACTTTTTCGCAGCGTCCATCCGTTTTGATCGTCATTCGGAAACGGTAGACCCTCTCCATTCAATATAAAGTACGAGAACTCGACAAACCAAGCCGGTATTTCTTTTTCACTGCTTTGAAATACGTCAGCAGGCATTCCGATATACCGGTTTATTAAACCAATCCGTGCGGTCGCCAGGTTTTCACCATTGTCTATATATACACTTGAGAGCACATCCCATACATCGCCATCAAGACTTGCATAGAACGAATAGCGATTACCACTCTTTTCAATTGCAAAGAACTGATAAGTGCCCTCAAGACTTTGTTTATCATCTGTCGGCCAAGCTAGTGGTTTACCACCTACGATTCCAAATACAGATGCTTTAATGCCGCCTTCTGACCCAAAAAGCAGATAATTTTGTCCATCCTCATAAACACACAACCCACTATGGAAGGACTTAGAATCTTTATGAAAAAGAATCTGTGTTTCAATACACCAATCTCCAGCAGGCACTTCTCGCAGTAGTTTTGTGCCGTAATCCAACGATTGATTCTGAACATCAAATGCATACACAGGCAACAGATACGTCATTCCTGGGTTTACGTACTGCCATGCCGATTCAAGTAGGTTTCCCGAAAAATCATCGGCCTTAACAGTGTATCTCGGGATAGCCACAATCCCGGCAATTGTCATCATCGTGATGAGAAGTATAAACCAGAGCCTCATTGGTCATCCTCCTTCATTTAATGATTTACAATGTATGTATATTACTTCCCCGGGGCGGCATCTGGTTTCTAAAATACCGAATGCTCCCATAACTATAATATCGGTCAGTTTTTCCATAATGATAAGGTAAGAATAAAACCTGTTGGCAGCATAACCTTTCAACTTTTACCAACAAGAGTACCCGCCATCTATCGTAAGCACAGCGCCTGTGGTAAAGGAGGAAGCATCACTAGCCAAATAGATGATCGCGCCGTTCAACTCCTCTGGTTGACCAGGACGGCCCATTGGCGATAAATCCATCCATCGTTTCACCATGGGGCCATTCTCGTCAAATACTTGTTGCGTCATCGCAGTAACCATATATCCTGGTGCAATGGTGTTCACCCGAATTTTATATGGCGCCCATTCTGCAGCGAGCGATCGGGTTAAATGGATTACCGCTGCCTTTGATGCGTTGTATGCGCTTTGTTTTTGCGGTGTGTTGACAATCAGTCCACTCATTGATGCGATGTTCACAATTGTACCACAGCATTGCGGGATCATCCGCTTGGCAGCTGCCTTGGACATAATAAACACACCATTTAAGTTAATATCAATAATCCGTTTCCAGTCGGATAGCTCCATGCACTCGCTGTTTACATGAAAACCGACACCGGCGTTATTTAGCAGTATGTCCACGCTTCCAAAGTACTCATGGGTCGTGTGTACAACAGCCTCCGCCGAATCTTCATTTGTGACATCGCACGGAACAACCAAGCACTTGGTTCCATCTGACCCGAGTGTCATTGCTGCTCTACGCGCAGTTTCTTCATTAATATCAGCAATGACAAGATTAGCACCCGCCTGCGCCATCGCTGCAGCCATCGCATAACCAAGCCCCTGTGCACCACCAGTAACAATGGCTGTTCGCCCCTTGAGCGAAAACAAGTCTATAATGTTCATTACATTTATCACCTCAATGATAGTTTTGCTTCGATAAAAATAATTCAACCTCCACCGCTGTGGGCATCGATGACTGTGCACCCGATCGTGTGACACATAATGCACCAACCGCGTTAGCATACCGAATAGAGGCCTCGATGTTCTGTGTATGTAGATAGTGCAGCGTCAACGCGGCGGTAAAGGCATCACCGGCAGCGGTGGTATCTATGGCATGAACCGGTATAGCGGGATAATTTCTAGAAAAATCCTTACCATCATACAGATAAGCACCATTGTCACCACGCTTGATGACTACATACACAGCGCCCGTCTGCTCCCACATGACCTGAGCCGCACGCTGCGCGTTTTCCTCTGTATCCGGCAGTATCCCACAAAAGATTTGCGTTTCCGTTTCATTGGGACTGAAGAATAATAGCCTTCCCAACTTCTCAATGGGAAATGGCTTGGCCGGTCCGGCATCTACAACGACAGGAATCCCCATGGATTGCGCAGCTATAGAACACGCGAGCACTGTTTCATCAGGAATTTCAAACTGAAGAATGATCGCATCAGGGTGAATCTTCTCCATCAACGGAATGACATCCTCACTTGCCAACCTCATATTCGCACCGGGGAATACGAGGATGCGATTTCGTCCTGTCTTTTCTACAATAATTGCAGCTAAACCTGTGGAAGCCTCCATGTCATCCAATAACCCTTGCGTATATACACCGAAGCCTTCAAGGCTTTGGCGAAGACGAAAACCGTTATCATCCTGCCCAATCTTTCCTGCAAACCAGACATCTGCACCGAGTAACGCGGCAGCAGTCGCTTGATTCGCGCCCTTACCACCAGGATTGTATTGATAGGCACTGCCAAAGATGGCCTCTCCGCTACGTGGAAGCGTATCAGTCATCAGTGTTAAGTCCATATTGATGCTACCAATTACCAGAATCTTCGGTTTATTTACCAAACCGATCCTCTCCCGCCCGTATCATCAGGATTACCGGTATAAAGGTCCATAATCAGAACATGCTCGGAAATCGGCGCTCTCCAAGTCTTTTGTACCAACGGCACTCCACGCAGAGGGACGGAAAATCCGATTATCCTCTACATTATGCATACCAACAGGAATGCGCAGCATCGACGCAAGGGTGATTAGGTCATTTCCAATATGACCATATACGAAAGCACAATGATTCGCTCCCCAGTTCGACATGACGGTGTATACACTCCGAAAAGCGTCACTGCTCATTAATCTGGGCACAAACCAGGTGGTTGGCCAAGTCGGATCGGTACGCTCGTTCAAAATCCAATGAACGTGGTCTGGAAGATCCACTGTATACCCTTCCGCAATCTGTAGCACCGGCCCGCGGTGCTTAATTATATTAATACGGAACATTGTGATAGGCATGCCGCCACGCGTGAGGAATTGGGATGAATATCCTCCGCCACGGAAATATCCTGCGTGAGCGGGATACCAGGTGGTTGCGCGCAGGCAATCATTCGCTTCCTGTTCAGTGATTTCCCAGAAGGGCTTCATGGCGGGAATGCTACCTTCTATCTGTCTTCCCGAACCATCCAGCGCAGCCGCACCGGAGTTAATCAAGTGAATCACGCCTTCCTTCGCCGCACCTTCCAGGGTAGCGCCGGTTACCCGCTTTACCGCGTCTGGACTCCAGTAAGTACGCACATCAGCGAATACAGCAGCAGCATTGGTCAATAGATGACCAAACAACATCGATATGGCATTGAGGTAATCGTTTTCTGTGGCGAGGATGAAAGGTTCTCGAATGCCGTTCCAGTCGAAAGAGGAACATAAAACAGCCTCCATAAAGTCACCATTCGGCATGTAGTCGCTCCATTGGCGCTGCCCCTGAAACCCCGCGGCAATAGCATGATGGCCCATCGATTCTTCATAATACCCCATTTGCGCGAGATTAGGGTTCCCGATCATCAAATCCCGTACGATGATGGTCATTTTTATAACCGTCTCCCATACGGTGTCCTTCTTCATCCGGTTGTGTTGAATCTCCACGGGGTTACTGTCCGCGCCTTCTTTACAATGTGACTTTGACCAAGCCAATGCATGCTGATACTCATCCTGTTCATAGATATGCGTATCCATGCGTCTGGTGATTTCGCACATATCGACACTTTCCAGACGCATACCCAAATAATCCTGTAAAAATGTGTCATCCATCATGGAACCCGCAATACCCATGCATGTTCCGCCGATTGCCAAATAAGATTTTTCACGCAACATGGCGATGGCAATTCCTGCCCGGACAAATCGTAGTATCTTGTCACGAACATCCTCGGAAATCGCATCATCATCTTTGTCCTGCACATCCTGCCCATAGATGCAGAAAGCGGGAAGCCCTTTTTGATTGTGTGCCGCTGCAACGGCAGATAAGTAGACAGCACCGGAACGCTCGGTTCCGTTAAACCCCCAAACCGCTTTGGGTATCAGCGGATCCATATCCATTGTTTCGGTGCCATAACCCCAGCTGACTGTCACTGTAAGCGTTAAGCCCACACCGCTAAACCGAAATTTTTCAGCACAGCGGGTTGCTTCCTCCACTCCGCCGATGCAGGTGTCGGCTAATACACATTCAACAGGCTTTCCATTCGGATAACGCAGATTTTCCTGGATCAGCACAGCAGCCTTATTCGCCATCGCGAGCGTCTGCTCTTCCACGTCATCGCGGACACGGGAGCGTCCGTCCACCACAGGCCGGATACCGACCTTGGGCAATGCTCCATATAACCTATCCCTTGATTGATCCATTTGCGGCATAACTATTCGCAGCCTTTCCTTATTAATACCAATGGTACTGATGTGTTTAACGGTCCCATCGTTCCCTAATGCTTGGTAAAGGCGGCGGTGAAATATGTGGTTCAATCTGATAGAAATATGCGACCGATGCTACATCATCAGAACAAGGTTTATAGCGATGGTTCGGATACCAACCGAGGGTTTGAACTGTAACACGCAGGTCCTGTGAAAACCCAATACAATCGTGAATATGCCAGCGATATAAGCTGATTTTTTTAGGCCCCTCGGAACTACTCACTCGCGCTAGCGGCATACCAAGAAACGGAGATTCAAAAATCTGTTCGGTATCACCCGGCTTGCTTGGGTTATAGCCTCCAAAATTCCAAGCTCCCCCGAAATAATCTTCAGTGCCGTTGTCACACAGGGTAGGATATTCGTTGTCACCATCGACATAAAATTTTACCTCACCTTCCCCCCACCAACCGCTATTGAGCACATTCCAAGCCAGGTAAGTACCTATATATACTCCTCTTCCTTTTATATCATCCAAAATGACATGCTCTGGCTTCGCTATTGTGGTGACACTACGACGATACTGGGCATGAAAGTACGCGGCCTCGGAGGATATCTCCCGTAACTGATACAGCACACGGTAAGCAACAATGTTCGCATCTCTCTCACCTTCATGGGTCAGTGTGATACGGGCATGCCGGCGGAAAGGCATCTCCCAATAACAGCTGCAGCCCCGATACGGTGCGACGGTTACAGGTAAAGAACTGACAGTGTGCGGTGCATGATCATGACCAATGCAAAAAAATGCGCCGGCTGGCGTCTCCACCGAAGGTGTGTCTTCCTCATCCCAGTAAAAGCGCAACACCAACTCGGATAAGTAAGGATAATCGCTGGTAAAAAAAATTTCCTTAATACAACCGGGACCATCAATATCTACGAGTGTTACCGTCTCGCCCGCTTTGACTCGAATAAACGGTCTAACCTTCCAACCCTTACCCAGATCGAGTGCCGCTCCGCTATGACATAAATCAGAGACTGTCGGATTTGGCGATTCGGTAGCCCCGCCGCCTTTTGCTCCGGTTGGATTTTCAGCGGAGATTTGCCGGGTTACAACTCCATGTTCATAAGGGAGATTGCTCATGAGATCCATACTGCACCTCCTTGTATAATGAGTCCTTGTTTTAAGTGTATACGCTATCCATCAGAATATAGCCTGATACTAGCATTTTATCATATAGAGTTAATTCTGTAAATATATTTTGCAAAATAAAAATTAAAATTCCTCTTTCTATTGCGAAAGCATTACTTTATATGTATACTGAAGCCCCCTGGAGGGTAACGTTGTGAATGGTAATGATTATTCTATCATCAAGGCAGCCAACCGGACACTTATTCTGAATACAATTGCAGAATTCGGACCTATTTCTGTCATAGACATCATACGCCGAATTAATCTATCGCGTCCAACAGTAGAAACTCTTATGCGGGAACTGCTGCAGAATGGTGTGATTGGGAAATCTGGTACGATACAACGACGAATGGGTGTTGGGCGTACTGCACAGCTATACGACATAGGGAATAATCGTTATTTTTCTATTGGTGTTGACTTTGAAGTACCAACGATACGACTAGCGGTAATCAACTTGAAAATGCAGATTGTTTATTATGTGTCATGGACATGTGATGAAATTAAAACAGTCGACAAGGTAATTGAAAAACTCATCGCGGAAATACATCATGCAATCAACATTGTTTGTACGCAAGTAGAATCTGATCGGCAAATCGTTGGCATTGGTATAGGAATATGCGGACAATTAGATCTCAAGAATAAGGTTTCGTTACGTGTGGAACGTATAAATGGGTGGACGAACATCAAACTTGCAGAAATTCTACGAAAGGAGTTTGATGTACCAGTAAGTATGCGAAATGATGTCCACATGTTATCAATAGTAAAAAAGGAAGAACGTCTACGCGCAAATGTGCGCGATTACATCTATGTCAGTTTGCGTTCAGGTATAGGCATGGCACTTTTTATGAAGGGTGAGTTATTCACTGGTATGCTAGGTAATGCGGGATTCTTAGGCCACACAACAGTGAATTACTCTGGACCCTTATGCCGTTGTGGAAATTATGGATGTTTAGAGGCATATCTCCATCCGCAGCAACTGGTGTCTGCCTATTCGTTGCTTACGCACGACCACATAACCTATGAACATTTCTATGAGGAGTTTGTTCAATTGAATACGAACGCGGTTGCAGTAATGAGGGAAGCTTTCGTTATTCTCGGAAAGGCTATCGGTAATGTAGTAAAAATCATTGATATTAACAATATTGTTTTAAACGGCTTACCATTGGATCATAAAGAACTCATTATGTCCTGGATTTCTGAAGGATTGCATGCGATGACAATCGATGCTATTTATAAAAACATACATATAGAAGACGAATCAATGCAAGCGGAAGATGCCGCAAAGGGTGGCGCGATGCTAATGATACGTAAGTTCTTTGCTGATCCGAAGTTATTTTTATCTCCCGAGATACCTTATACCAACTGACCATGCCAACACCGTAATTAACACGAAGTATCTGAGCAATCCTATTTGTTCCGTATGTAGTAAACAAGAAACAGCTTCACCAAAAGACTAAAGGCGCCTATCCGGTTTATTAAACCCAATAAGCGCCTAAGATGTAATGCGTGAGCTTTATTGATGATGCAACCGATAGCAGTAAAACTCGCAGTCCGCCCCGTCGTACGGCAATATTCGGGTATCCATGTAAATAAAGCCGAGCTTTTCGATAACGCGCACGGAAGCCGTATTCGCGGGCTTGACAATAGCCGTCAGCATCTTCTGACCCGCTTTTTCAAACGCCCACCTTGTCATCGCTTG
>Ga0123353_10007720_pt1 | contig 14593 bp, 10 predicted proteins | sample TergutLab28metaG_3_FD_92763 | JGI IMG/M metagenome (GOLD analysis project Ga0123353, IMG submission 92763) | Labiotermes labralis P3 segment gut microbial communities from Petit-Saut dam, French Guiana - Lab288 P3 | ecosystem: Host-associated > Arthropoda: Insects > Digestive system > Gut ... | reverse complement strand
TTTTTCCTTTCCAACTTCACGCTTTCCTGGCGAATGTTGAAGAATCGATGTACGGAACAAATGCTGCATAATCTTCACATCTCACCGTTCACGGCCTATTCGAGTCTCTACTTGTGGTGTTTAAGTCTTCCGCTGCTTGAATTTCGGGTCTCCTTGGTTTCTTCGACGTCGTCAGACTGTATTCTTGATTCTAAACCTCTCACCTGTGGTGTCTCCAGTGTGACTGCACCTACCACGTAGTTAGCGACGGATAAACATTCAAGCCCAAAATTTTGTTATTGACAGAAGTAACAGGAAATTCCGAAGTAAGTCACAGACTTGAATATGTAAGAAATTTTAAGTGGCTATTTTATGACGCTGACATTTGCGAAGATTCTACAGCTGAAGGAAGACGAATAACAGATCGAGAAAAATCTGGAGAGGATCTCTCACCTTGACTTCTTTCGTTGGACTCAGTATAGTCAATATTTTATTGCCTATTAACTGTACGTCGAGGTTCATTGCCAATGTCACAGAATCCTGGTACTGGATTCCGTCCTGTCCCATAATAATCAATTCCACACTGTCACATTATTTCACCGTAAGATCTGTCCTATTGTTATCTTCCCATCTGGGTCTACGCCTGGTCTTCCAAGTGTTTTCATTTTCGCTTCAAGTTTTGTGGGTAGAATGCTACACTTTTTTTCATCTTCTACTTACGTCTCGCAACGATATCTAGGCTCCCGTTTTGTTAACCTAATGTTACTGTAGAAGCTGCGGTGGTTTGTGACTAAGACAAAGACAGTGACATTGTGGGACTGCTGTGGCGATGCCCCTTGAAACTACTTTGTTGACACGTTAGTTCAGACGTCTACCTGATGTAGTTTTTTTTGTGGTTTGGTCATCTCAGTTAAGCCACTGTAATGCAGACTTGTGAATAGGTTTCTTGGGAGTAGGCTCCTCCATTTCTTACTTTCACCCTGAAGATGGAGCCAGTTTTTTCCTCCAAAATGTTAGTATGCACCTAACAGACTGGCCGGTGTCATAATTCAGAGCGCAAGAATGTGAAGCTTCACTGCAATACACACACTGTTGAAGTTTTGTTAAATTGTACAGAAATTGATTTTATTATTATTGCAACATGCCGTAGGTGGATTCCGTTATATCATTCATCGAGAAATTTAGCTCAAACAGAAACACTGTAGTCTTGTATTCGGGATGTGCCCGGACACTTACCGCGGGTACTTTAACTGAGATTTTTATGGGTCTTCTTGGTCTCTACACAAATGCGGAGATGTTAATACCTCTAAATAGGCCACAACGCCTTCCGCATCCTGTTCTTCAGTGACCTACCGCTAGACACTGTATAGCCCGAGATTCTGACAGCATCATTAAACAAACCATAACTGCATTAAATAAGTACGCTAACGCACATAAAAATAAACATTTGTTTCCTTGGTGTAGTCGCGAACAAAATTTTGTTTCAGTTGTTTTTAAGCTGACGTACACTGAAATTCGTCCCATATGCTATAGTCCTGTTTAATTATATTATAAACTGCAACTGTAATCGGGTTAAATTATTTGGAACTTCTGTAGAAGCTGTTATGCGTGTCTGGTAGTTTTTGAACTAATTTTCCACCTTTTATTGATGTTGGTAGGACTGTTACGTCGTGAAGATCGCTGCAAAGCCATGTTTTGGCGGCAGATTTAGCGTGTGAGGTAATATCCACTGCTTCTAAACACGCCCTGCTGCTTTATGAAAACTGTGGCTGTAGAACTGAATGGGCCGATCCCAGTGGCCGCGCGGCCTGAGGCCTGAGTCTAAGGCCGCTCGCTTGCTGGGATTGCGGGTTCGAATCCCGCCTGGGGCATAGTTGTTTGTCTCTTGTGAGTGTTGTGTGTTGTCAGGTAGATGTATGTGCGTGGGGCTGATTACCCATCCGGAGGGGTCCTACCGAGTGTGGTGTGTCTGGGTGTGATCGTGAAGCTTCGATAATGGGGAGGCCCTGGCCAACTAACGGCTGTTGCTGAATGGAAAAAAAAGCGTTATAAATGCATAGACGGTAGTAAAGAACGCCTTTTAGGTCCGTACATCACCTCTTTTACTCTTATTTTGGCATAGAGGCAGTTGTGTGGCACAGGTGTGATTACGCAGGAACGCCCAGACATGGAACTTCTCACCCAGGGATTTCTCGCAGGTATAGCCTCCCATCCTCTCTTTAAGTGGATTATTGGGATGATTTGTTTAGCAAATAAACTGATAAGTCTATGGGAACCTAAACAGCCACATAAAATATACATTCAAGGCTGACTATTACAGCACTATCCTGCTGAGGCAAACACCGTACGGCTATGAGCACGAAAGATGAATTTCCGGCCATGCATTATAATTAACGATTCCAAGAGGATACTTTATAATGATAACAGCGAAATAACGATGTGAGATATAGTTACCCTCGCAGGATATGCGAGTGTGTAATAATGGCTTCATGGTTAATGTGTTCCTAATTTGTAGCTATCAGTTTTCGCGTAGTGACCCAGATAAACATTCGCGTGTGCGAAGAACATTGCAACACAGCTTTTTACCTGGTTACTTTCTCAAACAACTACAACATTGTTCACTTCTCGGCACCACCACCCAACGTGGAAACGGAACGACGACTGTTGTCACTCTTCATACCAGTTTGACAGTTCACTGATACTCCCGAGGTTTTATTTCGGCACCTTCGAGGGAATGTTGTATAGCACTTTGAAGTTATCGTAATAACTTTCTCTGTAACATTTACTAACCCAATGCAATAATGTCCTTCACGAGCTAATGGTTGCTCAACTAATCAAGACTTTAACCCCAACTTCCTTGCGCCTGAGCCTCCAAAGTGGTCCGTTTCCTTCAGATTTTTCGACTAATATTTTAGATGAATTTTTAATGTCAGCCATGCGTAGTATGTTTCATATTATGTTTATGTTGATCCGTGTACCTATCGAGATTCTTGGGCCCTATATGGTTTGCACGTTGTTAAATATAGTACGGTCTGCTTTTTCAAACCCCGTCCTTGTATTAGTTCCAATTCGTTTACAATTCAGTATTGTCTACAGGGGTGCTGATAAGTCCTTAGCCCGACCAGGAATGAAACAAGCTAATGTTTCTGTCAGAATTGCTTGAATTCCTTCGGCGCCTTGCCTTGCAAGAAAAAAAGCTTGATGACAGCTCGCGTCTCGATGCTGTTGAAATCGTGCGCGTCCCTGACATTCTTCCGAACTTCTTGCCTTCCTAGTCGGTGTAAGGACTTCTCAGCACCCCGGCATTTATCTGAGACTCAAACTGTAATTGAAATAGGGTGTCTCGTTTTGAGGTCGTCAGTAATGTCCAGGAGGGCAAAATTTCACAGTACTGGAACTGTTACGGAGTTCTTGACTTTAATTAAAGGAGCCTGGCTAGCTCAGTTGATATAGCATCAGCACCGCTTTGCTTTGACTTTGACTATTCAACAGAGATCGAAGTATGCGGACTATTGTTGTCGGGGAAACGAAGGGAATTTTAACCGCCAGCTTATTAAAGCTTTACCTGAAAGACTTGAGAAACAGGTCCGTGGCGAAGAGGTGTGCGGTCGCTCCGTGTACGTAATTTCATGTGAACCGACGTACGTAGGTAATGAGCATATCGACTGACCCGACTCCATTTGTTGCCTGCTCCCGTCGTAGATCTGCTTCTGATTCTTGCAGTCTGAAAACAGATTAACATGAATTTGAGCACAAAGTAGGCAGTTTATTTAATTATGAACACTTTATGTAATATATGAGCCGTGCCTGTAACCTAGTGAAATTTTATGTAACAATATTGGTGGTGTTGGCGGCCCGGATGAATGAGAGCTGCTGATTTATCTACCTTATTTTCTGAGAAATTTGGATTGAAATATGGTCATTAAATACATGCTTCACATTCTATTCACTCTTCGTATTTAAGGTATAAAAAGCGGAAATGATCTATTTGTAATTTATTATTGTTTCTTGATGCTACCATGTAGAACTTCGTACCTTGCATTTGGCCACAATAATGTGTGATTGGTTCAGATGCAGTATCGCAAGCTGGGACTAATGTATAACATCAAGAAGTTTGGAAATATCAGCAGGGCGTAACATTTCTGCCACTTTGCTTTGGTATTGTCCGTGTGTAAGTTCTTTGCTTATTTTTGCAACACATTTACATTAGATCATGCACCATTGTTATGTTTATAGTTCATTAGCTGTTTTTCTACCTTAACTCGTCCCCCACTGAGAACACTGTCGCACTTACGAGTACTTTTAAATTGTTAGGCCTACCAGTTTTTTCTGCCTCGGCTCGTACCTGTCAGACAACATTGTCACCGTTAGAACGACCAAATAAATGTCTTCATGTAAAATGTTATTGTTGTCCTATTTGAACCCAAATGGGTATGTGTCGACAATTTTGGCACAAATATCAAATTTGACATTTTCCGAATATCCGTTCGATGGGGGTTGTGCCGTTCTGTGCCGGCAGACGGACGGACAGATAATCGCAGCTGCTTTGCAGACGCCCCAAAATGGGGGACAAATTTTTAAAAAATATTTCAGTTCCTTCTTTTGTTAGTGATAGATGTAAAGGAGAAACATTTCCTCACACTGACTTGTAATAACATCATGAACTTCCGGGACACCTGTTCCTTGAGGAAGGGTGCTGGTTACACTGAGCTACTGGTAACATGAGCGTCAAGAGAGAGTGATCTGATTTTGATTGTGGTCGAATTAATTTTATGTCGGTGTAGCTCACATTACGACTGGTAATAGCTGAACGGTTAGCTAAGTGACCCTACCTGAATCCTTTTACATGAACTAAAAGTTTGACTCTTAAAATGTGCCCATAACTGTACCCATGTTTGTAAGTATATTACTTTATAGAATATTATTCAAGAATGCAGGACATAACAAGGGATACACATAACTTTGATTCAATTTGAACATCTGTCCGTATGACAACCAACAACAGCCTTAGTAAATATAATACAAAGCTAGTGCTTAAGTGAACCTCCATTCCCATGAGAATGAATCCACTGAAATTTGCAACTCCACCGCGTTATTGCAGTACGGCCATAATAACCACGACTTAAGCAGCAAATGCGCTTCCGATTTGTGCACTGTCACTGAAACTGCGTCTGTTCCATTTGTAGTCGGAAACAAGGTTTGCAGTATAAAGCGCCTACAAATTGTCAATTACTGTAAACCCGAGTCCAACGCGGAGTTACCTACCTCGACATCAGGGCTTAGTAGTGATACTTAAATGAGTATACTGGGGAGACAAAGAGGGCAGTTGCGATGCGGGATCAAGAAATCGCAGGTTATCAGTTTAGCCGAATATTTACAATATTACACATGCTTAATGGGGAACGCGGTGGCGCAGTTGTTTGGGACACTGCGCTACAAGCCGGAAGATCGCAGGTTCGATTCCCGATGGAGTCACTGCAATTTTTCATTTACATAATCCTTCCGGCCGCACCATGACCCTGGCGTTGACTCAGCCCCTAACAGAAATGAGTACCAGGAATATTGCCTGGGAGGGTAAAGGCGGCCGGTGGGTGGTGCTGACAACCTTACCACCTTCATGTGCCGATTGTCTTGAAATCTGAGAGTCTCAACCTTCAGGGCCTCTCCAGGCCTGTAATGAGATTGCTTGACCTTTTACACCTGCTTAATAAAACAAATCAAGTTTGTTATACAAATATGTAAGGAAAAGACGAGACCGTTTGTAGCTTTTCAAAAGTAGTTATATTTTTGTTTCATGTCACCTCGGCGTGTTCTGAAGACCACGTATAATCAAATTTCACGCATCTGGAAAATAAGTGTGCACATTTATTTAGACGAGTATAATCGAATCTGCGCATTGGAGGAGGGATTGATATCGTTAATAATATTTGAGGTCTTCAGGACTGTTGGACTGGAGCTTGCGGTCAGTGACATCGTGCGACCTGGCACACAGAGGCAGTATGTTCTCCGAAACGTTAGCACACATGTACCAGACCGCACGGTGTCGTGACCCATAAGACCTTCGCCAGTTGTGTCATTCTACCTTTCTGTCAAATTTTTTATCATGATACCTTTCAGATATCGTGAAATCATGCTCACACTTTAGTTTGCATGGAGGAGTTCGAGAAGAGATGTTCAAAAGATGGTTTGTTGTAGAAGCGCTTAGGCTACCAATACAAACATGAGAATATCTTCCTGAAGGAAGAACTCGATTATAAGTCCAAGAAGGAGACAATATGAAGAGTTTCTGAGCCAGAACAGGTTTACACCTAATCCTTCATCAATGGCAGTGATGGTGACACAACATTTTTTACAACGCATTGAAGCGTCCTGGCTGGCAGATTGTATGAAATCGTTTCCGCCTCTCTTCCTGCTGTACCAATTTCAGGTTTTAATGATCGATCAGTGTCAGTATTAGCCCTTTTTTTGGGTGCTGACATCTTTCGAAAATGGGCTCTGCTCCCGGCGTTTTAGGTGGACGTGCTGCTCCCGTCTTCCCGATCAAAGCCGGACGTATCATGTTTCTCCCAAACGTCGACATCACTGTCCACATACACAGGTACAAACACCCAAGACATGTATCAACTTCGCTGTTGAGATTTTCTGTATCTGCCGTTACTCATGTAACTACATGTGTATTGATCAAGCTCATTCAATTTTTATAGCTTAGAAAGAAACATTATTTGTTTTCTTTTTTCCAACTCAGACCTTCTTTGTTTGCATGTCTTACATAAATTGAGTTCTGCTGCTCTGTGCAGCACTGCTGTGAGCGGTTTCAATACCCAGGATTCAAATAAACGAGAAAAAGCAGCAATTACCTTGATCGGACTGTTCCAGCGGTCTGTTGTCAGCAGTGTCGTAACACAGAAACCCGAATTTAAAATCTGACTCCTGAGAAGAACGTGATTTCAAGCTTCCGCCGCGAAGCAGATGAGAACTGCGCTCTTCTGGGCTCTTACACAGCGAGTAGTGCGTAATAGCCCAGAAGAGCGCAGTTCTCACCTTAGAAGGATGTTTTGAGAATTTGAATATTGAATTATGAATGTCATTTAACGTACTAACATATGTGGATGGCGTCGTCGGTATATTGACTAGACTGTGTGCTGGACAGTCCGGATTTACAATTCCGGCAGTGGCAACATATTTTTATCTTCTCCAAAACGTCCGGGTGACCCTGGACCCACCCAGCCTTCTGTTCAGTAGGCGCTGGGGGCTCTTTCTTGGAGCGTTAAGCGGCTGGGACATGAGCCTGACAACAAACCTTCTACCTAATACCAAGTTTAATGAGTGGGGTTATACCTCCACTTCTTCTACATGTCTTCGTTGCGTGTACAGGGAAAACTTTCTCTTTTATGATATGTAATTCGTTTCTCTTTACAGTTCATAGGGTAATAATCCAACATGTTCCAGAACTCGGATGCCACGTTCTAATTCTCTGGCGTTAAATACAGTTTTATGAAATGTCTGTACATTGATGCAAAATATAATTGGAATTTTCTTTGAAGTTGAACATATAAAGTTCCGTCACTTGATATATGAATAAATATACGAGTGAATTTGTCTACCAACACTCGCGGGTGGCATGTAGTGTAGCTGTAAACAAGACAGAAGGTGGTTTCGTTTATCTCATAACTGCTTCCGTGATCTTTGCTGATGTGTGTATCATTGATTGATTGATTGATCGGTTGATTGGCTGAAGGACTGGTTGAGACTGATTGGTGCGTGTAATGCCGACCTGCCTAAGTCTTAAGATTGGTGACAACCAGCATAAGTAACGGCATGGAGCAAAGTTCTTCTTGAAAACCTGGTGGTTGCTCATCGGGCGAAGAAATTCCCCGTATTTTACAGAACCTAAAGGTTTATTGCCGTGTCCACAATATCCCGCCTCTGGTCCCTATCCTGAACCGTATTTTCGACACACACTGTCTGCTTATGAATGTTGGTCGCATCAGGCCCTGGTGGTCAACCACTTGCATTATCTCCACCATTTAGGTTTATCGGAAAATTTTGTGTGCATTCGTGGACTTCTCTCTTTTAGGTTACAGAACGTGTGTTGGTAGTTGTCTACCGACGTTTCGGCACAGACCCCGGTTTATGTGCTACATGACCCACATATATCATCCCCTGGTTTTAATGGCGGCAGTAATAATAATAATAATAATAACATTACAGATTATGAATTTCCACGTTAGACAGTTGTCTCCAACCCACTGTTAGCATTGTTTATGTTAGGTCCGAGACATTTTTCTCAGCAGTTCTTCCACAGACATCCTTTAGTATGTACATTTATCTAGTTGGGAAAAGTTGAAAAATCGATCACATGACGGTACAGTTGCTAAGGATTTTTTAAAAATGGTAACATTCCTTTAGGACTGACACTTCGTCGCGGCTCATAAACTGTAATGAGCGATTCAGCAGAGCGATCCAAATTATTAAAGTACGGATTTGTATTTGAGTTGCTTTAGTATTGTTATTACAGTATCATAAAGACTGGGAAGTACAGTTACCGTTGCTTTAAAATTACCGTTACGTTGTGCATCATGAGCGACTTAAACGACGGTGATCAAATTTGTACAGCAGCAAACTGCATGTTGGATATTTCGTTGTTTTTCTGCATGCCCTCCTCGCACGGCAAGGCCGGCTTCAGAACTGTAGCACATACCAGGTGCGCTGTACTTGTTACGGACGTCTCCCAGGGGTTCCATGCACTTGAAATCTTCGGCTGTAATGTATTTAGCTTGCGTCGTTGAAGGACACTAAATGCATGATTGGCACGGCTTTAAAATGTCTGATAATCTAACGCCATGGGCCAGAGGCCTTCTTGAAAAGCTACTAATTCCGCAGCTCTTCAAAAAATTCCCCCCATTTTATAGAACGATAAGGTTCAGTAGTGTGTTCACAAGAATACAAGAGTCTTCCAGTTTTCCTTGTTCTGAGGCAGATGGTCTTCTCCACGCCTTTCCGTCCTATTTATGGTTGATTTTCATATTATCCTGCTACCTGGGCCTAGTATTTCCGGTAATCATGCCCACGTAATGTGTTATTCACACTTGGCCCCACAACTCCATTACCTCTGCGAAGGCGCGGTATGTTGGTGCGTTTTGGGTTTCCGAACGATTAGTCCTAGCAGCCCTGTTTGCAGTAAAAGTTGTCTTATGTTGACTGCTTACTAACCTACCGTACATCCGCATTGACAAATGCATGTGATCGGGATCATGTGCTATAGTGGTCGTGTAGTGTCTGCTCTTCTGTACACTGAGCGTGATCGAGAAGGTGTTCAGTGTGCTGTACTAACAAACTGATTTTCGCGCTTCTGTGACTTTATGGCCCGTCTGAAAGCCAGCTGAATGGAGCAGAATGTATGACCAGTCCTTCGGTGCCCTATGGCAATTTCAGTGCACCGTAGCCTCTCATAATTAGAAGCTCCAAGCTGCGGATTTGTACAGAATGGCGCAAAAGCCATTTGATACTTGACGCAACATGTCTAAAGAGGAATGTCAAGTGAATTTTGCGCCATGCTGTATTTTCCGTGGCTGGATGTTTGTAAAAGACAGTATGTAGCCTATGTGGCAGCATATTTGTTGCGTTTTCGCGGAAGATGAAGTTGTCACTTCATTCCATGGTTTAGCATGAAGCACCTTCCGAGTTTGAACCAGCTGATATTGTTCACATGTGGATAGTTCTAGTTATTATGCACACCTTCAAAACGGGAAAACATGTAGGGGTGGTCATGGGGAACATGTGTAGTAATGATCATGGGGAAACGCATGTAGTGATGGTCATGGAGAACACATGTAGTGATGGCCATGGGGAACATGTATAGCGATGGTCATGTGTGTCCGTTTATCCATCCATTTGCATTTTTAAACTTATGAACTGCTGCATCGATTTTGACTAAATTTTATACGACTGTTGTCAGTGGAAGCCACTTCAATTTCGTAGTTAATTAAATATCGCGGAGTACGTAATAATAATGTGACGGACACACAAACTTATGAGGTGGGAGCGACACTAGCACCACTACCAAAATATGATATATTTTGCAACAAGTAATAATATAGAAATGAATGTAACGATGATGACAGTGATATTAGTTAAATTAACAAATTTTAGATCGTGATGAAATGTTGATATGCCCTAATGTGAATTCAGAATGTCATTTTACAATGTATGCGTCTGGACACGGGCAACTTGGGACTCGTGTATGTGTCTATCCGTACTACTAAAGTGACGACGTATCAAACCCTGTATAGAGTATTTCTAAAACACACGAAACCACTTAAGGGGAGTGTTCTGTATACAATGACGAAGAGAAACGTAAATGTAACATAACTGTATGAAAATAGATGTATCGTAGTTGAAGTTACTACTTAGAACGAATCGCACATATGTATGACAACGTAACACACTTGCTGTCTTGTGTATCGGCCCCTAAAAATTAGCTTTTGTCGTGGAGTAGGGTGAGAAATGAGGCGTTTTGTATCACTATCCGTAATCTCAATGTAAATTTAAGTACTGAGCGTTTGCGATTTATTACTTGTTCACAGAGTAGCTAGATGTCTGGAGAGTCGTTTGAGACATGAATAAATCGCATTTTGTTTGTACAGCTTTGTTCATAGAACATGACCCAAGACTGACCTGTTCGTAAAGCATTATCCATAAAACACGAGACGAGATTAGTTTGGCCCTAGAACAGCGATCATAAACCAAAAAGGAAATTTGCCCGTCTCTGTAGCATTGTTCATAAAACCCGAATCGCGTGTCGTGTCCCAGTAGCACTGTTCGTTGAAACCTGACCCCATATTGTTGTGTTTCCCTGCAAGGCGGTTCATGAAGCCCGACCCGTTGCTGTTGTCTCCATACTGCACTGTCGGTAACACACAATGTTGCAATAATCTTCCTGAACGCTGTACATCGCAGCTATTCACGGTAACATGTTCACCGCAGCAGGCGATATGCACTGTAAATCTGCTGGTAATGTCGACTTGATACGTGGCTGCAGTCAATAGAGAAATGTTTATGAAGAAAGTGCGTCTCCGTGTCAGGCTGTTTGTGACTGACTGCACGTCATGTCATTTCTCTGCCATGGAGCCTACCGCGCCGTCATGATTGGCTTAAAGAAGGTGTGTGTTACAATTGTTTTGTTGATGGTGACAGTAATACGCAGTAGGTTTCCACAACCGCCTTTAACCAGCTACTGGTTTCGTGCTGTAAATTAAAATGCGTTTTAGAGGTATTTGTATTGCGATCCGTTACTTGTCATAATATGGCGAGTTATGCTTTATGTGTATAAATTCGTATCTCTTTTGGTTTTTCTGGGTATAAGCTGTGCGATGGGCTATTCCTCCACCAAATGAAGCTTACTGTTGAAGTGAAAAGATGCAATGTTTATCTGTGCAGGATGGAAGAAACATACGGTCCCAATCCCTGTAGGCATTACCCGGTAAAACAGTTGGACCTCAGTACTGTTTTGCTAAGTGATTTGCATACCGAAACCTGGAACAGTGCTGTAGCGGGTAGTGCTGTAGTCGCGTTGCATGCAGTATTAAACATCGCATGATACGAAAATGCACGAAAACATGCGAGTTCCAGGAAAATGATCACGTGCTCTGAATGACTGGGGTTGGAAGGGTGAGGGACTATTTAATTCCGCAGCCATTGGTATGGTGACTGTATAATGTGATGGCAGAGAGTCTGTAATCCAATTTCGACACCTTAACATCGTGATGTTACTGCACTGTACCCTGAGGTCACTTCCCTCAGTAGCCTTTGAAGAGACATGTTAAACACAACGTATTCGTTTCTGAGCAGCAACGCAGTCCGTAAGAAATCAGATAACTATTATTGTAACTGGTTTCCACTTTGCTGTTTGAGTTTGGTCATGTGAGGTCAACTGTTTGTGCTGAACACACGCCCTGTCTTAGTTCAGTCTGTATTACTTTTATTTTAAAAAGCTGTACAATAATATTCGTATAACCACCATTTTTGTTTGAAATTATCACGTGGAATTGAAACTTTAGGTGTGATTCTTACACTGTTGCCTGTTTAAATTTCTGGTTGGCCTTTGATAGGTTTCTGAAGCAAATTTCAGCACCCAATTGCTTGTATGTTTTGATCGTACCATCACCAGATTTGTGTTACTGTTTCAGTTTGCTTGCCTTATTTGCACAGATATTACACGACTGCATAATCGAGATTTAGAATTTGTCGGTTCCGTTGTTCATCTTCGAAACTGCTGATAGACTGTTCTTTGGTGGGTGAACTAAAAGTTCTAGAGGGGTTTTCCGTTCCGTATCGGGTCTACTTTGCATGACTTCAAAAGCTGTTCGTTTTCTCAGAAACGACTTTTAATGCTTATTAAATTTTCTTGCATAATATATTACATCTCTGTAAGGCCACGTCGTATGTTTCAGAATTTTTTTTTTAGTATGGTGAATATTTAACGAAATGTAAGACAAAATAATTCTTGGTCCATTACAAAGGAAATAAATACTCATATGATAATCTTAACGTACGTAACCCCAGTCTAGCCTATCCCAGTGACCGTGCGTTCTAAGGCGTAGGTCTGCAGCTGCTTGATTTTTGGGATTGCCGGTTCTAATCTCGCTGAGGCCATGGATGTTCGTGTTTGTTGTGTGTGTTGTGTTGGTAACGGCCTCAGCGACGAACTGATCACTTGTTCAGAGAAGTCCTACCGGGTGTGTGTGTGTGTGTGTGTCCAGTTGTTTGTTGTGAACTGGAAACCTCAACGTGGAGGCGGCCTAGGCCTGATTTGGGCTCTTGCGTCACAGAAATAAAACAGTCCAAGAACGTACACTTGTAAGTTTTCGTTATCATTTCAGTTTCCTTTTATATTTTAGACACGAATGCAATAACGTTCAGAAGTCTGTTCATGCCATTCATTACACGTCGCTCCATATCCGGAACTACTGCAAGCAAGATTGCACTGGTTCCGTGTGGTATATCCGTAGCGCATCTGCTTCAAACGTCAGGGGTATGGACTTCTTGATGACGAAGTAGCTTTAATTTGTTGTAGACAAACTGATTAATTTAATTATCCGCGTACCGTGGATCTTCGTGATCTGTAGTAACTTCAGTTAACCATATAAATGATAACTCATGTATGTATCACTCGCCTGTACATTGAGCCTCCGCATTTGGCTGGTGGAGTGTAGAAGTCCTTGCGTGCTTCGGACGATTCTCAGAACAACAACACAGGCAATGCACATATACCGTAACATGGAGGCGGATTCATGCAACCATTGTTGCAGATGGAAAAGCAATAAGTATTACATATTCAGAGTTTGTGTTTGTATACTTAGGTATCCAGCATGCAATGCGCATGCGCCGTATTGTCGCCTGTGGCCTGTTCGGTTCTACAGTATTTTTCCACAATAGCTCACAAAAGGCGCAACTTCAGGAAAAAAGATTTTTGAACGTAAAATGTGTTTTTTTGTCTGAAAAATTTCTCATTCTGAGAAGAGTTGAGCAAATTATGATCAAAAATGTGTATTGGTCGTCATGGAAAATATCCGTTATTCGTGTGAGATTTTCATGAATCTTGGATTTTGTGGACAGATTTTTTTAGGAATACTCAAATATCAAATTTCATTAAAATCCGTCCAGTGGGAGCCGATTTGTACCACGCGGACGGACGGACGGACGGACAGACATGAAAAAACTATTAGTCGCTTTTCGCAATTTTTCGAAAGCACCCCAGAACCGATTACTTCCTTTTGAGGCATTAGCCGGTTGATCTGTAATGGAGGTGCAATGCATTCTTTGCTGTAGCAGCTGCATTTTTAGGTGTCATTCGGATCGCGTTAGCTTTTACGTAATGTGTAGTGAAGTTGCTGAGATTGGAATCGAATCACATAGAGGTTGAATGGTTTCTTTTCTGGGCAGATTATCAGGGTTTTATTGGTATTCGTTTATGGACGTGGTAAATACAGCAACCCTCTCGCCTGTGTGTGTGTGTGTGTGTGTGTGGTGTGTGTGTGTGTGTGTGTATGTGAGAGATCGATCTGAACGTTCAGCTAGAGTAACCTTTTGCAATCCGCCGCTCGCCCTGTGACATTAAAATCAATTGACGTCCGTTGTATATGCTTCGCTCCAGAACCATAGCTACCCCTTTCCACAAACCCCAATCGAACCACAATTACGAGAAAGTAATAAAACTCGTTCCCATGTTCGAAATGTGTTGTGTTCAACAACGTATTGTCGGGAATGGGAAGATCTGATGTCGTCGGTGACATTAACATGTGCCACATGCACTCCTGGACAGTGATTTACTTGAGATGAAGCCGTTAATTCATTTTAGTTGCCAGTTTGGTGGCTGTAGCACGGAATGAAAAGCGGAGAATTAGTGTACATGAGAGCGTGAATCTCCGTCCTTCCATTTGAATAGCGTGTTATTAGCGGATATCGCGGACGACCGATAAGCTGACGCCCTTGCTTCGTAAACGGGAGGTCACCTATTCGCATCCTGTCCCAGAAACCGGCTCCGGCAGGAAGTACCGGACTGTCAAGCCAAGTCCTGCCACTGCCACTGTCTGTCGCTGGCGTTAAACTTGTT
>Ga0123353_10007718_pt1 | contig 14593 bp, 9 predicted proteins | sample TergutLab28metaG_3_FD_92763 | JGI IMG/M metagenome (GOLD analysis project Ga0123353, IMG submission 92763) | Labiotermes labralis P3 segment gut microbial communities from Petit-Saut dam, French Guiana - Lab288 P3 | ecosystem: Host-associated > Arthropoda: Insects > Digestive system > Gut ... | reverse complement strand
CTGCCTCGAAGCCGGCCAGACGCTGGACGTCCCCGACGATGGCGCGTGGACGTACTACGTCATCGCCGGAACCGCCGCCATTGGCCAGCAGCAATCCGCGAGCCTCTCCCAAGGCCATTCCCTCTGCGTCGAAGGCCCCCACCACATCCGCAACGTCGACCCCCGCCGCCTGATCCTCCTGGCCGTGGGAACGTGAGAGAAAGACGACGCGGAGACGCGAAGATGGGAAGACGAATCGAGTGTGCCTCCCCGCTCCCGCGGCGATCCGAATCGCAAGAAGATCGCGCTGATCGCGACGACCCATCACCTGCTGCGGGTGATGCACGCGATCCTGCGAACAGGAAAACCGTGGCGAACGGCGACGCGGGACACGGCCCCCGCGGCCGCGTGAGAAGCAGGACGTCAGCGAGGATCATGGCGTGACCGCGAATGCTCTGGCCCATGACGATGACGGACGTGCCGAAACGGGACCGGAAGAGTTTGTGGATGCGGTTCACGCCACATGGAACCCGTGTGGCGACCCCCGCATCCCGGTCTCATGACGTGGCGAATCGGCCTGAAAACGTACGCGTGAAGGCAGGCCCCGACGACGACAAGACGAACGTGAAGCGGACAAGCGGATTTCAACTTCTGGACCCCGTGCGTCTCCCCGTGGCGTGGCGACAATGCCGGTAGACCGACTGGGGCCAGAACGAATACATGATTTGGTGCGTCCACCGCGACGACACCGAATAGACGGCTGGAAGAAATCCGCCAAAAGAAGAGACTGTAGCATCGTTGCATGATTCCGACTTCGAAAAGACCGAGCGGGATTACGCGGATTCAGGGAGTAGGATTACAAGGATTTCATTTTTCCAAGTCGTTCCACACGAAAAGCTCAATCCGGTAATCCCGTAATCCGTGTAATCCCGCTCGGTCTTTTACGAAGTCGAACGAGCGCGGGCCATGCAACGTTGCTACAGTGTCCAACAGAAACCGCTTTCCGCTTGACGGAAACTTGCTCATAGACGGGGAGGCGACATTTGCCTTTTCATCATCCTACAGCGCAAGCCATGGCACACACCTCTCCTATACCCTGTGCGCGCCTACAGCCTATAGCCCACAGCCTACCTCCGCCAGAACTGCCACCACTTGCGATTTCGCACCCAGTGGTCGCGGTCGATGCGGCGGGACATGACGTTCATGGCCGGGAGTTTTCCGCGCATGTCTTGCAACCGCCGGCGGGAAAAATCCTTGGGATGCTCGCGGAAGACCTCGCGCGACGCGTCGGAGAAAAACGCCGTCTCGTCGGGCTGTTCGTCGTCACGATAAAACTTCAGCGCCTCGCCCAGGCACAGGGCGGCTTGGTAACTCGCCTGACGCGACACGAGCCGGTCGGGCTCGGTGGCCGCCCGTTCCAGCAGCAGGTAGAACAGGCTCAACCACTGGGCCAGGTCGATCAATCCGCTGGGCTGCTCCGTGGGATTGATCGTTTCGGACTCACTTCCCGTCAGCGGTGTGTCGTGCTCGATTTCGAACGAAAACACCTCCGCCTGGAGACACGCGCGGCAATGGGCCTCCACACCGAGCGCCTTCTCACCGGCCTGCTGGGCGGACTCAAACACCCAGGGCCCCTTTCCGCACGCGGGACAGGGTGTGACCATCATGTAGAACCGGGCTTCGTTGGATGTCCGGGCACGCAGACTCATGGTTACACCCTCCGCACCACGCGGATCGTGGCGGGGTCGCCTCCGGTTTCTTCGAGAATCGTCAGCGTGTTCAGGTCGTCGAGCCAATCGGCGGGCAGGTGGTAGTACCGCTGCGTCGGTTGAGTCACGGGCGCGTTGCGCACGCTTTCGCGATAGGCTTCGAAGACGTCGCAGCCGTTGGCCATTTGCGTCCAGTATCGTCCGACGCACTGCCCGTTGAGATACAACATGCCCTTGGTCATGCCCGCCAGGTCCAGCGACAGCGGCGCGTCCCCGCGAGGCCGCTCGAACGACGCCCGCAGCCACCGCATGCCGGTGAACGGTTTGTCCTGCTTCTTCCACTTGAGCAGCAGTCCCGGAGCGAAGAACGCGCCGAAGTGCTCGCCCAGCAGGCCCGGCTGCATCAACCACGGACCGCGAAGCGGGCGCCCCTTCCACAGCACCGGGCCCCACAGACCTTTCCGCTCGTGCACCATGTTGTACATGCCGAGCATCCACTCGCCCTTGACCAGCCCCATCGCGTTGCACAGGACGGCCAACTCGTGCTCACCGGCGGTGAGGTTCAGCTCGAACTCCTGGCGGAACAGGAACTGTTGCGACTCCACGAAAGGCCCGAGAATGTCCGGGTCCTGCCCGTAGAGTTGCAGGTTACGGTTCTCCGCCAGCGGAACGGGCGTGGCCGCGACGCGCCTGCTGTCCACGTACACGTAGAGCAAATCCGCCGCCCCGGTGAACGTGAGCGTGCCCCGGCCGGCCTGGCGCGGGGCGATCGTCATGGCGGCCTGATACCAGCAGTAATCGGTGCGGTCCTGCGTCAGGCGGAGTTGCTCGATGGGTTCGTCGGCCTGGTACATCGCGGCGACTGCGTCGGGCCAATCGTCGGGCATGGGCTCGGACCAGGACTCGAACGCCATGGGCTTGCCGGGCTTCATCGCGCGAACCACCACGTCCTGTTTGGCGACGGCGGCGGTGTCGAAGAGTGGCTTGCCGGCGCCATCCAACAGCACCACCGACTGCGGCGTGAGCGTGAACATTCGCCCGTTAAACTCGACCGTCGCGGCTGCGGACGCGTCATCGTTGCACAGGAATGTGAGTTGTCGCTTGCCGACCTTGTACGTCCAGGCCGTCTGCACGCCGGCGCCGAGTTTCTCGATCGTGCTTCCGCCCCCGCCCGTTCCCTCGATCGCGCCGACCAACGCCGCCTCGCTTCCGCCAAGAATCACCGGCGCCGGGCGATCCACGCCCAGCAGCACGTCGGCGTGCTCGTTCAACACCGCGTGCAGCCGGGCGAGGTGGCGGTGCTTGGTGGTCTCCAGTCCGTACTCGTCGATGAGGGCGTCGAAGTCATAACTGGCCGTCTGCAAATACATCGGGTCGCGCGCGAAATTCGTCCCGCCGTGCAGCATGAAGTAATTCACGCCCACGCCGCCAGCCGCGAAAAACCGCGCCGACGCGTATGCGATGTCCTCCACCTTCCGCTCGTGGTGCGGGTAGCCGAACGTGTCGTACCATCCGGTGTAAAACTCCGTCCACAACGCCGGCTGATCGGGATGCTCCCGCCAATGCCGCCCCAGTTGCAGATGGGCGTAGAAGGCGTTGATGGTCTCGATGGCGCCCCTGGCCCCGCCGGCGCACATGACGCAGGGCACACCGAAATTCAGCGAATCGGCCAGTTCCACGCACCATTGGAGATACCGCTGGCCGTCTTCCTTGTAGATTTTCGCGACGTTGTTGAACTCGTTCTCGAACTGGGCCATGATGATCGGACCGCCGGCCGGCGCGAACATCGGACGGAGGTAATCCACCAGGAAACGGCACCAGGTTTCCATCTCGCGCATGAACGGCTGATTCCACGTGCGCATCGTCATGTCCTCGACGTCCCGCAGCCACGGCGGAAACCCGCCGTAGTTGGTCTCCGCGCAGACGTACGGTCCGATGCGCAGGATCACGTTGAGTCCTTCGGCGGCCGCCAGTTCGCACCAGTGTCGCAAATCCAGCCGCCCGCTGAAATCGTACACGCCGCGCTCGCGTTCGTGGAGGTTCCAGAAGACGTACGTTTCCACGGTGTTCAGACCGGCGGACTTGGCCAGACGCATCAGTTCCGGCCAGAGCGACGGCATGGACCGCGGATAATGCATCGCCCCGGCCAGCGTCAGCGTGCGCTGCCCGTCGACGGTCACGGCCCGATGATCGTAAGAAATTTTGCTCATCCTGAGTATTCCTTTTGCGTTAGCGTAACAGATACCGGCAAACGGGGAGTTTGGCAACATTGTTTCCCGCGTTTTGTTACAATGTCGGCGATGACTTCGGCGCGGGAAAAACTGGTGCTGACCGTGGCGCTGTCGGCGGTGGCGCTGATGGCGGCGGGAAGTTTCTGGTGGCGGGTAAACCCGCCGCGGGGCGGGTCGTCGAATGCGCCGCTCGGACCGGGGGCCGCGTATGACCTGTCGAAGCACACCCGGACGCGAAGCGGCGGCGAGTATCGGCTCCTTGCGCGAATCCCGACGCTGCCGCGGGCGTACAGTATGGCCGTCGACGGCAACGGCCGCGTCGCGATCGGCGGCGACGGCAAGATTGTGATGGGCACGCCGGCGGCGTGGCAAGCGCATGGACAAGGCGACGAGGGTGCGGCGGCGGACGGACTGGTCACGCTGACCGTGCCGACGATGTTCGCGGATCAGCGGTCCGACGGCAGGGTGCTGAGCTTGGCCTTCAGCGACGACGGTCGATTGTACCTGGGGCTGCGCGGCGGGTTCGCGATGTTTCACCCCGCCATCAACCAGGAGTTATGGCCACATAAGTTGGTGGTGGATCAACCCGGCAGTTACTTTGTCAGCCTGGTCGTGACGGACGACACGCTCTTCGCCGCCGACGCGGCCTCGCGAACGGTGCAGTGTTTCAATCGTCGTAGAGGGTTTACGTTTCGCGAAATCGACGGCCGGGCCGGTGAGACCGAGGCTGATTCGCCGGGGTTCATTTTGCCCAGTCCGCATTGGGCGATGGCGATGGGGCCTGACGGGCTGCTGCGGATTGCCAATCCGGGGCGACGTCGCGTGGAGGCGTGGACGGCCGACGGGCACCGCGAGTTCGTCTGGGGACAGGGCGGGCCTGGCGTGGGGCAATTCAGCGGCTGCTGCAACCCGGCCGCCCTGGCCGTGCTTGAGGACGGGCGGATCGTGACGGCGGAAAAGGGCGATCTGCTGACCGTGACCGTGTTCGAGCCCGACGGCCCACAGTCCGGCACGGCGGGTCAGGTATCGTGCGTGGTGGCGGGTCCCGACCGCTTCGGACTGGAAGACGGCGCGGTCTCGCTGGCGGTCACGTCCGATGGCCTGGTGCTCGTGTTACAGACACCCGGCGGGATGCTGTCGGTATTCGAACCGCCCCAACGTGGCGAGGGCACACAACGTGGCGCGGGCGTCTCGCCCGCGTCTGGTGAGGAAAGTCAATGACCCCACAGGAAAAACCAACCGCCGCCACGGACCAGTCCCATGGAACGCACAACGCGGGCGAGATGCCCGCGCCACGTTGCTCCCGCCGCGAGTGGTTTCGCCAGATCGCCCGCGGGGCCGCCGCCGTGGCGATGGTTGGTGGAAGCGCGTTGCTGGGGCGGCACACCGGCCGTAGTGGCCCTTCCGCCAGCGCCCGTCGCACGCTGGCACCGTGTCCACCCGAGACGCTGGGCTACTGTGCGGCCTGCGCGCGGCGAGGCGATTGCGCGTTGCCCGGCGCGATGGATTATCGCGCCCGAGGCGGCCAGGGCGGTGAGTCATGAGGCCGGAAAAAAAAATCACGCGGCGAAAAATACTGAAAACCGCGGCCCAGGCGGCCGGCGCGATCGGTGTCGCCGCCGTCATCGGAAAACTCTCCGCCACGGCGGGCGGAGAACCGCTCGTCTGGCAGCTCGACCCGGAAAAATGCACGCAGTGCGGCCTGTGCGCCACAGAGTGCGTGCTGCCGACATCGGCCGTCAAGTGCGTCCACGCGTTCGACATCTGCGGGTACTGCGACTACTGCACGGGGTTCCTCGAAGTATACGCGCAGGAACGAAACCAGGCCGCCGAGAACCAGCTCTGCCCGACCAACGCGATCAGCCGCCGGTTCGTCCACGAACCGTATTTCGAGTACGACATCGACGTCCAGCGGTGCGTCGGCTGCGGCAAGTGCGTCAAGGGGTGTCGCGCCTTCGGAAACGCCAGCCTGTATTTGCAGGTGTTTCACGACCGCTGCGTGAACTGCAACCAGTGCGCCATCGCCGCCGCCTGCCCCGCCATGGCGTTCGAACGCCTCCCCGCCAGCCAACCCTACAAGGCCCGACGGCAATACAACACGCCCCCCAAACCGGCCGAAGGGGAGGCGACATGATCGCGAAATCCAAAATCCGAAATCCGAAATCCGAAACAAATTCCAAAAAAGAAAATTCCAAACCCCAAACGCGTCGCCATGGCTTGCCGGTTTGCGCTGTAGCGCTCGGACACAGGCAAACGTCGCCTCCCCGGCCTCGCGTTGAGGTGCCGGCACACAGCCCCGAAGGGGCGTCCTCTATAGCCCAAGGTGAGCGGTACTCCGCGAACCCTGGGTTCGCTGGTCCAAAAACAAAAAGCCCCGGAGGGGCGTCATACGGTACCATGGCACACCGTCGCGCGTCGCACAATACGACGCCCCTGCGGGACTTGGATGTTCTGGAGCATCGGTACTGTAGGCTGTGGGCTGTAGACTGTAGGCGCGACATGCCACCTCGAAGTATTGTACGTAACGCCATATCGCGCCTACAGCCCACAGCCCACAGCCTACAGCCCATTGGCCGCGTGATTGTCCTCGCGTTGTCCCTCGTACTATCTGCTTCGGCGCTGGCCGAACCGACCGAGCCCCCCACCGCGTTTGAAGGCGGATATGAAAAACCCGTGAGCGTTCAGCCGGACCCGGTCTGGGACGGCTGGGCGTATGTGGATGTCACCGTACTGTCGCTGTTTCTCGTGCTGGGAACGATGTTCCTCCACGCGATGCGCTCGCGCCGCGCGGTGCGGGGGTTGTCGATCGTCGCCCTGGCCTATTTCGGATTTTTCCGGCACGGGTGCGTCTGCGCGGTCGGGGCGGTGCAAAACGTCGCGCTGGCGATCGGGCAAGGCCAATTGTGGTCCTCCGACGCGATGACGTACGCCGTGCCGATTCCCGTGCTGGCGATGTTCGTGATTCCGCTGGTGTGGACGTTGTTCGCGGGTCGCGTGTTCTGCGGGGCCGTCTGCCCGATGGGCGCGATCCAGGACCTCGTGCACCTGCGGTCATTCCGCGTGCCATCGTGGGTGGACGCGGGGCTGCGGCTGATGGCGGTGGCGGTCCTGCTGGCGGCGGTGCTGCTGGCGGCGCTGGGGGCGGCGTTTATCATCTGCGCATACGACCCGTTCGTGGGATTTTTCCGGTTGTCGGGTCCGGCCGCGATACTGCTGGCGGGCGGTGCGGTGCTGGCGCTGGGCATGGTGGTGGGTCGTCCATTCTGCCGGTGGGCATGCCCCTACGGGGTGCTGCTGGCGGCGGCGGGCCGGTTGTCCAAACCGATTCCGCTGAACATCTCCCCCACCGTGTGCGTGACCTGCCGGCTGTGCGAACGCATCTGCCCCGTGGACGCCATTTCCACACCCGCGTCCACCGGTCCGATCGACGCCGACGCCCGACGACGCGCCCGACGCTCGATGGCCTGGGCGGTGTTGGCGGTCCCCGTGCTCGTCGCGGCCGGCGCGGTCGGCGGAGCGTTGGCGGGGTCAGCCGTCGCGAACGTGCATCCGACCGTGCGGGCCGCCGTGTACGTCGCGGCCGACCAGGGCAAACCGGCCGACGCGATCTCCGATGCGACCCGCGCCGCCCGGCAAGCGAAAAACGAAGACGGCCTGTTGGAGTCCGCCGACAGCGTGCGGCGGCAGTTCGTATGGGGAACGTCCGTCGCGGCGGCAGTGTTCGGCCTGGCGGTCGGCGGCACGTTGATTTCCCTGTCCCGCCGCCGCGCGAACGCGCACTACGAAGTCAACGCGGCCCGATGCGTCTCCTGCGCCCGCTGCTACTCCGCCTGCCCCGTGGGACGACGACGCGGAAACGGCGAAGCGTTGGCGGAAACGAACGATGTGGAAAGAAAAAGCAAAACCGACTGAATCATGGCGTTATTCACGAACCCCCGAGTTAACGCCCGAAGACGGACCATGGTAAACATGGCGACTCGGATGCCGCAGTGAACAGTGGCCTACTCAATCGGCTTCTAGGAATTATCGGCTGCAACCCGGTAAAAATCAAGCGTGACTGGTGAAAAGATGACCGAACACGAACATCAAAACATACGGGACAACACAAGCAAACTCGCATATCTCTATCGGCCCGCGGTGGCGGCGGCGGTGGTCGCGGGATTGATCGCCCTGATCGCGCTGGGGGTGATTCTGGTGGATTACGCCTTCCTCCGCGCGGTCGATCCGTTTAACGCGCCGGCGCTGGAGTCGCTGAAGCAGACGCTGGCCGACCATGGCGAGGATGAGACGTTGCGGGCGCGGGTTCGCGAGCTGGATCAGCGGATTCGGCAAGCGTATTTCGCGCGGCAGGGACGCATGGAGAAGGGGCGGTTCGTGCTGGCCGGGGCGGTGGCGGCGATGCTGGCGGCGATGGCGTTGGCCGCGGTGGCGAACCCCGCGCCCTGGCTGCCGCCCAAGGCCGGCGCGGAGTCCCGACCGGCGCCGCACGGCGGGGTCCGGCTGGCGAAAGCGTCCGTGCTGATCGTTGCGCTGGGACTCGGCGCCGCCCTGGGGCTGACGGCCATGCGGAACAATATCCCCGCGCCACCGAATGAACCGCCCCTCGCGCAAAACGGGCACAATGGTGGTGACAACGCGCACGCCAACGCCTCCGGCACGCACACCAACGACCCCGCCGCCAACGCGGCGAACACCAACACGACGACACCGAATACGCCGGCCGTCCCCAAGCCCGTCCTCACGGGCCGCTGGCCGATGTTCCGCGGGCCCAACGCGGCGGGGATCAGCCCAGCCACCAACGTGCCGCTCGCGTGGGATGGACCCGCCAATAAAAACATCGCGTGGAAGACCAAGCTGCCGCTTCCGGGACCGAGTTCGCCCATCGCGTGGGACGGTCTGGTGTTCGTCAGCGGAGCGTCCGAGGACGGAAAGACGCTGGGTCTGACCTGCCTCGACGGCGCGGACGGCCAGGTGATCTGGCACCGACCCTTCCCGCGCGAGGGCGAGCCGCCCGAGGGCACGTCGATCTACTCCGACGCCGGATACGCCGCCGCCACCCCCGCCACCGACGGGAAACGCGTCTTCGCCATCTACGCCAACGGTCAACTGGTCGCGTACGACTTCGAAGGTCAGCCCGTGTGGTCGCACACGTTCCCCTGGCCTCACGTTCATTACGCGTACGCGACGTCGCTGGTGGTGCTCGGCGATCTGCTGCTGGTACTCATCGACCAGGAGTCACCGTACCCCGGTGCGCTGTATGCGATGGATTGCGCCACGGGCAAGGAGGTCTGGCGGGCCGACCGCGACACGGTGGACAACTGGACCACGCCCCTGCTGACCCAGGTCAACGGGCGCGACCTGATCGTCACCGTCGCCAAACCGGACATCATCGTCTACGACGCCGGCGGCGGCGTGGTCTGGCGGACCCCTTGGGTCGCGCGCGACGTGGACTCCATCGAACCGGCCGCCTCGCCCGCGGTGGCCGACGGCATGCTGGTGGTCGCCACCGCGTGGGCCCGCTGCATCGGCGTGCCCATCGACTCGTCCGGTGACGCGTCGAAAAACATCCAGTGGGAAATCAGCCGCGACCTGCCGGACATCTGTAGTCTGCTGGCCGTGGGCGACAACGTGCTCATGCTCAGCGACCAGGCCATGCTCTCGTGCTTCTCCGCCAAAGAGTGCGACGAATTTTACATGCACCAGTTCTCCGGCAGCTACCGCGCCTCGCCCGTGTTGGCCGACAACAAAGTATTCCTCATCGACGACATGGGGCAATGCACCGTCATCGCGACGGGAACGGAATACAAGGAACTCGCCACCAACCCGCTGGGCGAAACCGTCCACGCCACCCCCGCGATCATCGACGGCCGCCTGTTCATCCGGGGCCAGACGCACCTCTACTGCATCGCGGAATGACGGCGGAGTAGCGGATTTTTCTCACCACAGAGACACAGAGAAACACAGAGAGGGGATGTGGTCGTCGTAAAATTTTCGTGATGGCTTCGCCTTTTTGCGTTGCGAAACGTTCCCCACGAAGAAACGTTTTGTGGTGTGCAACATCCTACAACGCAAAAAGACAGAGCCATCACGAAAGACCGTTCGACGACCAACCGCCTCTCTGTGTTTCTCTGTGTCTCTGTGGTAAAAAAACGCTCCCTACTCGAACTTCACGTCCACCGGGCGTTTTTTGGCGGCGGATTCGAAGCAGTAGTGCAGGTACGCCTGGATTTTCACGCCGTTGGCGAAGTCGTTGTCGTCGCTCTTGCCGGCCTTGACACACGTGACGAACCGTTCGTAGTTGGTGGGCGTCGGCTCGCAGCGGACGGTTTTCCACTTGCCCGTGTCCACGTTTTTCCCGCCGCACAGGCGGTACTCGGAGTAGCTGCGGTCCAGGTCCAGTTCGACCGCGCCCTTGTCACCGTACACGCGGCAGCGCAGGCTGTTGACATGGCCCGTCGCCCAGCGCGACGAGTGCACCGTTCCCAAAGCCGTGTTGGCGAACGTGACGTTGGCGACGAAACTGTCATTGGCGTCCATCACCATGTCGCCGACGCGGTTGTTGGGGAACCCCTTGTCGTACGTCGCCAGTGAGCAGCCGATTTTCGCGATGTCGCCGGCCACGTAGGTCGTCAAATCGAAAATGTGGCATCCGATGTCGCCCAGCGTCCCCGCGCTTCCGGCCGCGGTGCTCAGACGCCACTGCATGGCCGGGGCGGCCCGCCAGTCGCCCCAGACCTTCGAGCACAGCCAGCTCTGAAGATAACTGGACTCGACGTGCAGCACGCGCCCGATCCCACCGTCGCGGACGAGTTTGGCGGCCGCGTGCAGCGCGCAGGAGTTGCGGTAGGAAAAGTTGACCATGTTGACGACGCCGACCTTTTTGGCGGCCGCCGCCATCGCCTGCGCGTCGGCGAGCGTGGTCGCCAGCGGTTTTTCGCACAGGACGGCCAGTCCCTTCTTGATGACGGCCAGGGAGACCTCCGCGTGGGCGGCGTCGGGCGTGACGTTGGCGATCGCGTCGAGCGACTTGAAATCGAGCATCTCGCGGTAATCGTTGAATTTCTTCTTGATGCCGTGCTTGGCGGCAAACGCCTTGAGCCGATCGGCGCTGATGTCGCAACAGGCCGTCAACTGCACGCCGGGAATCTTCTTGAAGTTTTCCGCATGCGCGTTGGCCATCCCGCCGGTCCCGATAATGCCAATCCGAATCGCCATACCACATACTCCTTTGGGTCAAACCATGTGGTCAACCCAGGTTCGATTTTCACGCGCCACGCTTGGCGCAACGGGAACGTACGGTACAGCACGGGAACATTTCATGCAATATGAATATGCGCCTTACGGTTTCCAGATGAACATCACGTTTTTCGCCTTGTAGTCCTCTTCCATGAGTACCACGTATCGTCCGTCGGGGAGTTTGCGGGCCGTGATGGGGTGTTCCACGTCCAGCAGCCCCAGTTCGCCCGTGACCTCGTAACTGTCGAGGATGCCCACCACCTCGCCCGTGTCCAGCCTCAACACCTTGACGTAGGCGGTTTTCGCCCCGTCCTGCGGAACGCCCCACGTATAGCCGACGAACAGGTAATCGCCGGCCACCGCGATTCCGCCCGGTTCGTGCGACGTGTGCCCGTTCGTGTGGGCGACGTACTCCAGTTTCGTCGTCCACAGCAGGCGGGGTTCGCCCTCGAGCACGTTTTCGTACGCGCTCACGATCGGTCCCATCGGTTTCCAGTGCCGGTGCTTGTCCTCGCCTTTTCCGCCGCCGACGATGAGCAGTTTCTTCTCGGGATGATAGATCGCGCGGCGGAGGTGATCGAACTCCGGCGGGCGGGTGAAGATCACCGGTTTGTCCCAGTCCCAGTCGGGGATTCCCTTCTTGTCGACGCCCTTGAACGCGTACGCGCGCACCTCGTCGGAGAACCCCCACCAGACGCGGCCGTCGTCGTCGACGTAGATCGGAAACACGCCCGTAACGTCGTTACCCTCGCGGTCGAGCGGTGAGAATTCGTCGGCCTGCATGTGGCCGTCTCCGTTAGCGTCCCGCCAGCGCCACCCGCCCTCGGCGGGCTGACTCGCGGGCCAGCCGGGACCGCCGTAATTCATGTGCTGACGCGTCCACAACGCACAGGGGATCGCGATATAACCGTGATTCTTCGCGTCAAAACGATACACAGAGAAATACGGCAGGGACATCCCGGCCATGAACAGGAACGGCTGACCGTCCAGTTCGCGGTACCAGGCGTTCGACGTCCAGAGTTTTCCGCGCGGGTCGTCGGGGAATTTTTTCACGTCGCAGGTATAGGCGCGGTAGGTCCACTGCTGACCGGGCGGTTTGGAGAAGTCCATGTCGAAGATTTCCTCGGTGGAGTAAATCCGCATGGACTTGGGGTCCAGGTCGGCCACGTCGACGAAGAAGAGCCCGTATTTCCGCCAGCGAAGTTTTCCGTCGGGCGCGTAGGACTCCAGCACCGTTCCGCCGCCGCCATGCTGACCGTCGTTGGCGACGTAGAGGTTTCCGTCCTTGTCCAGCCCGAGGGCGGCGGGACGGTGGAACCGCATGTCGCCAACCGCGCCCGGCGTGGGTCCGGCGAAGACGCCGCCCTTGACACCCAACTCGCCCGTGAGCGTCAGGGCGGGCTTTTCACCGCCTGTGGCTTTGAATAGTTTGATCTGCTGCTCCACGCCGTTGTCGGCCAGGTACAATCGACCGTCGGGTCCGAAGGCGATATCGGTCGGCTGAATCCCCGGGTGCAACGTGAACGTCGCCCGAACTTTTCCATCGTCGGGGGACAGCGCCGCCAGCCGCCACTCGCCGCCGGCCTTCGCGGGGGCCTGGAGCGCCCACAGCGTGTTGCCGTCGGGCGAGAAGGCCAACCGATCCGCCCCGGCCAATGTAAATTCGCCAGCCGGTTTCATCGTCTCGGTGTCGTACACCCGGATCACGCCCTTCATGGCCAGGCTGACGTACAACCGTTTGTCCGTGGCCGCCATTCCCCGCATGCGTTCCTGCTGATCGGCGGGTTTGCGCTGATCCTCGTCAGGCAGTTCGATCACCGGGAGGAACGCCTGCGGAATGGTGTCGCCTTTTCCGCCCTTTCCGCCCTCGAACGGCACGCCCTGCTGAATTTTCTCGCGAGACCGTCGCGAAACGCCCAACCAGAAAAATCCCTTGGGCGGCCAGGTTCCGGCGTCCACGAGCCCGCCGCCTTCATTGTTCATGAGGCCACCGATGAAGACGTATTTTTCGTTGGCGGCCACGGCCGATCCGCCCAGATACCCCCACCCGTGCGTGTGACCGGCGACGCCCTTCCATTGTCCGTCCCGGTCGAAGAGCGTGACTTCCCCGCAGCCCTCCTCCCAGAAGATGTTGGTGTACAGGTCGCCTTCGGATGTGACGAGAAGCCCGTCGATATCCTGCGGAATCCAGCCGTTTTTTCCGCTGAGCGAGTTGGCGATCCAGGAGACCTGGGCGTTGAGTTTCGGCGGCGGTTTGACCGCGGGCTGACTGGCCGCCGTCGCGTCGTCGGACACCGCGACGGACGAAAACACCAGCACGGCGACCAGCACAGCGGCCACGAGAGACGCAAGAACATACCCGGAGCGAATCATGGCAAGCCCTTTCGTTGTTGAGAGTTGGTCCGAGGAAAATTCTACCGGACGCCGGCGACGAAACCAATCGAGAAAATGACATGACAAAAATTACGGGTGCACGTCACGTTTGCAGGTAGACATCGTTGCAACGCCCAACCTGGCGTCGTTACATGGTTCCGATTCGAAAAGACCGAGCGGGATTACACGGATCAAAGGATTACAGGATTGTTCATGCCGTACGGAACGACCAATCCTTCAATCCTTCAATCCTGTAATCCCGCTCGATCTTCGCGAAGTCGGATTATGCAACGCCTGTCGCTTCGAACGTTCTACAACGCAAAAAGGCAGAGCCCTATTCAGCGTCAGCCCGCAATCTCTCAGTTCTGACCCGTCAGCGCCTGCTGGACCGCCTGGGTGATCTGGGCCTCGGTCAGTTCTTCGTCGCTGGTCATCGGAAGTTCAGGCAGTTCGACCATGCGTTTGACCCGCATCTCCTGGTACGGTTTGAAGCTCGTGCCGGCCGGGATCAGGTGACCGAGGATCACGTTCTCCTTCAGCCCGCGCAGTTCGTCGATCTTGCCCGCCAGCGCCGCCTCGGTGAAAACCTTGGTGCTTTCCTGGAAACTGGCCGCCGACAGGAAGCTCTCGCTCTGGAGACTGGCCTTGGTGATCCCAAGCAGCAGCGTCTTGGCATTGGCCGGACGCGGTTTGCGCGTCTTGGCGGGTTCGCCGCCCTTGGCCTCGACGTCCATGTTCGCCTGCTCGACCTTGTCCACCGAGGCGATCTCGCCCTTGGCCAGCGTCGTGTCGCCCGGTTCGACCACCTTGAGCGACTTGGTCAGGCGACGGTTTTCCTCGATAAAGCGGAACTTGTCCACCACGTCGCCCGGAAGCAGGTTGCTGTCGCCGACCTGCTCAACCTTCACCTTGCGAAGCATCTGGTTCAGGATGATTTCCACGTGCTTGTCGTTGATCGTCACGCCCTGCTGGCGGTACACGCTCTGAATCTCGCTGAGCAGGTACTGCTGCAACGCGTCCTCTCCGCGGATGCCCAGGATGTCGTGCGGAACCAGCGGGCCCTCG
>Ga0123353_10007717_pt1 | contig 14594 bp, 16 predicted proteins | sample TergutLab28metaG_3_FD_92763 | JGI IMG/M metagenome (GOLD analysis project Ga0123353, IMG submission 92763) | Labiotermes labralis P3 segment gut microbial communities from Petit-Saut dam, French Guiana - Lab288 P3 | ecosystem: Host-associated > Arthropoda: Insects > Digestive system > Gut ... | reverse complement strand
TCCCCCCCCTCTAATTTGTTAAATCTGCAACCAAAACCCCAATTTTCCACAACCAAACGGGCCATACCCCCCCCCCCCCCCCCCCCCCCCGAACCTTCGCAAAAAGCATCGGAAAGCGTGAGACACTAATGTAATTCTATATTGTTTTAGTCTGCAGTGTGAAAGAGCAGGCAGGCTACATACTGCGCACTTTAACGTCCACAATCTGTCGGCTTTGCCGAAAGCATGTCTTTACGTGTGTTTTGTTTGACCGTCATGTAGGCCTGCCTGCGCTTGTACTTGTGTTGGCAGTTGAACGACGCTTCACTAGACTCATAGCAGAAGTAACAGACGCCTGGCTGCTAATCGAAAGGAAGGGATACGGAAGGAGGCTGTCGCAGCCTAGTTTAAGATACTCTCCTAGCATTTGTCTGGAAGGGCTGAGCAAAACCACGCAGCCCGGAGTTTCCAACACTGAATTGTGTGTCACAAGTCTGCTGAGAGGCTACCGTCGTTTCAGAGGCACGCTTTCCCAGGCTTGCAATTTACTCACGCGTGTGGTGTGAGAAGCGCATGTGCATCATGTCGCAGCCGTGCACGTAATGGTACAGGGTCTTCTCGATGAGGTCCTGCGGTTCATATCCCGTGAGATGCGCCACCCGCGCGTCCAGGAAGATCAGCTTCAGGTCCAGGCTAGCCCGAAACATGAACATGTTGCAATGCAGCTTGATTTCCGTGATGGCGCTGGGGGGCAGAGAGTGGCCCACCGCCACCAGCCCCACGTTCTGCAGGCACGAGTCGTAGGGGGCCGTGTCCAGCGGGAAGGGCTTCACCTTCAGGTAGCCGGAGCAGTGTATGACCTGTCGAGTGAGAGGATGACAGCGCCGTTATTTTATCCGACCAATTCCTGTCAGCCCACTGCCGAGGGCGATGTTAGATGTGGTGTAGGATGTGGACTGATGTGGTTTAGGATACGGTCCAGAGCAGTACTGCAACACGTCTTAAAACGGAGCTGAGTGACACCTGATTGAACATAATCCGACGTTTCGGAGGACGGCGGCGCCTTCAACTTCACAAGTGGGCAGGTCCCAGATCAGAACGCCTACTCAGAATTTATTAGTCTGGGACGCACCCAGCCTGGGGCACGAGGTGACTGCGCAACAAGACGGGAGGGCGCGTGTTCGATTCCTGATGAAGTCATTGGAACTGTTCAGTGACTTAATGCTTCGCCCGCACTATGGCCCTGGGGCTGACTGAGCATCTAACAGAAATTAGTACCTGGGGGGTAAAGGCGGCCGGTGCATAAGGCTGACAAACTTACCACCTTCATGTGACAGTTGTCTTGAAATTCGGGTAGCCACAGCCTGCCCAGCACTGCATATGAAGCTGCTTCTCTTCTTTGAAACGTTAAAATGGCTGCTGCTGCTGCGTGCATAATGTTGGTGTGAAAGCTGTGACCGACCGGACAGGGTGCTTGCATTCCAGGGCGGTGGCAGGAATTAATTGAGTGGCTTAAGAGGGTTGTGCACCCTGCTATAAAAACATCACCTGGCGCATTAGCTGCTCAGGTTATGCGCGCTCAGAGCGCGGTGCATGTCGGCACAAAGATCGATCGCGAACAGAACAGAGCAGCGCTGGGCCGGGCCGGTGGCGGCTGGTGGCGGGGCTGCAGTGCTTGCGAGTGCAGTGGCATGCGACGCCGTGCGGGTTGGTACCTACACCACGCGTATATTTGTGCACTGCGTCTACATTGTGTCTGCTCGGTGTCGTTTAATGGTCGTCATTTAACAGACATCGAGTGCCATGATCAGTGAGCTCACAGCAGGACGACCGACACTTGTCCTTATCGTGCGACAGCTGAATCGAATCTAAACCTTCCCGGCCTCTTTACTTAACATTATCAAATGCAGGCCTAAGTCCTAAACTCCATACGCATCTCCCATCTACCCTACGCGTGCTACAAGTACCGCCCAGCATTCCTGTCGCCTGTCGTGGTTCTCACCGGTCGCTCCAGTACCATTTCCTTGCACATTCTTGTCAGTTGTCAGCTGCAGACTCGTGTTCGAATGACGTCGTTAAACAAAGCACATTCTGTCTGTTGGCACCGCCAGCTGTCACACGTGCAACACAGCTGTGACAAATGCCACTTTTGTGCTCTGCCGCAGCGTCTACTGGAGCTGCAGGCCTGCTCTGGTAGTTACAGGATCCAACACCGGAGATCGCTAGTGCTGTGTGTCACATCGCTGTATGTAGGGTTCGCTGTTAACGTTATCAGCTGTACATTTTACGTATTTTGGGCTTATTTAAAGACGCTGTCTGAATCTGAGTTACATAACATGCAGTGGCTGCATATTGCTGTATAGTACAAATAAATGTATGGGATTCGGAAGGAGGCTGGCTAGCCTAGCTATCGTCGTGGCACCTGAGTATAAAAACATTGGGGTCCTCAGTCGCGATGTCGGCGTCAGTCGGACGCCTCCTTCATAGAAATCGTAAATGTTACTCGATCCCACTTGCTAGATAACCAAGATTCGTTTTCCGACAAGACCGGCCATCTTGTCTACGTTCCCAGTATGTCGAGTCTGCCGTTTGTAGAGTAGGCGTACGAGCGACAAAACGGACGGAGCATGAAGCTAGCTACTAACCTTATACCCACCGGTGGTGAGACCCGCGTTGCGTTTCGCCAGTACACACTTCATGCGCAGAAAGAATGCGCGCTCCACCTCGAACGCGTGTTGCTGCAGGTGGCCGCCATGTTGGAACAGAGGCTGCGGGCTGGACAACACTGACGTCATCTCGTCGTGGTCGGCAGGGTGGATGTACTCGTAGATGCTGTTTCCGGTCAGCTCCACCTGCACAAGGCATCACTTAGTTGTCTCTGCGGCTATGCTGCCTGATGTACTGGGGTTTCATAGCTCTCCTGTGTCCGGCAGTGAGCTGCAAGTGCGGCACGCAGAAGATCTCTGCTAGCAATGCGATAAGTGCGCATGCGCAGGATTTATGGTGCATGTGCTACCTAGCGCCGCTCAGTAGCACACCGTGGAGTTAAGGCTCCCCCGCACCGCACCAGAACGCTCATACATCGCAGCTCACTGCAGATGACGCTAGCATAAGGCGCCGAAACGAATTCGGCCACAGGAAGGTTATGAAGTGTATGAAGTGGGCTGGGAAGTTAAACTGAAGCACAGCGATGCTGTGTGTAAGGGCACTCCTACCTGGGATAGGCCGAGGTGCACCGACGCCGTCTCCGAGATGTACATGATCTTGCCGTCCGGCGCCACGACGAATATGAAGCCGTCGAGTGTCTGTGAGATGTGCAAAATGATTGCGCGAGTTAGATTTGGCAGCAGTTCAGAACATAGCAAGAGACACGCCCACCTGCTGTCTTGTGGCATGTGACGCCGTGCAGTCTGGCGGAAGTATACTTATCGTGCCGACCCTGTCACTGGTTATATGAACCCTACTGTGCGGAGAGTACAACAGCTGGGGACTACGTACAGTTCTACCAAACTGCACGGCGTCAAGTAGGAGATAACACCGTTAAGAAAGCGAAATGTTCGTCGTTTAACTTCCAAACCTGCCACTGTTTCAAGCCAGTCAGCCTTACCTGTAGAAGGTGAGAACCCAGTTCCTTAATGCAGGACTCCCTCGGGTTGGACGGGGGCGGCGCAGCTCCCCAGGCGTCGCCCAGACCTGTGGACAAACACAGTATGATAGCAGTGCTGGGCCGGACACGTAAACCGTCAGCCCCGATGCATCGCTAGACAGCCATATTAGGCTGTGCTGACAGAGATGACGTAAAGCGACTGTTGATGGCCTGTCGTAGCTGCAAGGTGACGTTGTCCTTGTCTGCGCCATGAAGGCGTTAGGTGGAGTAGTGGTATAGATCCACTCATTCTTAACCTCTGCACCAGATGCAGTTTTCATTTGCACGTCGCAACCACTCTATCCAACGGAACGGATCCCGGTACCCACCGGGTGGGGGCCAGAGCATTCTGGGAGTTTTGGAGCGGACAAAAATCTGCTGCTGCTGTCGGCATTCGTAGCCGGGACGGTCCGAGCGTTGTTACTGTGACTGGTCTGTGACAGCGCAAGTCGATGTAGAGTGTGTCCGTCCGTCTGTCGCTTGTAACACTGGATAGCACGTGAAAGCGCTGTCAAGAAGTTTGTAACTGTGACCTCACACCGACCCCTGCCGCATGTGGTCACTGCAGACCGGACACAACAGCCCTGCGCTCAACGCTTTTCCGATCCGCCTGTGTCTTGATTTACTTGAGCGCGTATGGCAGTTGTCATTACAGACCGGCCAACGGCCTGACAGCAAACACGTAATACGCCTGAGCACGTCACGAAGGCGCATGTGGGAAGTGGGGCGAGAGCTCCACACATTCCTAACAGCACTAGACGGCCCGCACGCCCTAACACAGTGAAGTGCCCAGAACTGATGGACGCTAATCAACCGCATGCACCTACTCGCACTGACGCTAAGCAACCGCATGCACCTACTAGCACTGACGCTAAGCAACCGCGTGCACCTACTAGCACTGACGCTAAGCAACCGCGTGCACCTACTAGCACTGACGCTAAGCAACCGCATGCACCTACTAGCACTGACGCTAAGCAACCGCATGCACCTACTAGCACTGACGCTAAGCAACCGCATGCACTTACTCGCACTGACAGCATTTCAGTGAACGCGAACTGTCATCGCCGTGCTTATGGGGGCCTGCAACGTCTCTATCCTGAGCCAGTGGAAGCAAGTCAATGGACTTCACATTCCATTTTAATATTATGCTTAGCTTCTTGAAATGGTCTCTTCCTTTCCGCGTTTCGGACCAAGACACAGAGCTGCCCCTCTTCCTCGTACGTGCCACGTGCCCGGACAATCCCATCTCCATTAGGTATTTATTGAGCGGAACAAATCATGAAGCAGCTCCTCATTATGTAATTCTCTCCAGTCTCAGAACGCTATATTCAGACACTCTCAGCCTGTGTTCCCCTCTTAATCAGACTGAAGATTTTCATTGTGTTAAGGTGAAGGGGGTTGCACTGTCCGGTTAATTTAGGGTGATGAGATGGATGGAGCATGTAGAATATGTGGGAAGAAATGCCTACACAAGTTCTGGAGGAAAATGGCCATTTGTAAGAACTGGGCGTGGATGGGAATATAATCTGGATCTTAAGGGAATAAGATTCGACGGCTTGGAAGGGACTGATCTGGCTCGGGACGAGGAAAACGGGCGGTCTGTTATGAACATGGCAATGGACCTCGGGGTTTCTTGAAAGGACGAGACTGTCTCGACTAACTGAGTAACTGGCAGCTTGTCAAAGGCCTGTGCTGCATGTAGTTATTTCGTTAGCCCGCGGAATGCACACAAAACTAACCCGTCCTTTGCCACTTTTGTAGCCGGCTGTGACCTTCGATGTTATTTTTTGGGCGCGTTCGCAGAATTGTGAAAAGCGACTATTAGCTTCGTCATGTCTGTGTCTGTCTGTCTGCCCGTCCGTCCGTCTGCATAGAACAACTCGGCTTCCAAAGGACCGATATTTATGAAATTTGATTTTGTATATTTTTAGAAAATCTTACGACAAAATTCAAGTTTCATGAAAATCTGAAAAGAATAACCGGTTTTCGTTGTCCTCCCTTCTCCCGTCTTCACACATCTAGTCATCCCCTCTCCATCATTCCTTTGTTTCCTCTCATTTCCTGGCAAACTCCGCACTCTGCTCCTTGCCGCAGCCGTCAGACCACGAGCCGCCACTGCCGGCAAGTTGGACCGACGACGTAACAATGCGTCTTATCGCCCGCAGCACCGAATTCAAATTGGCTTTGTTTTGAGCACTTCCTGTTCCGAGAGCTGTGGGGACAATGGGACGGGGCAGAGATGGTGTTGAATGGGAGGAGATAAGGATTGGGAAGGAGGCGGTCTGCAGAGACGAAGAACGAGCAGCACCAAGGTGTGACCGCGACACCAACTGCGGTGTGACGATGTGCACAGATTGCACATTTGCACAGACTGCACACGGTGTAGAGGCATGAGCGCGGTGTGACCTGCCGGACGGCTTTTGTAGTCAGAATGCTGAACAGTTAGTGTCTGCAGCTGATGTAAAGTTGTTAAATAATCAGACAATCCATGTAAATGCATCACATCCTTCAAAAACTCAAAACCCTGTATCTAAACCCCTCTGCCTGATGACAAACGCAGGTGGTTTTCAGTGTGTCGACCTTCCCCTGAACACATGACTCGCCGTGAACCAGTGCCACTGTCCTGCTGCGCACTGTCAGCTCTAGTGAGCTTCAGGAGGCGGTCGGTCTTCAGCCGCTCACTGCGAAGGCTCCGGTTCGATCCCAAGACGGTCCATGTGAGATATGTGGTGCACAAAGTGGCACTGTGACAGGTTTTCTCATTCCACGCTCATTCACTCATTTATAATCGTCGCTTCATAGCGTCGTTAAATGACACGCTTCAAAAACACACACTTGAATAGCTGAGTGCCACTTCAGAAATGAATTTAAAGTCCGGTGAGATTAAAACGTCTTACCTTGTCAGGGTTGCTAGACACTTCGCGGGCGTTGAGGGATAAATAATGGGTAAATGTGGAATGGTGAATAATAGGGGAACACTGGAGAAACTCGGAGGGAAATATTCTCTACGCGATTTTAGGTTACCGCCGCGAAGTGGAAGAGAACTGCGCTCTAGAATCTTGACTCTTGAAGATGGGATGGATAGTTTGCCCCGAAATGTCGGTAAGGAATTACCACTCCTCGCTGCGTAATAACCCAGAAAAGCGCAGGTAGCAAGATCTTCTCTAGCGCCATTTCGTCCAAAGCCAGTCTCAGATTGTCACAACAAATTCAACTGTAGGCCAGCCAACGTTATATCACCTGAGCTATGCCATGTCCCTAGCTTCTGTCTTCTTGGCAACCGGTTCACAACCACTATGCCGTGCGTGACATTCTTCCCCTATGAACTGCCGCAGCTCGGCAGTCTGGGTGTGTGAACTTCCTGACGTAATGCCTCCCCCTGTACCCCTTCCTTAGGCTCCGGCCTGGAACTTAAAACAAATTGAGTTTCGAATTTTCGAAGTGGAAATATTGAAATTTTGGTCCGGCTATTTTTACTGAAATCGTTTGTCTGTGCAGAATTCTTTGGGCGGGGGGAACAAGCTTAGAGAATACTCAAATTTATTGTGGGATGTTTCCGAACAGGCTCCGTTCCTGTGACAACGCGGCTTTCATATTGATCTGGGAGTAACTTCGCTGATAATTCTATGGGAGCCCCCCGATCAGCTACATACGCCACTCGTTGCAACAGATAGACCCGATGTCAACCAACAGCCGTCTTTTATTTTTAGAGAAGATAATTTCTACTCCTGTTCGCGGGTTGAGTGGCGCCCGGTTTAATGACATATTTTTGCTTGGTACAGCACATTTTTCGTTCACATTGGTATCTCGTAAACTTGCACTTTTGTTACATAGTGCCACTCCATTGTATTAGATTTATAATTCGAGACACAAAGTGCCGTCAGCACAACTACTACACGTTATATCTTTAATGTGGCAAGTTGTTTCGACCTCAAAGTGTCACCTTCAGGCTGGTGGTATAAAATACTTAAAGGAGGTGTATGCAATTGTAAACATGCTTAAACTTGGTGGCCCTAGCTCTGTTTTCCATCCCAGCAATCACTGCATAGCCGATCCCAGTGGCCGCGCGGTCTAAGGCATGGTTTTGCGGCCGCCCGCTTGCTGGGATTGTGGGTTCGAATCTCGCCGGGGCAAAGATATCTGTCTCTTGTGAGTGTTGTGTGTTGTCAGGCAGAGGTCTCTGCGTCGGGCTGATCACTTGTTCAGAGGAGTCCTACCGAGTGTGGTGTGTCTAAATGAGTGTGATCATGAATCCTCGATAAAGAGGAGGCCTTAGTCCACTGGGGGCTGTTGTACCATGGTAAAAAAAAAATCACTTCATAGACATCTGAGCTAGGTTACGGCCCTAAATTCTCATTTTTACCTCGGCAGTCCATTTATAACTGCCAAACCCTCACGAAACCCATCCTGAATACCTAAAATAACCGTGTGTTTAGCTTCTGGTATGCTACTTCTATATCTATATTTTTGTTTTCTCGTTCTGACTCGAAGCAGCTGGCTAACTTCCTACCACCTGAACTAACAGCACAGCAATAAAAGATTAATTTTCTCCGTCAGTTTTTGTTCTGTCCCATGTGGCACAGACGAACTTCCATTTACTTGCAGGGTGGACATGAGGACATATGAAAGCCTCCTAACTCAGCGTGCTTAGCCTTCACTTCTACAAAAGCCGACCAGAATTCACAGAGTGTACTCGCTGAGGTTGTCTCAGGTTTAACTTCTTTCGTCACAGAACAGTGTTGTCATAAGCATAACAGAGTTAAAGGCACTCCTTGTAGTAATGGAATTTGTGGCATATTGATCTCAATTTTTCAACAAATTTTCATTCCTTCGTGTAAGACACAAATATAAGCCTGCACTCTGCAACACATGTACTTTCTCTTAATTTGCCTTTTCGTCTAGTTACATACGAGATTTGCATTAAAAATTATGTATTTCCTATAATAAGCGGTTTATATTGTCACTGTTTAAGTAACAATACACAAAAGTAAAATAAAGCAACTCTGTTATTACACTATGAATATACTGAATTGTATTCCTAATAGCCTTCAGGAATAACATTTTGTTGTTCTGTTTTTCGAAATGTTGTTTTACATTTCAGTTAATTTTCTTGTTAACCATGAAGAGTTTTTATTTAAAATGTAAATTACTTTAAGAAACTATTGCGTGAAACTATCGAAAGTTCTATAAGGTAGAAGTAAAGAGTTTTAAAAGAAACTTTCTTAAAGTATGTTTTAAAGTATAGGTAAAGGTCGTTCCGTGAAATGTCTATGCAAGCGCAAAATGGAGGCATAAGTTTATCTCCAAACGATTTGCAACCTCGGCGATAGAAGAGAGTTGGTGGTCAGCACCACGTCCCGGACGCTTTGCCCGCGGGAAATACCTGACACCTATTGCACAGGAGGCTGGATGTGCCTCGGGGCCGGTCTGGACGGGATCGGAAAATCTCGCCAGCATCAGGACTAGATCCCCGGTCCGTTCAGCCCTTAGGGAGTCGCTATTTCGGCCACCAGTTTTTAAAATAGTTAGCTTTTTAAACAATGGTTTATAACTAGCCAAGTTTTTCGAGAAAGTGAGTTGTGTACTCTTATTCACCACCCATTTTACCTTCTTCATTTCTGCCATGTATAACTTGATCTGCTAACAGCGTCTTCACGCAAAACATATGTGATGACTTTTATTTAATAGTATAACAATGGGAGACAGCTGACGGTGTAACAGTGCGCAGTATCACAGAACTTGCTGTGTAGCCCAGCTGTCCAGTTGACGTTCAGAGGGTTGGTGTTTATATGCTTCGAATGAAGCTGCTATGGAACGTAATATCCGAGCAGCAAGATTTGAGTGACAGCCACAGAGTGGGCTGACTGGCAGTTACCCTGTACGTCACATGCTACCCCAACAGCAAACCAAAGCGAATCAAACAAGGAAACGTAGTTAAAACCCGTTTACATTTCCTTCGCACGTAAATAGGCACATACACACACGAGGAAAAAATGTGATGGTTTTGTGCGTGCGTGTGTGTGTGTGTGTGTGTGTCCTGTGCAGGAATGTGTAATGTTGGCAGTAGCTATGAACTGGATCACTTTGTCTTGGAAAGCAATGACAACTACACTCGTCTAGAGATACCTGACACCGAAGATGGAGGCGCTACAATTCTTCAAAACGCTGATAATTCTTTAATAGTCGACACGGCGTAATAGCTCGGAAGACTTGAATGTTCGGCAAGACGGCTGTGACAGCCCCAAATAAAGCAGAAAATAGTTTTATTTGTGTATGATACGTCATGTCATTATACTGTAGCAATATCAGAACAAAAGCCTAAACCCTAATCAGTACATGTTTCATCACCGTCCTAAGGCGCAGCAGCGCGGTCTATGTCAACACACCAATCATGGAGCCCAAAATACATAACTAATAGAGTGTATATGCTAGTGTGGATATCCGTATGTAACTTTAATTGTAAACATTACGTTTTTTTAGCCACGCATTGTGATATATCTATGTAATTAGAACCAACAATATGCACACTTTTTAGATTAATGTTTTAATTTAATTATTGTGTCTTCGACATGTTTCGAACGTCCAAATGTTCATCCTAAGGAAGACTTGTACATGCAGTTTTATGGTATTTCTTTCATTCATCCACATGAGCGGTCTGGTCGATGGCAGGATGTGCACATAATTCATCCCGTTGTGTTTTGTAAATTCTAAACAACATTAAGTGGCAAGTCTAACACAACTGTATTATTCTATTCAAAAGCTACATGTTTCGGTGTAGAGATCGACTATAACTATGTATTTTAACCTGATGAAGGTTGATCTCTAGATCGAAACATGTAGCTTTTGAATAAATAACGAGTTATGTTACACTGACCAATTAATGTTGTTTTGAGTCGGGACTTACTTCGCGTTTGTGTGTATTTTTGTAACAATACTGAGTCTCGTGTAGCAACAAGGTGCTGAATCCTGTCGGTGAGAAGAATAAAGATATACACATTACATCTTGTACGCTGTACTGTACAACACAGACAGAGGTTACTGGTGTAGAAAGAGACAGACAGCTTTCACTGCTGCATGCAGCCGTGCGGTTTGTCCATTTAACAGCTTCACATACCCCTATATATCAGACTTCACAATTCCCAACATTCCTCTGTCCTTGCTAAACGAATTAATAATCCAACACACAGGCTGTCTCTTACTAACAGCATAACAAATACATCCACTGTAAGCACACACAGTCTGTCTCTCTCGCGTTTTATGTCATACTGTTTCATAGATTTCAAGCGTCCAGTTTTACACTGACAGTGCGGGGGGACATGAAAAGGCATTATTCATTTTATTTGATATAATATCGATGATAAATTAATTGGTGCTGATTACGAAGGCACACATTGTGTTCAGTTTTTATGAACCTATTGGAATGGGGAGAATCGTAACCAGCTTAACGAAATCCAGAATCCGCCCCCTGGAACATGCCTCTAGCTCGATACAGTTGCGTTTTCGCTGCTGTCTGATTTACGCACCACTGTATTTACGACTCTGTCCACTAACTCAGGCTACAGTGTCGAATGACAGGACAATAGATGCCTAAAGAATTGGAATGGTTTTGAAACGAAGAACTGGTAGTACGATCTCAGTAATTCACCATCATATGTCTGGAAGGGCTGAGAAGAACCACGAAAATGTTCAGTCGAACTAGTTGATGACCTCACGGAAATTACCCATAGAGGAGCACTGTGTTATTTTGTGCGGTTCTCGAAAGGTCTGTATTCAGAACCCTCAGAGCTCTTGTTGCGATCACTTTGGAAGCTTATTTTCTGATAGCCGTGTGTGTGAATTCTGCATTCTTGTCATGTATGACCACACAGTGTCTTCCGTGTTGACGTCATAACCACAGGGAAAACTCCTGTTATGGGACTAAGACCGTAAGAGCAAACTGAACCCAGATCAATTGCCTGTTGTCACGGAAACAGAAACTGATCGCAAAATACTATGGACGAATATTACACAGCAGGTCAAAGGTTCAAAAACAAGAGCGAGAACTGTAAATACGTCATCGGTCGTCAAAACAGGAACTCATGACCTAAGTACTGCTGTGCTATAATGTCCGATATTTCAGAACTTTACTAATGTGTTAAAGAAATTGATTACTGTGAATGGAACAGCACTGTAACACGCACAGTCTAATTTTAACAATTTGATGATTTTAGTAATACCGCGGCTTTTACTGTGCCGTGTATGTATTTCCGGCACATGCTGTAGCTGGAGATTTGCGCAGTGTAGTTCCTTGCTGTCCATTCTGTCACCCTTGTGACCATGATATCTTGACCCTGAACTCTTCGAGTATCACGACACCTGATCTTCCAGATTCGAACCTTGTGCTAAATTTTCGTTCTTTTCGAATTTTTTTTTCAAATTCCGTTTGCGCCACGAAGAAGGCATGTTATGCTCCTATGTATGTCGTACTAAGGAAGGCAGAAAAACATGTGCCTTGTGGGGAATTAGTTGGTACCACAGAATGTATAACGTTATAGCCGAGGTGTCGCACTAACCGAGGTCGTTATAACGGAGTTCAGCTGTGTTAATTATAAATAGGGTCACCCACGACCCCACAGTGTACTGGATGCCGTGGTCTTTCCACATGCTTCTCTAGCATTAGAACCAGATATCTCTAGAATAAAACTTATCGCTTCATCCTGGTTTGTTACGATTGAGCTGAGAGCAGAGCGTGATTTATCGATACTGTAAATCATAAATGAAGCATTATTTTGAAGGTTGAATAGAAGGAAGACGGAAAGAGTCTGCCACTAGCACTATAAAAATTTGAAACCTCATGACAGTGTGAAAGTACTTTTATGTCCAAAGCTTCCAGTTATCCGAAACAGCATTACTTTCTTTGACTTTTTCCCCATTTCATCCGTTTCTTCTTCCTGTAAGGTTAGTATTAAGATAAAAAGATGATTATGAAGCATTGGAGTTATCATACTGACAGGGGCAAAACCGTAGTATAGGGCGAGGAATAATGTTCCTGTAAATAATATTAAAATTGTCACTCCCAACCCCACAAAAACACAGTCCATTTTTATTACAAAGAACTATCGGCTGGAGTTATGCGGGGAAATAATCGCTCTATGTTGTGACAACCACACGGAACACAATGACATTCTGTGATCAGCATGCAGAGTCGTGGATGTCAGACTAAGCTGTTTACATAGTTGCCACTACGCTTTAAAAAATGTAAGGGACTCTGGAATGTCTAGCAAGGGCTGACGAACCTAAGGCACGCGTGCCCAAAATGGCATACGGAAAGATTTCCTTGGCACGCGGCATACACTACTGTCCCATTTTCTCTTATTTCTTTTGCCCGACCAGTGTGTGTATATTGTGAAGTGTATGTGTACACATACACATATCTGACTGCGTTGAGACTGTGTATGAATTACATATGCTACCAAATAATACTGCGGGTGAAATATTTTTACACAAATCGGGAGTAGTGCGAAGTGTTGACTGGACATTTTATCATTGGGGCACCGGCCTGGAGGTGACTGGGAGAATACGTGACATTGGACAAAACGTTTTGCATTCTTCTTTTCAAAGGGGAAGCAGGAGCAGCCACCATTTACTTCCATTTTCTTCCCTATCGCATACTTCGAGGAGGCCTGTATTAGAAATATAATGTAATTATTATACTGTGAATTTATTATACAATTGTAATTATAATAAGTAGTAATAATAATAATAAGCAATAATCAATAATGATTATGGAAGACTCCAATACCTTATTATGCTCTTTAACCCTTACCCCGCTAACGTGGAGAATATGATGAGCTCCTAATAATGCCAGCAAATGGCAGATGGGATTTAACTCGGCGTTTAAAGGTTTAAAACTCCCATGGACACGCGAAAGGATTTCTTCGTAATTTATAGACAATTTGGACACGCGCTCTCAACAGGGTTCAAACCATGGTACAGGCAGTTCATGCACCAAAAAGTAAGAGTTTCAAAGTGATGCTGAAATGGTATGGAAAGATAAGGATCCTAATTACGTAATTAATTAATTAATCAATTAATTAATCGTTCCTGTCTAGCTCCGAGTATAAGGAAACGAGCCCAGGCACAGTCCGTTTCAGATTCCACTGGTCATGCTGTAATGGTGTGTGGTTCTACACATGAAGTGTATCATCTATAGACATAATGGCGACCCGGGAAGAATATGGGAAAAACTGGTACATTTCCGAAATTCGCTTAGATGAACTGACAATACCCCTACAGAATCATGACAATTGGTGTCCTAAGGACATTTATACCGAATACCACAGAAACCATACATTTTTATAGCCAGGAACATCCGAATACAATATCATTATCGTCGTCAGCATCACCATCATCGTAATCATCATCGTAGACTGTACTGTGTGCTTGCTATTGGTTCATTCTGGCTCATAAGCATGGTTCGACCCCAATGTATGACTTATGTTGACGCTACAGTTGTGATGATATTCTTGGCTTCTCTGAACCCCCAGAGCTTCAAGTATTCCGTGCGGATCCCTACTACAGTAAGTAATACACAGGGTGTTTCAGGAGGAATAGGAAATACTTTAGGAGGTGGCAGTATGGACTATTCCGAGTAAATAAGTTCATATAAACATGTGTCCAATTTTAACTGGGTGTGGAGATACAACTGTTTGAATTTTAAGCATAAAAAGCCTTACAAAAGGTATGAAGGAAAGACAAATGACGTATTGATTGCATTTATTGGTTATGTAAATGATCTCAATAATTGCAACAGTTGAAAGTAATTGTTCAAAAATCCCATCATCGACTTCAATGCACGTTTCAAACCTCTTGGCAATAGTACGTGTAGCTCTCCTGAGGTCGTCTTGGCGTACTTGCTCTATGAAGGCAGCACTATTCATAATGCGAGCGACCAATTCGTCTCTTGTGTTTACTTTTTCTTTGTAGACTT
>Ga0123353_10007716_pt1 | contig 14596 bp, 8 predicted proteins | sample TergutLab28metaG_3_FD_92763 | JGI IMG/M metagenome (GOLD analysis project Ga0123353, IMG submission 92763) | Labiotermes labralis P3 segment gut microbial communities from Petit-Saut dam, French Guiana - Lab288 P3 | ecosystem: Host-associated > Arthropoda: Insects > Digestive system > Gut ... | reverse complement strand
TATTTTAACTTTCCTCTACCCACACTTGCTGTGTTTAATAATTTTCCTCTCAACGTCCTTAAAACGCCCACAATTTTTTTTTTTTTTTTGTGTTTTTTTTGGGTGGGGGGGGGGGGGGGGGGTGTTTATGCCAGTTTAATGTAGGTCGGTGTGATGATGGGTAGGTTATAGGTTGTGTTTTGTGTCATTTCATTCCCCCCCCTCTCCAGCCTAGTTTGGAGTTACTAGGCTTGTCACAGGTGGTAAATTTTCCGTATCATTGCTCTCACAGTTGTTCTGTCATGGATAATCAGATTCACTATCACAGGTTCTATTCCACAGTCATTTTATTACCCACAGATCATACTATTACTACCACTAAGATTAGTCATAGTCATCTTCCCCGTGTCTATTGGGTATGTCATTGTGGCATTTGTAGGTAGAACAAAAAACGTGAATGCAAATAAACTACATGATATGAAATAAATGGCGAGTGAACAGTGATTGATGTAGTTTGCAGTGAGCACACTGTCTTCCGGTTTTGTTTCGCGCCTTAATTTTCCTAGATTGTTGCCAGCGTCGTAGAACGCAGCCAGCCGAAAGGCGTTGAACCCAAAAGGAGAGAGTGTAAATTAAGAAGTGCTTTAGATTGGTAAGGGACATTAAAGCAACAAGGCCTAAAACAAATAGGCATACAACAAGGGCTACATGCAGTCAGTGTCTGAAATTTTTACCAGTTTGCAGCCACAATGAATGTAATTTTGTAGAACTTACTGAATGGATTCTTTTTTGATATCCTAGGTGTATGAGAGAACTTACACTGCTTTGAATCGGCAGTTGGGAAAATTTAAGTTTGGTGGATAGGACTGATTTATGATTGCTTGTATCTTTGAGGCTGTGTTTGTATTGCTGGTGCATTTCACATTTTCACAAGTTGTTTTGTGGTTGAAATATATTTTATGAAATAATTAATTTCAAATGTTATGTAAGTATTGTTTTCTAATATTGATATGAATAGAAAGAATGATAAAATTACTGCAAGTTTTTTATGTGTAAGATACAGCCTATCCAGTGTACATGCATGTGTGTGTGTGTAACTTCATGTGTAGACAGAAGTATTATAGGCTATCATTGCGGATTCAAATGTAGTAAATCAGCTGCTGATAAGATATTGTGCATTTGTCAGGTTTTGGAGAAGACATGGGTGTGAGGTAGGATAGTAAGTGATCTGTTTATTATAGACTTCAACGAAGCATATGATTCAGTTGGGAGGAAATTTTTGTACTTTATTTTCTCTGAGTTTGGTACACCATGAAACTGATTATGCTAATTAAAATGTGTTTGAATTAAAATTTGTTGTGAGTTTGTACAGGGAAATATTTATGTAACACATTTCCTAGTTTGAATGTCCTAAAACAAGGAGATGCTTTAGAACGTGCCATTAAGAAGGTCCAGGAAAACCCAGAGGGACCGAAACTATTTGGAATAAATTAGAATATGGTCTACCCTGATGATGTTAATGTATTTGGAAAAAAAAACACAAATAGGAGGTGACTCAAAAGTCATGTTACCCAAATGGAACATTATATGCATTTGTTAATATAATACATATTTCATACATTCTGTACATTTTACGATGCAAAAAAAACTCCTAATAAGGTCGTCCTTAATGGCCATAATAGGTGTTCAAAGTGACCTCCTCATGCAGCAATGAACATATAATTTGAGCAGTTCTGTGGTCTGATGTTGGCCTTATGTTCCTCAAGTGTGTGTGTGGATTCATCTTGTGTACTTGTCCTTTTCAATGGCCCCAGAGAACGAAATATATACATGACAAGTCTGGTGATATGGGGAGCCATAAACCTTTAAGGTAAGGAAACTGCAATGCAACTGCAACTGCAAAGAATGTCTGCCAGACCAAGTTGAACATGTGGAACTGGTTTGTGCTGTCCACACTGAAAAAATTGCAACACAACCACCATACCACTCGCAGAAGACTAAGCATCTTCGCTCCCAGGAAACTGAACTAGCCAGTCTTCTCAAGAGTTGCATTGTGCAATAGTTGTATAGTTTCCAATGTGTGATTTTTTTTGGTCATTCAGATGGCACAGAAGGTCAACGAAGCCACTGACTTTGCTTTTGTACAGTTAACTGAGCAGCAGCCAGACCTTTATGACAAGAGCCACCCAGAGGGAGAGAGTGGATCTGTCATGGGAAAGAATTTCACATGACTTTAAGGAGCCTGATATTTTCAGATTAAAACCTATAATAAAACTGCAATACAGAGTGCGCTAATGAAGGCAACAAAAAGAATACATTGTGACCTTGGTTGCTTGCAAGTTATCATGTGAGTTCTCATACTGCATTTAACTGATATAATCCTGTTGAGGTGGAATTGCTCCTGCAGGCATTATGAAGTAATCAGCCAGGCTTCTTCTCATACTAGCAACCGCAGTGATTACAAGCAACCGGTGCTTCGTAAAGGACGTCGGTCAAATGACTTGGATTGTGTTGATACATGCAGTGTGGAATGCGTGAAGCAACAAACTAAGGAAAACACACCAGACCCGGAAAGGGAATTTTGCATAGTCTGCTTTCTGACAAGAAAACATTGAGTGCCAAGCAAAAATATATTTTTTACAATAGGCATTGTAAAACAGATTTATGAGATATTAGACAATATTGAAAGTGACAATCGTCGATTTGGTTTGTGGTAACATCCATTATTTACTTCTACACTGAATTCTCTTCAAGAATAGCGGGATACCTCTGAGTCATTTTGAACTTATTGGGAATGGAACTAATAATGATGTTAATAATAATGGTAATGGACATCCATATTCATTAAGCATGCATGACGGACACTGTAATGTAACTGCCCTCCTAAATTTTGCCCGACTGAGGGTTTACAGTACGTCGCACACTCGTCAGTGAGCTCATATGCATCTCAAAGAATATACAGGGGGATAGGAACCGCTCTGCTTGATAGTTGTTATATTACATAAAATTACACTCTCCTCATTTGTTGAGCACGTGCATAAACATGTAATTTCGGATTTGATCACTACAAAGTTGTCATTATAATCTCTTCACAGCTCTGCTTTCTCCTAAACTCTTTACTCTGTGAAGTCTAACAACTGAGAGATGATCTGTGCAATTGAGTGTCCTGTTCTGGAATGTCTCTCTCTTGTCAAGGAAGCAGGTAGCCTGCTGTGAAGCCCATCTGAAAAGTATCATTCGAACAAAGGAACACCTGACTACAGCTACCTACCGCTATACAAGAAAGAGAATCCAAGCCTTCTATGGAAAGGAGGTGTGTTGGACCTCTACCCCATTTATCTGCTAGGGTTTAGTGTGGAGAGCAATTAGAGGTTTGAACTGCTAAACCCCTCTGTGCATTCCAAAACTGAATACGAAACTTTACTTTCCTTTATAATTTACAATGGCTAATGGCCAGATGACCAGTTTATCTTCTCATCTGCTTGATCGCCTAGTCTGAGACTTGAACATCCTGGCCGGTTTTACAGTCCCCCATAAAGATGAGACGGTATGCTTCGAGGCACAAACATGCCAGATTAGCTTTTTCAATCGGATGGGGACCGCGGTAGCACAATGGTTATGGTGCTGTGCTACAAATCGGAAGGTCGCTGGTTCGATCCCAGCCAGTGTCCGTGGATTTTTCATTAACATAACATCCATCCGATCGCACTATGACCCTGGGGTCGACTCAGCCTCTAACAGAAATGTGTACCGGGAGTATTTCCTGGGGGTAAAGGCGGCCGGTGCGTAAGGCTGACAATCTACCACCATCCTGTACCGTTGTCACGAAATCTGGGAGCCTTAACTTCCTGGAACCCTCTGGGTCAGGCCAGGCCTTTAATGGGATTGCTTTACCTTTTTATACTTCGTCGGATACTGCTTGGCCCTTGGCAAGAACAAGATCGCCTACTTTGCGGTTACCACTTCGAAATACACTTCTTCCCCTTTTGGTTCGTTTCGCTTCCTTCTCCATCCTGACATATATTTTCAGAATCTTTTCTTGCAGGCTTTTGGCCGGTGGTTTTTGTTCAGACCTTTTCTTAAGGAATTTTTCAAAGAGGTCAGGCCTAGGACTATCAAATATGAGCTCAACAGGGCTGTAGCAAATTGAATCTGACAACGTTCCATTGAACCAGCCTTAAATGTGCGATAATAGTTCTGGCCATCTTTAATTTGCCCCATGGCAGTAGATACGGCAGAACTTGCGAATTTCCCTTGTACATCTTTCGCATGGGTTGGCTTGTTGGTGAGGCATGATTGAGAACATGACATCTGTTTTCGTGTCTGCCAATTTGCTTTTCCAAATCTGACTAGCGAACTGAGTACCATTGTCGCTCGAAATGCATTTAGGACGCGTCACATTTACCACATAATCATTTAAAATGTTGTTTTGGCAAGCCTTAGTTGTTACAACTTCCAATGGGTACAACTTTACGACTTTCAAAAACATGTCGATACATACAAATATGTATCGAAACCCTAAGCGTCCAACAGGCAAGGCCGATAAAAATCAACGGCACGAAGGTCACCTGGCTTGTAGGCAAATGGCTTAGGTTCTATACTGCACAACTCTTATTCGGATGCTTAACCCGTTGGCAGGTATCACATCGAGAAATAAACTTCCAGACTTTCAGTCCCAGGCCTTATGCATGAAAAGTTTTGGCAATCTGAGATATGCATTTTTCGGTGCCGAGATGTCCCAGCGATGCATGTACGTATCTGATCACCGGGATTTCAAGATCAGTGGGAAGGACAGCTCTCCAGTAAGGGCATGAGTAGAGAGCTCGAGATGGATAGCGCCATAGAAAGAATCATAATCAACGCCGATGTTGATGATGATGATAAGTCAGAATCTACAGTTGTGACGATAATGATGATATACAAGGGATTGGTCCAATCGTCGGGGACAGCGAGTGAAGTGAAGTGAGTTACGGTGAAGTTCTTGTGGATAAAGTGAAGTGAAGTTCTTGTGGATAAAAGTGTCATTGACCTTATACTGAGGGTACTTGATTATATTGTGACTCTTTAATTTGGGTATATCTTGTACACTGTTTATTTTCACTTGTACTTTGGTTGTTTTAAATTGTTTTGTAATGTGTGGGTGTGTGTGTGTGTATTTTGCAATGTGCGCATTTTGGTAATATGTATACTAGCAGTCTTCGACTACCCTGACTGAGGCTGTTCCGTGCTTTTTCCTCAGTTGTGAGGCAAATGCCAGGGTAAAACTTGCAAAGATGGGGCACGGTCCGCACTCCTCCCAATTAGTTGTTATTTGTGTTGTTGTGTTATTTGTGTCGCTCTATTGTTTGTGTGTAAATGTGTACTGTACTACTGCCACCGAGTATCAATCCAACTGCCGTTGACAAATATATCATACCATTGATCATAATACTGGAAACAACTGAACTCACTGTGTCAACAGTAAGTTAAGTGCTATATGGAAACAGTGATGTTGAAACTGTCTAATTTTACTTCTTGATTCACGACTTACCATGCTGCTAGGCAGCTTGTCGTATGTTTTTATTGTTGGTAGTAATGCTGGATAGACCATGTTCCGAGGTATAGTGCAAGACTACTGGCTACCCACTCCACTCACCAGTTTCCCCTTCACTTCCCCTCCCGTGCGTCACCGTGTACCATCAGGTTTCAACTGAGCTCTACTCAAAGCAGCCTGTGCAGAGCGGGCAGGCCTGCGATGGCCATCCATCGTTCCCCGCCCGAGGATCCTTGATGTTCGCCACAGGTTCCAAGGAGAGAAAGATGAGTGTAGCGTATTTATAAAAAGAGTACATACGTATACGTGTCCCAGACACACTTGACCAAATTCAAATTTGACCGCGGACCGCAGATTCGCCTCGAATCGACAGGGACGACGAAAACATTGACGGAAGTTTTCTCGTCGCGGTCCTCAACCCCATAATTCCGAGTTATGTCCGACGATAGAACAGTGAACTTCAATTTTCGCAGAGTGAAATACTTAGTGTTGGTACCACGCTGTAATAACAGTCGAATTCGGGCGTCCCGCTTATAACGAAATACAGGCCCGCAAACAAGACCTGTTTGAACCTAACGGCCTGGTGGGTGGGTAAGGGCCGCGAGACCGCGCAACAGATGCCCTCGGCATGGGGGGTCCATAGCACAGATTCAACGAGACACCTGTGCGGTCTGTTCTCGGGAACAAAATCGTCCATCCATAGACAGTATCCAGCCATGGCCTCCATCTTCACGTGGGCCTCGCAGAGATCCGTGGCCCCAGAAAATATGGGTTAATCGCTGCTCGCCGCTAGACGACGATGTACCCTCTCCCATGTTTATTGTTTGTGTGTATTGAAAGGGGAGAGAAAAAATGTTCAATCATATGATCCAAGCTCTGACAGGGATAAACGCCGGGATCCACGTGACGGTATCGGCTCAGACCTGCGCAGCATCGTGAGTGTCAGTGAGCCTTGTGGCGTAGACAACAGTCACGGTTACCTACGAAGTGAGAAGAGAGGGCCCCAAAAACATAGCAGATCAAACTGCACCTGACAACTGTCCTCACATTTCACATCTACACTGAATATTTTTTTCCCTCCATTAACCTTTTCATTTGACCAGAATATTTTTGGAATGTTTCCTGATAATATTCCTCAAATAAAATGACTATTTCCCAAGTCCATACAGAAGAAATTGCCCGGCACGGGCATATATATCCGATCTTTCGGCGCACTTCTGAGTTTTTTTTTTTCAACACACACTTTTGCCACAACCTGCGGGGCCGTGCAAAAATAAACACTTTCTGGTTTTCCCACTAATTCTATCGTTCCACCACCGTATACAACAAAATTCCCAACCTGATTTACATTTATCAACTGGTCTAAGAATTGGCTTATTCCCTCTCCTTTTTCCCCAATACCTCGTGATGCAACTTTTGTAAGAAACGCCATTTATCGTGGTGTTGCAACACAAATAAGTCACTGAATTTGAACTTTTCTGTATTACAAGCCCAATAAACTGACTTGTAATTAAACGATAATTTATGAGCTGGCACATTGAAATGTGGCACCTTATCTTCTTTTGTAAAGTGAAGTAATGTTATTGAACCTGTTCTAGCGAGAGCAGATAAACACTAGTCTTTTTGCACGTACCGTGATAAATTAGGTTAATCTTGATCATCCCGTCATTGATCATACCTACATTGACGTCCGAAAAGATCTGTGTTTAACGTTTGGGAATGAACACACGCAAGGCGCCCGTGGAAGACGCCCTGATAGTGAGGAGTATAGATATCCCGTACTTGGCCCACTACGTTAAGTTACGGCGGGGGACGGGCGGAGAGTTCAACTTAGGTTAAACACGAGCCGGGCGGGGGGAATCCTCCCCCTCAGGTTTCTCTGCTCGAGGGACGACTACTTTAGGTTTTACTTATGTCGTCATCGTTGCGGCCAGGCGCCATCTTTTTTTATACTCGGCTTTTACTACTAACGGAATGTTGTGTAGAATAGGCAGACCTGAGCGGGGCGAAAAATTGAGGATGAAAGAAAATGTGTACTGAGGAGCTTGTAGTTGCATGATATTTCTGCTTCACAGAATATTAGTAGTGTGTTCAAATCAAATAGGACAAGATGCATGGGGCATGTTGCATGCATGACTGGTAGAAAATATGCATGCAGGATTTAAGAATTAAAACATCAAGGAAAGAGACCATTTGTTAGATCAGGGGATGGATGGTTTAAGAGTAAAATGGATCTTAAAACAATAGTGTGGTGTGGAGTTGATTTGTCTGGTAAGGTAGGGGCCAATGGGGGGCTGTTGTGAGACCAGTATTGAACCTTCATGTTGTATCTGGTAAGTTTTCAGAGCTGCCAAATTTGTGTACACTTCACAAAAATAAAAAGAACGTTGAATGTCACCATCAGATTTTAACATATATGTCTTCCACACCTCTAAACTTCCGGTAAATATGTGGAGCTGTGGGGAACTTTTTCTTTACCATGGCAGTCAGTATATCAGACATGGCTGACTGAGAAGGTTAACTGATGCCTCCCCCCCTCATCCCAAGAAAAAGTGAAATATATTCATCAAAGTATTCAAAGAAAATGCTTTGTGAAATTGCATCTGTTCTGTGATATACATTAAGTACAGGAATAATAAAAGTTAATTAGCACAGTAGACCCGTGAAAAATATTCTGTTGGTGGAAAACATGTTGTATTCATTCTTTTGGGTGATACCCCTGCCTCTTAATTGTTCAGACACCGGGGTAGAACCAAAAAGAAAGAATACGAGACTCAGAACATGACGAAAGTTTGAAATCAAGGATGGAAAACATGTTCAGTACATGACAACAGGTGAATATTGTACACAGTTGAGCCACACTGCCAGTAGGATCATTGTTCTCATTATAAACTCGCCTTTCAGTATGTATGCCACCTGCTGCAATATGATTCAGGAAGTTGCCACTGGTACCACTGTATTTCCCAAAGCTGGTGGCACAAAGCATCAACAAAACTACATAAATGTGTAAGGATTTTCATTTATTACATGCAGTTTAGCCTGAGGTATTTTTTATTCATGCTGTAGATGAGTGTGGAGTATTAGTGGAATGTTAATTGACACTTGAAATTGAAATGCTTGGAGAAAAACATGTCCTATGCCACTTTTTTCACCAGAGATCCACATGAAGTGCACTGGCATTGAACCTGTCCATGTTGAGAAGCCAGCAAGTAGCTTCCTGAGCTGTAGCATGAGTTATGTTGAGTAGGATTTATCACTGTTTTTTTTTTTTTTTTGGTAAGATTTTGCTTCTGGCAGTTTTGCTTATATTTAAAAAAATTGTTGTCAGGATTGGAACTTCATGTTCTTATTTCATCTGCATGGACACTTTAATATTTTTATTAATTCTTGTGTTCTCCTCTTGTTAGAGAAATTAAAGATCTTTTTCTGCATGAGAGTTGTGCAAAGAAGACTTTCTTGTCATGAATACTTCTGAGTTTTATTTGTGTCTGGCAGAATTGGACTATACTAGATCTTTTCAAACTCCTTTTTATGTAACTGGCTTTTTTTATTATGCATATCATGTGGTAACAATCCAGTGAAGCAATCTTATGCACCTTTAACAAGAGAGTTGTGAAAAATAAATCAACTAAATAGAAATATTGATTCATTTTTCTTCATCTTCATAATCATGAGTGTGTGAGCCTAAAATCTCATGTACATGTAATATCATATAAGGATTCAGGGAATGTTAATGTGACATGTTTATTGCTGATTTTTAAGGTTTGGAAAAGTTTAAATGCTAAATGACCTGTTTATACTTCTTTGATATCTTGAAGCCGATACACCACCGGACAAATGTTCAGAAGCACCTTTTGAAGTGTCTTTTGCAGAATGGTTGCAGGCCTGCCATCTTGCATGTCTGACATGCTCTTGCCAGTTCTGAACAACATAAACTGTTGTGTTGGCAGCAGTGTGGCCATACACTTGCATGTGTCTCATAACAGGATTCACAGTCATCACAGACACCTGGAACATATTTTTTTAGTGTACTGAGCAGATGATGGTGCTTGTGGCTTCATAATCTGCCCACTGCTGTATAACCCTCCAGTACTCTTTGACCCATGTGAACCATCTTATAGAGTTTGTCTCTAGGTAAGGCAGTCATTATCAACATATGTGTGAAGAGATTGACCAGATAGCTGGAAGGTAATACAGGGAGTTGTGTAGGGGGTCAATCCATGGGATTTTTTCCCACAACCTTCGTATAGGCATGTGAAGCACATCACTGACTAGCTAAAGCTGTGTTTCCTTGTTTATTATGTGAACTCCTTGTGTGCATAGTGTAGCACAGCATGTAATAAGACTGGTTATATGCATGGTATTCTGGCAAAATCAGGGTGTGGTACCAAAATATTCATCTGCAATCCTACATCTGTAAGTGGTCTTTCAGTTTGTATGTTGGGCACATTAATTTACTGGAGATGTCAGTAATCATGTGGCAGGCTTCTGTGAACATTGTAACCTACATTCTGTTTCCATTAAATGTGGGGCGTTTCTTGACTAGCGATGGAGACTGTTATGCTTTCTGGACACTACTACATTAAGTTTTGTGGGCCAGTTAGCTCATTCGGTATAGCGACTGACTATGGCCTGGACAGTCCGGTATTGGATCCCGGTGGGGACGAAATTTTCCGCCCGTCCAGACTGGCCCTGGGGCCCACCCAGCCTCCTGTAAAATGGGTACTGGGTCTTTCCTGGGGGTAAAGTGTGGCCGGGCCGAGCTGCTGACCACTCACCCCCTTCTAGTGCCGCAGTCAAGGGAGAATAGACCTATACCTCTACCCACCCTCTGGGCCACACCGGGCCTGTAATGGGATCACTTTACCTTTACCTTTTTTTTACTACATTAAGTTTTTTATTACATAGGGTGTATATGTATGTATGTTTGTGGAGTTAATTTATCTGGCTCAATTTAGGGAACCAAATTGAACTATGGTTGCACAAAGAGCAGGGAATTTCTATGCTAGTTCAATCCTGGAGGCTAATTCTGGCCAGTGCAGGTGATTGTTTATCTTGAAGTGAGATATTCCTTTGTGTTTGTATTATATTTAGGATTTTAAAGATGAATCTTTGAAGAGTGAGTACAACTTTATTACTATAATATGTGTGTATGTGTATGTGTGGAAGCGCGCAGTCGTGCATATATATACGAGTATATGTAGTAATTTATCTGAAGATGACATATTGCTCAAAATTTTGTTAGTAACCATGTAATATATATATATATATATATAATAAGTCGTGTTGGCAGTTAGAAGTTTCTTGTGTGTTGATTATTTGAAAGTTAAAGTTAGAGAGTTCTTAAATGAAAATACTGCTGTGGTTGCTTAAGTGTGCACATATTTAAAAGGCAATTTTACTGTAGTGGCTTGTCTATTGTCATTACTTTTCAAAATGTCTTCATAGTTTGTGTAAGATAAATAGATTAATGGGCAATGGGGACTATCCTGTGAGAGTAAGTTAGATATATATGTTTTACGCCTGGGTTATGTTCCTTTAAACATCGCACAAATTGAACACACAATTCCTATTAAAATAGTGTATTTTCAGGGAGTTAGGGGATTTACAGTCTAATCCTATATACTGTAAGACTATACCACTAGTAGTCATACAGACCTGTAGAATATATATGTACTGTATATACACTACATGTAAATTTCTAAAATTTAAGTGTAAGAGACTCACATCCATAACTTTTGGTACAGTTCATTGCATTAGGTCTTAGGTAGTCTTGGTATATAAACACTTTACTTCATAACTTAGCACTTTCTTTAATTCTGTCACCATTATCAGGAATTGTACATATGCTACTATGAGCGAATCAAACATTACAGCATATGTCAACAATTCGTAACCCTTTTTCTAGTTGGTTTATTATGTCTAATTTCTCTTCGACACTGATTGTCTTTCACAGATTTTTCACTTGTATTGTACTAGATGATGTATGTTTATCACTCATTTTACTACCAATAGCCAGTGCTGTTGAAGGAAGAACTACATCAGCTGCTTGTTTGTATCACCAATGTGATCAATCCATATGCGTGATTCATGGTGTGACAGTGACATCACTTTCTAGTAGCCGCCAAAGTAAGATAAGTGCGGGCACTGATCGTCTATGCCAAAACACGTTACACTGAATACGATCGCATCAATTCGAAATGTACTGGCAATTTTCAAGTCGCGTTAAAACAAAATTGGACAAAACGGGACAGGCCTATATATAAACACACACACACATGGGCACATAGCTTTTTATACCTGTTTCAAGAACAGATAGAAAACGTAGAATAGGATAATAAAATAATGAAGCAATGCATGTGATAAACCAGTAAGTATACCCATCAAACACAACTAGTATTTTGATTAAGAAAACCAACAGCTACAATTTTAAACTTTTAGTGAGCCATCATCAGGCTCTATAGGAATACAAATGTGTAAATTTACAGCATCATACGCAAAATGATTCAATATTGAGATTTCAGACTTGTTAACAATTGCTATTTATGAACATCTGCAACAATCATGATATTGTGAAAAATTTACAGGAGTGTTTGTGATACAATGGTGACTTGATAAATTAGCTGCACATTGTATGCTGATATGGGACAAAAACATTAAATCATTAAACATGTAGGCAGTCGTCTTAGATGTTCGTATCTGTTGTAAAATCCAGGGGTATGTTATAACGAACATAGTTAAGGAACTTACGGGCTGTATATATAATGTAACTATTTTCTGTAACAGTAAAATAATAAACTGTGTCATGGTTTATATACTTTATGTGTTTTAAGTAAGGAAGTTGCAGAATATGACCAAACCTAATGTGAATATTCCATGGATAATGCATCAAACTGGGTGTCGTATATTCTCTTCTATGCTCACATTACTGAACAATGTAATGAATTGTTTTATAAAAATATAAAATGTTAAAATATGTTATGTAAGATGTGTTTGGCAGATATATTTATCGGTCTATCATGTACAAGCATGATTCGCATGAAGATAAACGCATGTGTAACTTGGGCTCTCACAATGAGAGAAGAATTGAAGCTACAGATTTGGGAGATTAGGGTGCTGAGGAAAACCTTTGGACAAAGAGGGAGGATGTAATGGGACTGGAGGAAATTGCAATAATGAAAGGCTTCATGATTTGTACTCACCACATATTATTTTGGATGATCAATGAATAGAAACGAGATTGATAGAGAAGAGGTGCATACAGGGTTTTGGTGGAGGAACCTGAGGAACAAGACCACTTTGAAGACATAGGTGTAGAGGGGAGGATAATATTAAAATGGAGCTTCAAGAAATATCAGATGAGGGCGTGGTCTGGTATGATCTGGCTCAATCAGGACAAATGTTGGCCTAGTGTGAATTCCAAAATGAACCTTGGGTTCCGTGAAGGGTGGGATATTTCTTTACTAAATGAGAAACTTTTAGCTTCTCAAGAAAGACTGAGCTCCTTGGAATTAGTTGGTTACAAAATTTTCGTGGGGTATTTCTCGGAAGGTGGCCGTTTGAAAGATGAAATAGCTAATATTGAACTTGTCTGTAGTGTCGGCTTTCAGATTCTGTTGCGTTCTGTTCGTTGTTACCCGTCCCGTACAGATACCAATTTTCCAGTTCACCAAATAATTTTGAATGTTTTGGCACATGCATTCATTTCTGTCGAGTCCCATTTTCCACTCGCCTTCAGTTGCTGGACTTAAGCCATGGCCTTCTGTTCCGTTACACTAGGGTTGGCCATATTATAAAGGTGTGCGTGTCATTCGTGTTTCCGACCTCTTTCCTGTATGTGCGACTGTAAAAAATGTTTAGTTGTGAAACAGTGACATAGTTGTTAATTTAGACAACCTGGATTCAAATGTCGGACCAAGTACTGGTCATCTTGAGGTATTTTGTGGGTTTTTACTCATACGTTCCAGTAAAGCACTACGGTATTAACGGTGAGTTGCACTGTTTTTGTGTCTGCGGCCCTTATAGTTGACATCAAATGCTTCATGTTTATATCGACTTTTATGACACTCTGCTAATTAATGAATATCAAGTCTAATTGAATCGAACAGAGGGACAGACACACAGACTATGTTAAGTCACAACCCTGAACACGTTTGTTTGTTTGTTTGTCTTGTTCTTTCGTTCGAGATTAAAAGGCTCAGATTTTCTTAACCATCTGCATGACTGTCAGCTTGTCAAGGAGGACTCTACTACAAAGCTTCGGTACCCAGAGATGTATTTCCACTGTCCCTATTTGTCTTCGTCGAGGGTATAGAAATAACTTCATCTCTTTTTACGCGTTTTGTGTACTTAAAATCAGGTTACAAAAGATGTCATTATGGGAGGATGGAATTTTATGTCGGCAAACGCACAATGAGAATTCGTTTAGTAATGCTGACTTCTATCGATTCACTTTAAAGAGCCTCAAAATAATACCCTAAATGCGGCACGAGTTGAAAATCATGTTTCAATAAAATTCTGAACTTTATACCTTAATAGAGAATAAGGATTAGGTGCAGGCGTTTAGCACACGACGGAGTGATCAGAACTGATCGGAAAACATCAAGGGAAGAAACTTATTGGACAAATCAGGCGTATATGGCAGGACAGTATTAAAATGTTTACTAAAGATGCCAATTTTAATGGCGTGGAGACTAGAGCCATCTGATAGTAGTTAGGGAGGCAGGCCCTGATCAGGGTAATTCATTACACTGTCTCCCACCCAGTTTAATATTATCCTCTTAGATCTTCCAAGCGGACAGGGATAGGGACAAGTGGCGGGTTCTGAGCCATATTAATCCCCTCCACCGTCCTTCATCTTGTTAATATTATTCCTCTAAGTTTTCCACGCAGTCTCCTTCCTTAAAGATATCCTACCAAACAGTGTAAGCATTGTGGGCCAGGATAGAGTAGTTGGTATAGCGCCTGGCTACGGGGTGGGCGGTCCAAGGATCGAATGCCGATGGGGGGGGGGGGCGGGGAGTTTCCCCCCCGTCCAGACTGGCGGTGGGGGGGCCCCATTCCCCCGTATTGGGCCCCTTTCCC
>Ga0123353_10007715_pt1 | contig 14596 bp, 16 predicted proteins | sample TergutLab28metaG_3_FD_92763 | JGI IMG/M metagenome (GOLD analysis project Ga0123353, IMG submission 92763) | Labiotermes labralis P3 segment gut microbial communities from Petit-Saut dam, French Guiana - Lab288 P3 | ecosystem: Host-associated > Arthropoda: Insects > Digestive system > Gut ... | reverse complement strand
CCACAGTTAGTCCGCCAAAATCCGCTGAGGCCGCCGCCTTTTCAATTTCAGCGACCGCGTTGGAAAAGTCGGTTTCCATGGCAGCTACTGTCAGTGCAAAGCTGTCTTTAGCTTCGTTGGTCTTTTGAAAAGCTGCATTGAACTCATCAACGAACCGAGCCGCTTCCGTTCCTAACCCCTCGGTGCTGCCACCCAGCTTCTCGATCTCTGCAATTATCGTTGCAAGGTATCCTGCGCTCTCAGCGGATCCGTCGGACAGCGATTTTACAAGCCCTTCGTCAATGCCGTAAAAAGCGGCTTTCTGTAGATTTTCTGTATAAGTCGCGAGGTTCTCCGTCTGGGCGGCCCACCGTCCGATCATTTTTTCTACGGTGTCGGTATCCTTGGATATAGAGGCTGCATACTCGTCGAAAAGGCTGATTTGTCCGCTGATGCTCTTATACGCGGCGTCGTATGCTTCTTTGTATGCAATTACCAGATCGTCAATTTTTTCTTTGACCGCTGTTTTCGCCCTGGCTGCCGCGTTGGCCGCCGTAGCTTCCTCATCGAAAGCTTCCGCTGAATCATTGACCGCTTCGGTAATTTCTTCGACTAGCCCAAGCGCGGTTTCAGCCGCTTCAGCATACGTATTATATGCGTCTTCAGCTTCCTGCAGCGCGGTCGTTGCGTCATTATGCGCGTTCGTCAGCTGATAAACCTGATTTTCCCAATGTGCATAATCATTGATAAGTTCTTTTATTTCGTTGGAAACCTGTTTACCTTTACCTAACGACGCCCGGGCTTGCTCAATGGTCATCCCTTGTTCGTCGCGCAGCCTTCTTTCTGCCTCCGCCAATTCAGATTTCGCTGCGGTCATATCCTGGTATGCTAGCTGCAGTTGGACCTGGGCATCGTATTGTGCATTCAGAAAATCGCTGGCGGCCGCTTGCATAGCTTGGGCAAGCGCGTTTCTCTTCCATGCCTCTGTGTTTATGAGCAGCTGTTCTGTTCCGCCTTTGATAAGCCCGGTCTGAGCGTCGATCTCCACATTGAGTTCAGGTATGGCCTTATTAAGGAGCGCAACGATTCTGTCATATTCCTGCTGGGATTCCGCTGTTTTCAAGCCTTGTCTTTCGAGTTCGCGGAGGCGCTCTATGTATTTCTCTGCCATAGTTGCTGAGGCAAGCGTTGTTTTCTCAGACTCCTTTTGTGCATCCGCGATATCTTGAAGGGAATCTCGGAACTCCTTCAACGTTGGTTTTCTAACCGAGTCGGTGGTAAGTGCTAACACGCCAATAGCAGCTGTGAGCGCTGTCAAAGCTAACACGGCCGCACCGATCGGGTTTGCGGCGAGAGCCGCGTTGAAAGACGCTATCGCAGGAAGGGCGAGCTGCTTCGCTATCGTTACGCCGACTACTGCGGCAGACATCACCCCTAACGCAGCGGCAACAGCTGTGATAGCAGGCCCTAACCATTCGTTGTTTTCAGCAAAGTCCGCAGCCCATTTGAGCGCTTCCGCGCCTTTGTCTGCCAACTCTCCGAGCACCGGGGTAAGCTGGCTGCCTATTGCCAGTTTTAGTTCAGTCGCTGCGGCTTCGGCTTTTGCGAATTTGGTCTGCGCATTGTCCATCGCGGTTTCGGCCATGCCAGCCGCCTGGCCAAGCCCGTTGAACGCTTCATTTGAGCTGGCAATCCCTTTGCTCAAGGCGTTTACATACCCGATGCCATCAGCCGTCACCATGTTCCAGCCTTTTAGAGCTACATTATCAAATATGACTTGCTGGTAGCGGTTGCGCTGCTCATCCGCAAGCCTGCCGAGCGCGCCTTTCAAATCGCCCATTATGTCAAACATATCGCGGCTTGCGCCGTTGCTGTCATATAAGGCAATGCCAAGCTCATCCAGCGCTGCAGACGCTACTTTTGTAGGCGCTGACAGATTGCGCAGAACCCCGCTCAATGCTGTGCCTGCCGAGCCGCCCTTTAGCCCGGCCTCGGACATGATAATGAGCATCGCATTGACTTGATCTATATCCAGCCCGGCATTTACCGCAGACCCTCCGACATTTACATACGCCTCTGCAAGCTGGCCAAGGGAAAGATTTGTTTTAACTGTAGAGTATGCGAAGCTGTCTGTGACTCTTTGGGTTTCCGCTGCGTCCAATTTGAATGTTTTCATTGTCGCGCTAAGGAAATCGAAAGTCTGAGACATATCGGTGTTAGTGGCAATAGCTAAATTTGTGCCGTGCGCAAGCTGTTCCATTGCAAGTCCGACATCGCCTCCGACTTCCAAGAGGTCTTTTGCGCTTCTGGCAACTTCGACGACTGACTTTCCAGTTTCAAGCGCAACTTTGCGGATACTGGACTCCATAAATGCCATTTCTTCCGCTGTCGCGCCTGTAGTAGCTGCAATTACTGACATTGCTGCTTCGAAATCCATTGCGACGTCAGTACATTCCTTTATGGCTTTAACGAGTTCTTTGAACCCTTTTGCAACACCGGCGGCCACAAGCGCCTGTGCAAGCATGTCAATCGACTGGGACGTGTCTTTCGTTTTGTCGCCAAACTCGTCGATAGACTTTGCAGCGCCGTCCGCGCTTTTTTCAGCTTCTCCCAGATACTTATTGTTTTCCTGAATCTCCGCATCAAGGTTGTTGAGCTCAATCTGCGCGCCATTTAGCTTTGTCTGCCATTCGTTGACGCCTTTGCCGGCTGCCTGCAAATACCGCTCATTCTGCTCAAGTTCTGCGTTCAGCGCAGCGTTTTCCGCAGCGAGTTTGGCCTGTTCTTCCGTCGTATCGCCAGTTGAGTTCTTCAGTTCCTCAAGCGCCTTTTTGTTCGCCTCGATTTTTGCGGTCAGCTCTTCTTTCTTTTGGGTATAAGTTGATACAGACGATTGCGCATTTTCGAGCGCATCGCGCAGCTCTTTCACCTTTTCCGCTTGCGCAGCATATAGCTTGCTCAGCGCGTCGCCTTTTGAGACAAGCGCCGCCATGCTGTTCGCATTGTTCTGGAACTCGCTCTCAGACAGCTTCAATGCAGACTGGAGGGTTCGTATCTCACCATTTATGCGCTGAAGCGAGGCTTTGTAATCGCTCTCGCCTTCGATCGCTAGCCGGGTGGATATCAATCTCATCGCCAACGCCCGCACCTCCCCGCTGTCACAAAACTATTGTTCAAAGTCGTCTGCCTTGCCTTTAGGCAACATATCCTTATGCATCTGCACCATGTCGTAAAACAAGCCGGGGTTCATCCGATACAACTCTAGCCGCGACAGGTGCAGGATCGTCACGGCTATATAGTTATGTCGCGCTCTTATGCCCCGGCCTTTGCTTTTTTTGCTTCATATTCTAAAAACTCGGCGTCGTAGTACTCGTTCGGGTCAACTACTTCGCGCCGGTATCCTTGCGTTATAGCTTCGATGACCGCGACCTTGAGTTCTTCATATTCGAGCGGTTTCATTCTCAATGATATGTCGGCATCTTTAACGATAGGATTTTTGTCTAATCCTGCTTCGCGCCGGCAGAGTTCGCCGTCATTGGCCATTTTTACGGCAAGCCACCGTAATACCTCAAAACTTTCTTTATTATTCTGTTCAAGCAGCTTAAGAGCGTTTTGTATGTTTTCATATTTATCAATGACGTCAAACATGACTTCAACAGAATAATTCAGTACCCGGTCAAGCCCTTTAATCCTGACCGCCACTACTCTATCCATAAACGCGCTCCTGTGTTTATTAAGTAGCTCGCGGCGGGACATCCCCGCCGCATTCTACTATCTTCGATTAACCTTCGGGGGGTTCTTCCGGTCCTTCCGGGGGGTTCTGGGGCTGCGGGGGTTCGGGCGTTTCAATGTCGCATTTACCGTTTATCCATGCTATTGCGTCGTCTGCGCTCTCAAGTGTTTCCGTTTCGCGCCAATCTCCTTTTTCGTCCGCGAAAATGGTGAAGGCGGTATTAGTTGTCTGGAATGTTATTGAGCTTCCGCGTGTCTGCGTGTTATCGTTGCCGAGCGACGCGCTTGCCTGCGGGTAATAGATTCCCTTATAGCCAGGTGTGCCGCTTCGTCTTAAAGGCACATAATATGCAAGCCCGCCTCGCGGCGCAACGTCATTGATGTTGTATGTGACGGTCTTATCAACAACCTTGCATCCGTACACCACACTGGCAACCTCATCAACCATGTCGTCTGTCTCCATGGCGACGTTGCCGCTTGCAAATTGCGATAATTGCTCGGCAAGGATATCGTCCGCATATAACTCGCCGGAAGCGAGATTCACCGTCAGATTTGCCGCAACGAGCTTGCCAATAACAACCCCTTTCTCGGCTCCGCTGGGCTTAAATGCCGGATACCGTGCTCCGAATTTTGCCATTGTTCATCATCCTTTCACTATAATTCTTTTGATTTCAGCCATTCGTCATAAACTCTGGCCGCCGCATCGACCGCCGCGTCAGCGCTTTCCTCGTTTGCGTCCCTGATAAAAGGGCGCGGCGCCTGTCCGCGCTTGCCGAATTCGTTGATAAAGGCAACCTCTGCATTGCTGGTTCCTCTGGGGTTTTTGCCTTGTGGGGTTATAGCGATTCTTCCTCCGTCATTGTCGCGGCGTGGTTTTCCTCTTCTGATCGATTCGAGCGTTACTCCGGTCCTATATACCCCATAAGCACGGCCTTTGCTTTTTTGCGCCCGTTCGATCACTTCAGCCATCCCGTTCAGCATCCTGTCAAAAATATTGTCGGGGACGCTACTTAGTTCTTCAAGCGATAAAGAGAACTCTGTAAGGCCTTCAGTCGTCATATTAGCCATCGTCGACTCCTGCGGCAATTTCGCATTCAAACACGATATGCTGCCCGTCTTCATCGAAGGAAAGCATTACTGACGGGCGCGTAAACCCGGCTTCTACCAATCTATGCTGCGTCCGCTTTACGCGCTCCAAACTATCATAAGTGCGCAGACAGTACAGATGTACTTGCACAAGATATCTCTCATGCACGGGCGAATCATCTCCGTAATCGGCGCCGATGATGGAATAATTGAACGTATAGTATTTGTCCGGGTATGCTTTCCCGTTCGGCGGGATGTATTCCCCATATTGCACAGGGTCACCGAAAGATTCCAGCGCTGTCATAATGGTTTCGTTTACTGTCATTGCATGCTTACCTCGCTGTAACCTTCCTCTGGACTTTTATCTCAAGCCATACGTTGCGCTGTTCAACGTTGTCTATACTGATAACCTCATATGGCTTTGGGTCATCCTGCCTGTATACTGTGAGAGTTTCGTCATCGAGCAACGGAGAATACCTTGTGGTGATCGTCGACGGATCTCTCAGTTGAAGCTGCATCGCTGCCCACACCTCAGATCCATGGGCATTCACCCATTTGCTCATGATAGGTATGTCTTTCCCATGCTCATCCTGGCCGAAGACATTGACTTCGCTCTCCACCTGAAACCCGTTCTTGTTTACAGTCCTCTCAAGGCGTTTGAAAAACACCGCAAAGCGGAGTTCACCGGCATTTGCGCTTTTGCTCATGCCTCAACCACCTCGTCTTCATTTGCATACCTGAGCTCAAGTACAAAACCGTTTACCATTTTGGTCGCGTTATCTTCCGCTGTCGCTTGATAAGAGCCGGAAAATGCAAGCCCACGGTGGTCATAGTACATGGCGGCTAGATTCATTATAAAGAGGTCATACTGCGCGTTCGATTTGTAATCAGGAATGCCAGCCGCCCTGGCTTTTGACTTCGCAGCGGCAAGATATCCCGATATCTTTTCTGCGCTATCTGGCAGCAACCTTAAATAGTCCCGCAAATCGTTATCCGTAACCGCCATGACGCCCCTCCTTACTTTTTCGCCTTTTTCTTGCTTATAGGAGCTTCCGGAGCGCGGGGCTCATCACGGATGGCCGTGATGAACCCCGGTAGATTCTTTGTGACTTCCTTGACGCGCTCATTCGAGAACTCCAGCTCCATACCTGGCCGGTAAACTACTCTCGTATGCTTATCGCGAAACTCCTTCAATACCGTCACTTTCATTGCTGGTCCTCCGGCGCCGTAACGATGACGGAATATACGCGCGTTATGCCGCCGTTCGTTATGGTGACAACGACCTCGTTTTCGTCAGGCTCCCATGAAAAAGGCGTGCCGTTTTCATGCGGGACGCCATTGACAGTGACCTCTATGTTTGCTTTCGGGTCCGCCGGCGTCGCGGTTATGGTGTTCGTCGCGTTCGTCGTTGTCGCGGCGTAATCTAAGACGTCGCCGTCAAACTCCGGTGTAAGGTTCAGCGAGCCTATCGTAAGTTTTGACAGGCTCGCGTCTAAGGGTTTGCAGTTGCGGCTTTTTTCGCTATGCGGAACGCGCTCTTGAGCCTGATCCTGTGGTCGCCCCAAGCCGTCAGGATGAAGTAGTACTCGCCTGCCTTGCCGTCTTTATCGGTCTCGTATATCGTGCCGATGTCGTAGTTCTGGCGGCTGAACGAGTAGTCGCCGACAACCGGGTCAACGGCGCGGTCGTTGAAGATGACTGGTATGCCGATGACGTCCTCCGGCTTTTTGCCCCAGAGGTCGTTGTTCTCATTTGCAAGGGCCAGGATTTCTTGGAAGTAATCCTGCTTCCGCATAAGGACGCTTGCGCGCCCCGCGAACATCTCGTTGAGGTCTGCCCACGCGTTGATGATCGCCTGGATGAGGTTCGGGCCTTCCACTTCTTTGATGTCGTTGAGGTAAAAGCTCATGTGGTCGTTCGCGCCGTTCGGGGTCTTGCGGAAAGCGTTGATTTTCTCCTTTGTGGCTAGCCCGGAGCGCAGCCCATTCTCGATCGTGCTGACAAGGTTGGTTTCCGTGCCGTGCAGGACGGTGTCCTTGACAGTGACCGAGATTTTTGTCTTGTGCCGGCCGTACGTGACCTTGCCGCCGGCCGTTTCGATTTCTTTCGCGGTGTCTTTGTCGGTGATGTCCTCAAGGTCGGAGTCCTCGATGTCGAACATCAGGATCGGCTCCTCGAGCCCGGTGACCTGGCTTACAGGCTCGACCCTGCGCAGCGAGTTGTCGTCAAACGGCTCCGTGATGAGCTCGCTCGTCATGTTCGTCGGCAGGAGGTTGTCCCCATATCCGAGGTCGGCGTTCTGGGCCGGGATGGCGCCGAGGCCCTCGAAGGCTTTCCTCGTGTCGCCGCCAAGCAATGCGGCTCTGTAAAACTCAGCCTTGGCTTTCATCTTGACAGTTTCTGCCTCCAAGCCCCCGCCGGAGCCGTGCTGCATGGCGAGGGACGTCCGTTGCGCTTCTTCCATTTTGTCGTGCTCGGCTTTCAGCAGCTCAAAGCGCGCCGTCAGTTCGTCGCGCTTATCCTGCTTCTCTTTGATTTCCTCCATCTTGGTGTTGGGATCAGCAGCTTTCTCCGCAATCCAGTCAGAAAGAGATTTCATCTCGGCTTGCAGCGTCGCCATTTTTTCTTTGATCCCGAATAATGTTCCTGCCATTTTTTTATCATCCTTTCCAAAGTAATTACTTTTTTACGTACTTTTCGATGTACGCATCGTTTTCGGCTTTTATCCTTTCCCGCTCTTCGCGCTCCGCTTCATTTATAAGCGCTCTGTTTGCCAGTTCCCTGACCTTATCGCCATGCCCGCTAAGGTCCGCCGCCATCAGTATTTCAAAGGCCTTGTCTACCGTCCAGTCCACACGGTTGGCGCAGTCAGCTCTTTGATTCTCCGGCGAACACTTCCCGCAGCACTTTGTGACGCCTGCGTTACGCTGCGCGGGGACGGCGACGAATGAAAACTCATAAGCTTCTTTCGCATCCTCAAGGTTCCCGACGCAGAGTTTCCCGTCGTATTTGTCGCCTTTGATGTGACCGTTGTCGCAGATGTCTTTCCATGTGCGCCAGTCGAATTTCAAAGGCTCGCCGCAGATGGAGCAGGAGCATTTGCCCATTGCGCAACCGACGGATATCTCTTTCATTATCCCGCCACCGATGGCTTCAACAAGCGGCTGGTTCGCTTCATTGTTAAGCATATAGGCGCTACCGCGTAATACACGCAGAGGCTCGCCGAGCGAGTTTTTCTTCCCGCCATCCTCGACTTTTACGCGATACAACCGCGCGATTTGTAGCTCCACCGTCCAGCGGTGATCGCTCAGGCCCGTTTTTCCCAGGAAAAGCGGCGCCAGGGCATCAAGGCTGGAGTTCGTGAAACGCTCCATATCCCGGTCGACATCGTTGTCGCAAAGAATGAGCGAAAAGCAGAATACTTCCTCCGGTTTCAGTTCCTTTGCGCTGTATTGGTTTATCAGCCCGATATCTGCGGAGGCGTCCGCTTTTTTCAGGCTGATGCCCTTGATTTTATCCATTTGTTTCATCCTTTCTGGGTTTTTCTCTATAGATGTCTTGCCTTAAAGCCTCCTCACGCTTGCTTGGGGGCAATAAGTAATACATGCTCGCATTGATGCCTAACCTATCAGCTTCAAGAACCAGCGCTTCGTCCATATAAGCACCTCTTTACTCGTCTTCTTCCAGTTGATTTGAAGATGGTTCAGAACCAATGGCGACATCCCTTGCCAAAACGCTTGGTTTCGTGTTGACCGTATAGTTCAGGGTAGCCAAGTCCTGGCTGATCATCGGGTGCTTACCTATCCCGCCCGGGTATGGGGGCATATTGTACGTCGACCTGATTTCGTCAGGCGTCTTCCAAGCCGACCGGACCGCTTTGTAATTCACTTCCGCGGTAGTGGCGGCGTCTGCGCGCAAGACGGCGTCCATGTCAAATTCAAAGTGGTAGCCCATCTTCCGTTGCCTTTTTGTCAGCAGCTTGCGGTCGAACTCCTGCTCGTACGCGGTGACGATCGGAAGCATAGTGAGCATTAAAAACTCGAGCATCACCTGTTCCTGGGATTTCAAGGTAGATTCTGAGTAATCGCCAAGCAGGTGCGGCGGGATGTTGTAGACCATGGCGACTTTAGAGCGCGTTATCTTCTCGACTTCGAAAAGCCGCGCATCGACCGGCGACAAGTTTAACGCCTTGCCAACGACGCCGGATTCAAGCAATAGCACATTTCCGCCGGTCTCGTGGTAAGTCTCAATAAACTGCTTTGTCATCTTTTTTATCTGCGCGTCGCTGAGGTTCGCGGGTGCTTCGAGGATGACGGACGCATTGACGCCTTTTTTAAGCTGGTCGACGCTGAACTTGTTGATATTGTCGCTATAGTTTAGGGTGTCGTAGAGCACCGAAACAGGGTTGACGCCGGAATACCCGTTTGTCGAAATGAAAGGCACGTGGATCACGTAATAATTGTTGACATAAAACTCTGCGCCCTTCTCCGGCGTTATCCTGTACCACAATTCGCCGCTTTTAGTTTCTATGATGGGAGTGACGCGCAGCGGGTCTAGTATGTCGATGCGGTTGAGCGTCCCGTCCGGGTCGTACACCTTTATCGCATAGCAATTCCCGGATGTGCAACGGCAGGCCTCAAGCGTCTTTATGAACTGGCATGATACCATATTCGGGTTGGGCTCCAGGCTCATCATGTCGTTCAGTTCATTTTTTATTGGTTGTGAGCCTTTATACAGCTGGATAGGCATTGAGCTAAGCGAGTTCGCTATCCTGGAGACGGCTGCAAACAATAGCTCAGAATTCCGGAGGGTGTAGTCGCCGCGGAGCCATCGCGGCAGCCATGCATAACGCAGCTCGCGCCGGCTGGGGACATTCTCGCTCGACGGCAATGCGGCTTTCAGCGCGCGGCGGCTGCGGCGATCTTTTAGGTAAGTTAAAACGCTCAATGCCTTCACCTCTATGGCCAATTCCCTATGAATCCCGGTGTTGAAAACCGGGTAGAAAAATCGACGCTTTTTTACTAACGCCGTTCTTCAGAATACCCAGATAGCAGTTCTATTTTCGGAAGTTGGAAAGTCGATAACGCTATGAGGAATGTCGACTTGAACGAAGAGTTTTCTAATTTTCGCGCAGTTGATCTCTGGATCCCTTTGTTTTTCCGGTACTTTTTCCGTGTTGAGTAATCAGGCCTAAAGTTGTAAGACGACTGCATAAAACCAAGAATAATAACTTGTAGCGCCGTCTACGTTATCAACACAAATGCGTAGATAATTTGAAAGCCGGAATCATAATGATATGTATATGCGGCTCGCGCAGCGCGCGGCTGTCACCGCAGTTTTATGACTGTCGCCACATCTTTGTCCGGCGGGATGTAGGACGGGTTTTGCCTCATGAACTCGGTATGCGCGTTAAGGTGTGCCGCAAAACCGTCGATTTTGCGGTTTTTGTTCATCTTCGTCGGCAAGTATGTCGCATTTGCGCTTCGTTTCGTGAGCTTGACATTGCCGAGGTACCAGTTGTACAAAGCGTTGTTGTTATGGGCTATCCTGCCGTCAAGGAACTGCTCTTTAAGGTGGTCGAGCGGGGCAGTCAGCGTAAGCTCGCCCTGCCTGACAACATTCATTGCGAACCCTTCCTGCTGCATCGCCTGGATGAGCATGAACGCTTTCGCCGGGTCATAGCCTATGCTGTCGATGCGGTACAACGCCCTCATTTCCATAAACCACTGGAACATGAGGTTATAGTCGACGTATTCCGCGTCTACGACAGTCAGCCAGCCCATCTTTTGCAGGAACTTCCAATCCAGTTTTTCGCGGTCCTCTTTTATCTTGTGGATCGGCGCCCATGAATGCTCCAGCAGGAAAAAGGAGTTGTCAGGCAATGGAAACTCAAGGCACGCCGATGTGAAGTCCTGCGTCTCGGCAAGGTCGAACCCGCCATAGCACCGCTCGCCTCGCAGTTTGCCGACGTCAATCTCCCTGTCGTTCTTTTTTATGGTTTTTGTGTCGAGGAATGACAGTTCATCCACCGCTGTGAATACGTTCAGTTGCTTGTTTATGAAATTGCTGCGCTCCGCCGGGATCGTTTTGACGCGCTCCCATTCATCGACCAGGTCGTCAAGGTCGAGCAAAACACCAAGCGACGGGTTAGCCTTGCCCCAGCATCCGATATCGTCGGGTTCGTCGGCTTCGTCGATCTCGTCGATGTAGACGAACATGCGGTCCGCCGCCCGATGGGAAACCGCGCCGGCATTGTCGAGTATGTTGCAGCCAAGCACATAGTAGTCCATGAGCGGCCCGTCGATGACAGTCCCAAGGGTGGTAATGTACATTATAAGCGGCTGCTTGCGCTTCTTTGTCTTCCCCTTTATGACGTTTATCAGCTTGTAGTCCCGGTATTCGTGTATTTCGTCGAACACCCCCATATGGACATTGCGCCCGTCTAGGTTCTTGGAGTCGGACGCCAGCGGCTCGAATTTGCTGCTGGATGCGTCATGGTACATCCCGGTATTCATTACCCTGATATGTTTCGTGAGCAAGGGGTTTTTGTCGATCTGCGCGCCAGTCTCCGCATATATTATCTTCGCCTGCTCTTTGGAGTTTGCGAGGCAATAAATCTCGGCGCCGCGCTCGCCGTCTTTCGTGAGCCCGTATGCTGCGTTGCCGGCGATCAGCGTTGATTTGCCGTTGCCCTGCCCTACTATGATCAGCCCTTCGCGAAATCTCCTATAGCCTGTCTTCCGCGAAACCCATCCATATAGGTTCGCTTCCACGAAGTGCTGCCAGGGCAGCAGCTCCATTTTCGTGTATGCGCCTTTGGTCGGCTTGAGGAACCGTTCGATGAAATCTATTGGGCGGTAGGCTTTTTCAATGTCGAACTCCCATGGGTATGAAATGTCGTTTGTTGATTCGCCGAGCTCGTCAAGAAACCGCTGGCAGGCCTGTTTGCGGCGCAACCCAGAAATAATGTTCCCTTCATTTACGCCTACCGCATACTGGTACGCCTTGGACGCCCTGACAAGATTCGGAATATCCACATTTCTGTGCCCTCTTATTTTCACATACAGCCGACAGCGCCAAATGAAAACCGCCTTTTCAGGCGGTTCCCGTGTTATGCCACGTTGTGTTCGTCCGGCAAGACCTCGTTGCCATAAAGTTTGATTGAAGAACCGGCATTTCTGAGGTCATGCTTAATGTATAGCTGTTTACCGGCAGGCCTCAGCAGATCCAGTACCCTTTGCAGGAAATCCGCCCAGTCTATGTTTTTGTCGATCCCCTGGTAGTTGTTGAGCTTGCCGACTTTGTAGGCGTCTATGAAATCAAGCCCGGCGCGCATAAGCTCCAAGCTCTGTTCCGGGACAATGACCGGCTCGAAACTCGCGAACGTCTTTATTCCTGCTTGGTGGAGGTTTTCGAGCGTTATCAGGCGTTCATACGGGCTTGCCGCCCCGCTTTCCCATTCTGAACTGTCTTCAGCATTGTCAAACGTCAGAGTCGCGCCGACTTGGATGTGTTCCCCGTATGCCTTGAACAAGTCGATATCCCTTAAGCATTGCGTCCCGCCCTTTGTCAGGACTGCGGCCGGGACTTTGTTTTCAAGGAGTATTTCGAGCGCTTTGCGGGTGGTAGCGTTTTCGTCTGTCGTTTCGCAGTAGGGGTCGCCGATGAACGATATCAATACCTGTTCTGTTGGGCGCTCTTTTGCGAGCTGCTTTTTCAGGTTCTCGATGACATCCTTGCGCGGCTCGGGCTTGGAGTAGTACTGTTCGCGGTTCTTCTGCAAACAGGAAGGCCCATAACAGTATAGGCACCGGTGGGTGCAGCCCATGTAGAGGTTGAGCGCGAGCGGGCTGTATTCGCGGGCTTTGCCTCGTGGCGTGTAGATGACTGGCATTGTTTTTTCTCCTTTTCAGAAATCGGCATTTTCTGCCTTATATGCCATTATATCTTAGCGCCGCAACGACTTTCACCCTTTTTTATCTCACTTTGTCTCACTTAGTTACAACAAAGTAGCCGTACTCTTTATAGTAGCTGGTGCCGTCTCTTATAGTGTAGCGGCATATTTTCCTGACCCCTTTTTCGTAAAGAAAAGAGTGAAACAATTCTGCGCTATGGCCGCGGATCAAAGTAGGGGCGATCCGGTTTATCTTTTGAAGCCCGAACTCTATTGTTACGGCTTTGCTCAATGCGCTGATGCGGTTTGTAATGCACGTATATATTATTACAGTCCCATCTCTAAGCGTTTTATTTGAAAACACCATTTCCAGCTGGTTTGCCGGTATGCCATAACTGTCTGCGTCAATGACATTGAACTGCGAAAGGTCGAGGCTGCCGATTACCTTTAAGTTGTCCGCATGGAGGTTGCGGCCTTTGCCCTTTTCTTTTTCAATGCCGTAATATCTTGCGCATTTAAACGCCGACCACAAGATGTTGTCGCCTGCGAAAAGGTCGAGCACCCTCAGTTCATCGAGCGCGCTTGTAGCCTGGGCGCGCAAGCTGACCTTGTACGAAGAGTTTGTGTTGTCGGTGTGCTTGGTGCGCGCCATGCTAATTGAGTGTGCTTTCAATTTCTACACCGCCCATTTTTCGTATCGCTTCTATGTGAGGGAGAAGCAGATCATGGTGGTTGATGCCTATGCTTATGAGATAGTGCACTTTTGAATATGGCTCGAGCTCAACTTCTTCAAGCTGGACGGGTTCTTTTTCTTCGCTCGAGCCGTAGTCAAACCCGAAAGCGGACATGTCAATGCTGCAAATATCGTCAAGCTCGATATTGAGCAGCCCAAAGTCCCATTCCGCGTATTCCGCTGTTTTATTGTCCGCCAGCCTGAACGCGCGTATTTGCTCTTCGGTGAGGTCGTCGGCTATGACGCATGGGACTTCCTTGAGCCCGAGTTGCACGGCTGCGCGATATCTTGTATGCCCTGCGACGATTACATTGCCTTTGTCGATGACGATTGGAACCCTAAAGCCAAACTCGCGTATGCTGTTGGCTACAGGCTCGACGGCTTTGTCGTTTTTCCTCGGGTTGTTTTCATATGGCGTTATTGCCGATAGTTGCTTGTTTACGATTCTCATAATTGCTTCCTATCAGAACACTGTGAAATCATCCTGTTCCTCGCTATCTGTAAGCGGCGCGACAATGTATCTCAACAAGAGCTGGGCGGTTTTGTCGGCAGCGCCGGCGGTCTGGTTATATGCCGTCATCGCCGGGTTGACGTAGATGTTGCCGCGCCCTTTGACATACTCCTTTGTTACCATTGTGCCTTCGTTCCTGATTGCGTTCTCTAGCGCGGCTAAATGAGCAATGTGCTCTTGATATCTCTTGAACGTTGTGACGAACATGAAGCTGTGCTCGACGCCTTTTTCCTGCGCCTTCGCAAGGATCTCCCTTGCCTGCTCATTGAGGTTTACGCTTATGGTTTCTGAGATGTTTTTCTTTTCCATGGCTTCACCTTTTCCAAAAAACCCATGAGATTACTTTTTGCATCAAGGAATCAGGCGCCGCGGTGACGGCATATCTCTCTTTTGTTTCTATGGGTAGGGGGTATTGAGTTATGTGTCGCGGACGGGGCGGCCTGCCTTCTTGTTGTTGCCTATATACTCAGCAGGTTTTGTTTTATGCGGTGTTTCAGCTTTCATGGAAAGGCATTGTTGTCGCCTGTTATTTTTATTACCCTTGCTTGATGTACTATCTCCACTCCACGCGGCTTTGTTTCTTCATGGCATTCCCAGCAAAGCGATACCAGGTTGTCAATGTCGAGAGCTGAATCCGGGTGGAACTCTACCGGCTTGATGT
>Ga0123353_10007711_pt1 | contig 14599 bp, 11 predicted proteins | sample TergutLab28metaG_3_FD_92763 | JGI IMG/M metagenome (GOLD analysis project Ga0123353, IMG submission 92763) | Labiotermes labralis P3 segment gut microbial communities from Petit-Saut dam, French Guiana - Lab288 P3 | ecosystem: Host-associated > Arthropoda: Insects > Digestive system > Gut ... | reverse complement strand
TGTGTCATTTTCTGTCCATACTGCATGCGTTAAGTCGAGTTCTGTGTTGTTCAGCCTTACTGTTCCTAGGCTTTCTGTATGCATTGCCTGGTCAAAGGTGATAACTATCTGTGCTGTCGTAGTCGCTACACCACTACCCTGTGGTGCGATGTTTTCTATTGTAGGTGGTTCAAAATCACGTTCAAGTCCTGTTTCAAAGCCGCTACCTATGAGGGTGGGAACAGTGCGATCGCCGATGTCGTTGAGACCTATCTGACCATTAACGTTATATCCCCATCCCCACAGATCGCCATTTGTTCTCATGCCAAGTGAGTGACTGCCAGCAGTACCAGCATCAGCTAAAGTCCAATCAGTGGCACTACCTACCTGTATCGGTGTTGTTTGACTGCCAATTGTAGTACCTAGTCCTGTTCTGCCAACTGTGTTAGATCCCCATGACCACAGCGTGCCATCTGATCTGATAGCAATGGAGTGAGCATTTCCTGCAGAAAGCGTTGTCCAGTCAGTGGCAGTACCTACCTGTACCGGTGTTGTTTGAGTGCCAGTTGTTGCACCGAGTCCTGTTCTGCCACCTACATTAGATCCCCATGACCAGAGCGTGCCATCTGCTCTGATAGCAAGCGAGTGAGCACTTCCTGCAGACACAGCTGACCAATTAGTGGCAGTACCTACCTGTGCTGGTGTTGTTTGATTGCCTGATGATGTACCGAGACCTGTTACGCCATTTGTGTGAGATCCCCATGCCCAGAGTGTACCATCTGATCTAACAGCAAGGGAGTGGGTTTGCCCTGCAGACACATGTGCCCAGTTAGTAGCAGTTCCTACCTGTACCGGTGTTGTCTCAGTGCCTAGTAACACACCCAGTCCTGTTCTGCCACCTGTGTTCTGTCCCCATGCCCAGAGCGTGCCATCTGACCTGATAGCAAGGGAGTGTTCCGATCCTGCAGACACCGCTGTCCAATTAGCGGCAGTACCTACCTGTTCCGGTGTTAGTTGATTGCCTACTGTTGTACCCAGTCCTGTTACGCCATCTGCGTTACTTCCCCATGACCAGAGCGTACCACCTGATCGCAGAGCAAGGGAAAAATTATTTCCTGCAGACACCTGTGTCCAGTTAGCAGCAGTGCCTACTTGGGCAGGTGTTAGTTGATTGCCTGTTATAGTACCCAGTCCTGTTCTACCATTTCCGTTACTTCCCCATGCCCAGAGCGTGCCATTTGAGTGCAGCGCAAGGGAGTGAGTAAACCCTGCAGAAAAAGTTGTTGCTTCGAGGCGGATATTTGAAGCACTGAAGGGTGAAATACCACTTGCCGCTACAGCTGGTGCTTCATTTGGCACAAATACATCATCTGCTGCGGAAAATAGTGTTTGAACCTGTGTGAGCACAGGAGTAATGACCGATTGAATTGCACTTGAATTTGCTGCTGCTGCAAAGGGAAGTACCAAAAGAAAAATTGCTCCGAGAACTAGCGCGAAATTGGATTTTCTCGAGGGCCCCCCCCCCCCCCGTTGAATTTCGAGTTCTGGCGGTCATGAGTGTCCTCACTTCGTCATAGTTTAGCAGTTACATAGTACTGTTTCACTAGAAGAGAAATTGTAACATGCTGGTCGCATTTCTCGAAATATTCATGATTCGCTGCGATTGCTCGTTTATTCTTATCATCAACACCCATCAGAGCACACCAGCGGACACTTTCTGCAAGCACTTTCTATCCGCGCAAGTGCGTGAATACAGACGTAGGTACTCGCGACCAATGGGGCTGCGTAGTCCTGCTAGGTGGTAGGCAACGTGTGAGTGAATGCACTTTACTTTTAAAGGATTTGCCGATCCTGCCAGTCCAACATCAGGGGTATGGTCTATTCCTCCGCTTTCTTCTGCGCGTACGCTGCGGATTTCTTGGTCCAGGTCAAGGATTTGCTGCGTAAAATGGGGGCTTTTCTCGAGAAATTCTGTTGCCTGAACACAGCCACCTTTGTCTTCATAGCGGCCGATGCTTTTGCGCAAAAAGGGACAGGTCAGCCATGCCCACTGCGGATTATAGTCGCCGTTGTCAAGCTTTGAGGGGGACGCCAGCACCTGCGGAGCGCCGTACTTGCAGCCAATCACTACACGCCAGGGCGTTTGCGCAGGTCGCCCCAACTGAAATTCGAGCACTTTTGGTACATGTCGCCAGGGTACAGCACGCACAATTTTCTCCTTACTCGGTACTGCCGCCGCCCTATTCGATACCAAAAAGTGTGTCGAGGAAGTCTGTCCACGCCCCAAAGGGACGGGCATTTTCAGGTATCGAAGCTATGGCGGCCTCTCGGGTGTTTTTTGGTTCTGACAAAGGTATTCCATTGCGGGTAACAACGATGCTCTGGTCGCCCTCTGCCACAAAATTCAGCTCTCGACGGGCATATTCTTTGATGCCCTCTGTTGTTTCAAGCGACAATAATTCCTGCTGCAGCTGGGCGTTGTACTGCTGGACTGCTGCCAAAGTTTCGCGCAGTACTCGTTCTTGTCGCGTCTCGCGGTACCAGATTTGCGCTGGTTCGTACGACCAGGCAAGCAAAACAACGGCAAATAAAATCAGAACGGCAGGAATCAACAGAAACCAGCGTGCCAAAAAACGTGACTTCTTTTTTTCGCTAGCAGAGTCTGTCCTTTTGGGGCGTGTTTTTACCGCTTTTGCCTTTTTTGGCGCAGGCTTTGGCGTGGATTTGCGCATCTTGACTGCTTGTTTTTGCCTGTTTTTCATAGAATGTCCGTGCTACTTCTTCTCGGGATTGCTGCTGCCGCTGCTACTGCCAGCAGTACGTGCTTTGTTCTCTGCGACCTCGTTGGGTGGAACCTGCATCAACAGCAGACCATTGTCGACACGGCGCACCGACACCTGGTCGCGCGCGATGCGATTAGCAGCAGTGCGCATATTGCCATACAACTGATTCATGCCAGCAGGGTCAGTCTTGATAAGAACTGAACGGTCTCCTCCTGCTCTGAAATAACGAATCAGACGCGTTGTTGCCCCGCGCGGAATAGGATAAGGAACCTCGATGACACGAACCGTCGTCCCCCAAGCGTTAACAACCAGTGATGGACAGAGGGGTTTCTTGACTAAAGGCTGTGCCTGCACGCTGACCAGCATCGCGCGTTTAGTCTGTCCCAGCTCGACCTGACCTGAACTGCGTCCTGCCTGCGTGGTCTGGACAGCCTCCACCGCAGAAAGGTCAACAATAAACTCTGCGCGCACGCAGTAACCCAGCAGCGAAACCGTGCGCAACAGCGAGGACAAATCCACCGAGCCATTGTCGGGCAAAATGACCAGAATCTTCTGTTGCACCAAGGGCAGCAGCGCGCAAATCAGTGCCAGAATGCCGCGTCCGCGCCGCGCCGGAAAGGTAACGACAGCCGTGTCAAAGGGTGCTGGCGCTGCCGCAGAGGGAGTAAGCGCACCAGTAAAGGGATAGCTATCTTCGACAAATCCACGGTGCACGCTCAGCTTTTTGTTGTCAATCTGCTTCAGCAGGTCACACAAATAGGGTGCCGCCTCGAACGCCGTAACGTCGCAGCCACGCTGCAAAAACAGCTGCGTGAACAGACCTGCGCCTGCATCAATTTCAAGCACCGTGCTGTCAGGAGAGACATCGGTCAGCACACGCTGCACCAAGCGGGGAAACATCTTGTTTGACCCATAGGTAGAACCTTCGCTACGCGCGACACGATCCCTGCGGTCAAGCAAGGACTCCAGCGTTGTCCCGTATTGCTGTTCTGGCAAAACGAAAGGATTCATGTTCTTTTCCTTTGCTTGACCACGCTTGCTTTCCCCGTCCACACTACATTTGATACGTTGCCACACATCCTAGTTCTTCTTCGATGCGCAGTAGCTGGTTGTACTTTGCAACACGGTCGCTACGCGCTGGTGCACCCGTCTTGATTTGCCCAGCACTGGTCGCCACCGCCAAATCAGCAATAAAGGTGTCCTCGGTCTCGCCACTGCGATGCGAAATCACGCAAGTGTAGCCGTTGCTCTGCGCCATTTCAATAGCATCAAGCGTTTCTGTCAGGGTACCAATCTGGTTTAACTTAATCAGAATCGAGTTAGCAACGCCTGTGGTAATTCCCTTTTTCAGGCGTTCAGTATTAGTAACAAACAGGTCATCGCCCACTAACTGGACGTTTTGCCCAATTCGCTCTGTCAGCAACTTCCAGCCGTCCCAATCTTCTTCGTCCATGCCATCTTCGATGCTAATAATAGGATAGCGACTGACTAAGTCTTCCCAAAAATCTACCATCTGCTGCGAAGTCAACTCGCGGCGTTCGCCTGCCAAGACATACAGACCTGTGTCTGCGTCATAGATTTCGCTGGTCGCCGGGTCAAGCGCGATGCTGATGTGTTCTGCGGGAGTATATCCAGCAGTGGTAATGGCTTCCATTATCAGCTTGAGTGCTGCCTCGTTCGAGTCAAGGTCAGGAGCAAAACCGCCTTCGTCACCCACCGCAGTTCCCAGACCACGTTTTTGCAAAACGGCTTTCAGCGTATGGTAAACCTCGGTACACCAGCGCAGTCCCTCAGAAAAGCTGTCAGCACCCGTTGGCATAATCATGAATTCTTGCAGGTCAACATTGTTGTCTGCGTGGGCACCACCGTTCAGTATGTTCATCATGGGTACCGGCAGCTTGCAGACATTTGCGCCGCCCAAATAGCTCGAGAGAGTCAGTTCCATTGCGCGCGCAGCCGCACAAGCAGTAGCCAACGAGACACCCAGCAGCGCGTTTGCACCCAGATTTGCCTTGTTGGGGGTTCCGTCAAGAGCAATCAGGGTCAGGTCGATGGCGCGCTGGTTGGTCGCATCTGCCCCATGCAGGGCTTCTGCAATAACTTCGTTAACATTGGTAACCGCTGCAAGCACGCCCTTGCCACCGTAGCGATTGGCGTCCCCATCGCGCAGTTCTGCCGCCTCGAAAGCACCCGTTGATGCCCCCGAGGGAACAATAGCACGACCGACACTACCATCTGCCAGACAAACCTGTGCCTCGAGGGTAGGATTGCCGCGCGAATCAAGCACCTCACGGGCAAAAACATCAATGATTTCACTCATTTATGGTGCCTCTTCCTCGTCCAGCTCGCCCAACTCTTCGCCTTCCTCGTCCCCCTCACCAAAAGAGGCTTCTGCTAGGTTTTCTTCCTCGATAAAAGCAAGAACCACGGGATCAAAGATTTCGATTTCTGCTGTGGTACGCAGCCGTTCCAGCAAATCGCCGCGCGTCATATTGCGCAGGGTTTGCAGCAGCATGTCATGAATCGATGCCGCTACCTCTTCAAGGGGCAGCACCCGTTCTTCATCGTCATCAGTGGCTGGTTCAGTGTAAAACTCGATGAATTCCTCGTAGTATTCTTGTACTTCTTCGTCGGTGATTTCGTCATCGGGCACCAGTTTGTGCAAAAGTGCCTCTACCGTCAGTCCATACCAGACCTGTTCTTTGAACTGCTCAAGGGTCAGACTGTTGGCGCGCAGGTCCTCTTCAAAGGCTTCCCAGTTGGGATAGTTAGCAGCACGATCATCTATTAAGGCCTGAACATCAGCATCGGTGATATTGATGCCCTCTTTATCGGCTTCCTGTATTAACAGAATGTCTTCGATCATCGCGCTCAGCACCAAATGACGCGCCATGCCCTCTTCAAGGCCACCAGCTTCGGTGTCAAACATGACAGGATTTTGTGCTGCGATTAGTTCAAGACGCTCGTCCAGTTCTGCAATGGTGATGATGTCTCCGTTGACGCTTGCGGCGATGTCTCCTGCAAAGAGGTTCGTGAAGTTTAAAATCGCAAATCCTGCAGCGGCAAGCAATGCCAGTATCGCAAAAATCACGACCAGCGGAACCCATAAGCTGCGTTTTTTCGCGTCTCCTTCTGCTGAGTCGCCAGCAAAGTCAGACGCGTCTTTTTGGTCAGACTCCGCCACCTCTTCTGTGTCTTTGTCAGCCAGCGAGATAACCGTGGCATCCGTCGAGTCAACGGCATCTGCCGCTGCATAGACCTTGTCAGCAGACAGTTCTGCAACGGGCAACGAGGTAGCCGGTTCGTCACTAAGGTCAGGCATTGTCGCCTTTCCCCAGCTTAAATCCAGCTCATCATAGTCGGGAATAGGCGGCAAGTCGCTGGCCTCGGGCGTATCTTCTGGCCGTTTACGACCCGACCCGCGGCTGTCGGTATGCTTTCCTCTGTCAAAGGCATCGCGCTGAAACATCACATCACTTCTCTCTCTGCATTTGGGTCTCTCCCCTATTTAGCAGACCCATTTTACTAGACCCATTCTACTAGACTCAGGCAAATTCATGCGGAGTCACCCCTCCATTTATCCTATTTGTTGCCTTCTCCTTCACTAAGCAGTGCTTCAGTCAGCACGCACTAGTCGTCACGAGTCGTCATCGTCATCGGCAAAAAGCAGCACCCGCATAAAGGCCTCGACCTTTTGCGCAAGGCAGTCGTCAGCAGCCAGCTGCTTTTGTATCACTTTTCGCCTGTGGTCGTACTCTGCATCAAGGGCAGATAGCTCTTCAATCAGGTCAGAATCAAGTCGTGCAACTGAAATCAGCAGCGTATTGTCCTTGCAGTCGACGCTTTTTGCCGCAAGTTCTGCTGCCAACAGACGAATATGTGCGATGCTCAGCAGGTTCTGTGCTTCTGCAGGCAAAGCACCGTATTCTTTAAGCAGCGCCGCCTGAAACAGCCGTAGGTCATCTGCGTCTGCTGCAGCGGCAATACGCCGATACCACAAAACGCGCTGGGCAATGTCGGGCAGATAGACCTCGGACAGATAGGCAGGCACCGGAATGTCGATGCGAATTTCGGGATGGACGACCTCTGCCACCCCACGCAAATCTGACAGTGCTGCCGTCAGCATCGCTGCAAACAGGTCAAAGCCCACCGCAGACAGCTGCCCCGACTGCGCGCTGCCCACAATTGATCCAGCACCGCGAATCTCGAGGTCACGTAGGGCAATCTTTATGCCTGAACCCAGCTCGTCATGTTCTGCAATCGCTGACAAGCGCTCGATGGCTTGCGTGGTCAAAACATCGCCAGCAGGGTAGAAAAAGTAGGCATAGGCACGCTGATGACTTCTGCCAACACGCCCCTTTAGCTGGTACAACTGTGACAAACCCAGCCGCTGAGAGTCCTCGATAATCAGCGTGTTGGTGTAGGGATTGTCGATGCCTGACTCGACAATGGTTGTTGAAATCAGCACCTCGACTTCACGCGCCGAGAACTGCTCCATAATGTATTCCAGTTCATTTTCTGACATCTGACCGTGAGCGATAGCAACACGTGCCTCGGGGGCAGCGTCACTAACACGTGCCAGTGCCTGGTCAATGCTTTTGACACGATTACAAATGTAGTAGACCTGACCACCACGCTGCAATTCGCGCCGTATCGCCTGTGATACCAGATCGGCATCATAGGCAGCCACGTGAACTTTGACTGGTGTTCTGCCCACAGGCGGCGTGTCGATAATGCTCAGGTCACGTACTCCTGAAAGTGACATCTGCAAGGTACGCGGAATAGGGGTCGCCGACAATGCCAAAACGTCAATCTGTTCGCGAATATGCTGCAACTGTTCCTTGTGTTCGACACCAAAGCGCTGCTCTTCATCAATGATGAGCAATCCCAGGTCATGGGGAACTACGTCAGCTGACAGTAGGCGGTGCGTGCCAATCAGTATCTGAACCGTCCCCTCCCCAAAACGCTTGAGTGCCTCGCGCTGCTGTACCGGAGTACGAAAACGCGACAGTACTTCGACGCTAACCCCAAAGGGTTGCAAGCGCTCTGTCCAGGTTGTGTAGTGTTGCTGCGCCAAAATAGTTGTTGGGCACAGCAGCATAACCTGTTTGCCATCACGTGTTGCCTTAAAGCCCGCACGCAAAGCAACCTCTGTTTTACCATAGCCAACGTCACCAATTATTAGGCGGTCCATGGGACGGTCAGACTCCATATCATGCTTGACATCACGAATCGCCGTCAGCTGGTCAGGCGTGACCTCAAAAGAAAATGCCGCCTCCATCTCGGCCTGCTGCACACTGTCTGGCTGGTAAGCGTAGCCACGAATATTGCTGCGGCGCGCGTACAACTTTGTCAGGTCAAAAGCAAGCTGCTGTGCTGCCTGTTTGGCGCGTGTCGTAGCGCGCGACCAGGCTTTGCTGCCCAGACGATTAATACGCGGAGCACGTCCATCAGCCCCCACATATTTCGTTATTTTGTCAATCTGGTCAACGGGCGTGTACAGCATGTCGCCCTCGGCGTACTGCAAAAACAGGTAATCGCGCGACACGCCGTCGACAGCACGCTGCGCCACCTGCTTGAACAGCGCGATGCCGTGGGTTTCGTGCACCACATAGTCACCCGGCACAAAGTCAAAGGTCAGTTTAGTGGTATCGCGACTGGTGATGCTCGTCGCTGCATCGGCGGCACTGGCAGTGCCAGCCGCACGTACCCGAGGAAAGATTTCGGCTGTCGTCAGCAGCGCAAAGTGCGCGGGTTCGGCAATAAAGCCACCGCTGAGGTCAGACTCGATAATATGCACGCGATTGCCCACGGTAATGCCCGCAAAAACCAAAAGTTCTCGTATGCGGTCTTGATGGCGCGGATTGGGCAGTGCCAGAAAGACTTCGCAGTCTTTTTTCAGCAGTTCGCGCACGGCAGCAAGCACCTGGTCATCAGAGGAAAAACTGTGGGGACGACGTGCCTTAAACGCAGCATCGGGGCGTTTTGCCCCCGAGAGCGTTGCCATCAGCAGGCGATGCGTCCGTCCAAAATCAAGCTGCGCGGGTGGCACAAAATAGTCCTCGAGCGGACGGGCAAAACCTGCTGCATGCGCCGCTGCACGCAGAGACTGGTCATGGCGCACCGCGCAGTCAAAGACCGCCTTTGGTTCGATGATGATGCTGCGTGTCTGAGGTTTGACATAGGCAGACAAATTAACCAGTTGCAGGCGGTCTTTCTGCACCGTAGCACTGCTTTTTTCACCCTGATAGCTGCCTGTTCCTGGTTCTGTTATCGCCCCAAGGGTTGCTTGGGACAACGCAGCGATAGGCTGACCGCTGCCCACCAGCCAGGTCTTGACGCTTTCGACTTCGCTGTCGAAAAAGTCAACCATAAAGGGACGCTGCGGATAGGGAGGATAGACAGCCAGTACGTCACCTAGCAGCGAAAAACTGCCCTCGACGTCAGCTTTTTGCTGACGACTGTAGCCCAGCCGAATCAAGTGTTCGACCAGCTGGTCACGATCAAAATGCACACCTGCTGCAAAGCGCAAGCGATCTTTCCAGCCACTTTTTACTGCAGGAAAACGGCGCATCCAGACAGGTGTTGAGCTGACTATGATGGCAGGTGTGTGCGCCTGCAAAGCAGCCACCGCCGCAGAGCGACTGTCCATTACCGTAAGGTCAGGCGCACGCAGCGACCAAGGTGTGTCTTCGCGGTCGGGCAGCAGCAAAACCTGGTCACCACCCACATACGACGTCAGAGTATGCGCCAGCCGCTGCGCCTCGACAGCAGTCGGACAGACAACAATCGTAGTCGCCTGCTTTTGCAGAAATTGCGCCGCAATAAAAGCAGCACGAACAAAGCCAGGAATGTTGAGATGGGCATCCGAGCCACCAGCAAGCACCGCGCCAATTTGTTCAAAGGCGCGGGTAGCACAAAACGCTTCAGTGAGGCGCTGATGAAACAGCGAATTCATGGTGTTAATTATAGCAAGAGGATGAGGGTGTCCAGCATCTATGTTTTCAGTACCATTTGTCCGCAGGCTGAAGCTTTATACTCCCCCTTGTCGATGACCATTGTGCCGTTTATCAGCACGTACTGTATTCCTTCGGGGGTTGACTCTGGTGCTGTAAGGTCAACCGTTACTCCCTCGTAGTCAAACACGGTGATGTCAGCAAAATTGCCAGCTTTCAGCGTCCCCCGGAAAGGCAGCCCAAATCGCTGCGCTGTTTTACCTGACATTTTATGGACGACCTCCTCTAGAGGGAGGTTTGCCTCGCGTGCAAGCAGCAAAAAGTAGGGGATGCCCTGGAATGCCGTTTGGTTTTGGATCCCGCTGTCTTCTATCCAAGAATCCGTCATAAACATCGAGAGGTCGTCTTTCATAAGCATCTGGACAATCTGCGGATTGTTGTATTTTTCAATGTAGATGCGTGCTTTTCCGTCTGTCAGTTCTACCAATTTTATGTACATGTCGATTTTTGACAGACCTTCTGCGCGGGCGATTTCAGCAATGTTTTTGCCCAGATATGCTTTGTACGGGTCGTCAATATCGGCGATTATAAAGTCGTCGAAATCAAGACCCAACAGCTTTCTGGTGATGTTTATCAGCAGTTTCAGACGCAACAGCACCAATTTGCTTTTGCGCGCTGTGGCAGACAGGCCCAAATACCAGGGCGGCAGGATTACCGTAATGACACTTGCGCCATGGCAAAACGAGAAAAAATCATAGGTGATTTCGTGGGCATGCAGTTTTTCGAGCAGACGATTGCTGCAGTCCCATGTTGCCTCGCCCGTGCAAATAAAGTGACTGTAATGCAGCGATGCGCCCGCCGTTTGCGCAATCTTAATAACCTCGTCAAGAGCTAGCTCGATATGCGGCTTAGTGAAAATCGGTCGATACCCAAGGGCAATCTTAGAACAAGCACGCGGGTGCACTGTCAAAATGCCGTCATACTTGGCGATTTCTGCAGAAAAAGCAACAAGTTCTTCAAAGGGAGCATACAGGCCAGGCTCATACATCAGTCCAAAGCTTCCGCCAATGGCACCTGCTTGCATAGCCTCGCTGACACGTGCCAGCATGTCTTGCGTTTGCTTTTCACTAAGAGAGGCAGACGCGTTTCCCGTAATGCCTGCACGCGCAGTTCCGTGACCCACAAGAGGCGCAATATTTACGTGCAGACGACCCTGTGCTTCGCTAACAAAGCGAGCGAAACTTCCAGGGTTCTTTACACTGAAAATTCCGCCACCGACCTGAGCCTTGTGCGGGCTGTCTTCTGCAACACCAAAGGGTGAAAGACCGCAGTTTCCTGCGATTTGAGTCGTTATTCCCTGCTTGACAAAGGGAGCAAAATACTGCTCTGTGTTGTCCCGATCAATGAAGAAGTCGTTATGCGTATGCGCATCAATAAAGCCGGGTGCAATGCACAACCCCGTACAGTCAATTGTTCTGTCAGCCTCGCTGGTAATGTGTGGAGCGACTGCAACAATACGTTCGCCCTCGATTAAAACATCCCCCGCAAACGCAGGCTGACCAGTTCCGTCATACACCGTGCCATTTTTTAGCAATATTTTCATAATCGTAACGACGCTACTTTCTGTTTTCTCAACGGTAGGGGTGGTGCTTTTTGCACCGAATAATGCTTCAGAAGTGGTGCGGGTGAGAGGACTTGAACCTCCAAGGGGATAAACCCCACATGGACCTGAACCATGCGCGTCTGCCAATTCCGCCACACCCGCACTTGCAAGAATGCTGCCAAAAAACGGAACGCTTGCACAGCGTTCCCCTCGTTTACCGCCAAACTTGCAAGCGTTGATGGTATCACATTAGCAGCAAGTGTTCAAAGATGTCAGCAGCGCGCCGAAGAAGCAGGTCCATCTGCTGCAGCGAATCGGCACCGTAAAAGTTCAGACGATAGCTGCTGTCATCTGCCTGCTGACTGCGCGGAATACCCGTCTGACCACGCGCACAATCACGCGCTACCCCTGACTGTGCCAGCAGCTCGACGGCAAGGTGTTCCAGTAAATGGACAGACTCCGTCTGCTGTGCTTCTGTCTTAAACGAGCGAGGGCGTCCGCTTTCGCAACGATGACGGTGCAGGTCAGGATAGTGTTCAAACAGGCGCGCTACCGGCAAGTTTTCTGTTGTCGGTGGCACCTGCGTGCCCAGGCGTACTTCAAAACTCGCACACTGCTGCTGCGCGTCGTAGCCAAGGGGCTTTATGAGGAAGGCGGAACCGATGGCAGTTCCAAGCGTTGCACGCGCAGGCGGGCGATGCGGCGTCTGCGCATGGTGACTACGGTAAAGCGGTAGCCCTGGAATTCGACATGTTCACCAACGTGCGGAATATGTCCCAGCTGCTCTAAAACCCAGCCGGCGATGGTCTCGTACTCATCCGACTCTACTATGGGAAGACCGATTTCCATCGCATCTTCGATGTCGCAGGTACCGTTGATAAGCCACTTGCCTGGCGTTAGTTCAAGTATCGATTCTAGTTCTTGGTCGGTCTCGTCAATGATTTCGCCGGTGACCTCTTCCAGAATGTCCTCCATGCTGACAAGGCCTGCGGTTCCGCCGTATTCGTCGACAACAATCATGATTTGGATGCGTGCTTCCTGCATCTCTGTCAAAGTCGACATGAGGTCTTTGGTTTCTGGTACAAAGACTGGCTCGCGCAGATAATCGGTGATGGGGTCGTCCAGACGACCCTCGGCAAGTGGTACGACCAAATCTTTCAGAATTAGAATGCCGATGATGCGGTCGTAGTCGTCCTCGTAGACCGGCACGCGCGAGAAGCCCCGTGCATAAAGGCGTTTGGCAGCCTCGCCCACCGTCTCGGTGTTTTCTGCAAAGGCGATGTCAACGCGCGGCACCATAACCTCGCGCACAACGGTATCACCCAGGTCAAAGATTTCGGTAATCATGCGCTTTTCTTCGCCGCTCAGGTGTTGCTGTTCGTCAACCATCAGCTTGATTTCTTCTTCGCTGACCTGCGCCGAGGTAATGTCTTTGCTAATGCCCAACAGCTTGCCCAAGACGTTGCTCGAGGCAGACAACAACCTAACAACGGGTCGTGCTGCAGCAGAAACCGCATTGATAGGCAGTGCCGTCATGCTGGCGATTTTGTCTGCGCGCTGCAGACCCAGCTGTTTGGGGATAAGCTCGCCCAGCACCAGAGTGACATAGGAAACCAGCAGCGTAACTGCTGCAATCGAGATTCCAGCAGCTACTTGTGTCAGAAAGGTAATGCCCAGCGATTGCAGCCAGGCGGTCAGGGGTGCCTCGAAGGTGATTGCCGTCAATGCCGCCGCCAGTACCCCTACTAGGGTCATGACAATTTGGGTGGTAGCAAGCAGACGGGGAGCATCTTCCTTCAGTTTTAATGCAGCTGCTGCCCCCTTTGAGCCCTGTTCTGCTGCCTGTTTCAGCGCAGATTTACGCGCAGAAATCATGGCGATTTCTGCCATCGAGAAAAAGCCATTAATCAAAATCAGTATTAGTATGAACAGTACGTACCAATGCATGTCACAACTCTTCTGGTTCTTGTTGCAGCGTAAAGCCAAAGCGTTCTTTGACCGCAGCAACTATTGTCTCGCGCGCACGCGCAAGGTCGTCATAGCCAGCCGCCGATTCGTTAATCAGAATCAAAGCTGCCTTGTCACTAACGCGCATGCCATCAATCAATTGACCCTTTAATCCTACCTGTTCTATCAGCCAGCCGCTTGCGATTTCCCAACAGTTACCAATCAGAAAGATAGGAATCCCTGGATACTGCGTGCGCAAAGGCTCGATATCCGCTTGGTCTATAGTAATGTTTTTGAAAAACGACCCACTGCTTGCCGTGGTCGCGGGGTCAGGCAGTTTCTCGCCACGAATAACAGTGACTGCTGCACAAATGGTCTGCGGACGACGATCACTGATGTCATTTTTATCCAGATAGTCTTGCAGCGAACCGTACAGATCGCCCGCAAGTTCGTTTTTATGCAAGTTTAGCAAGGCTGCCGTAATAAAGTAACGTCCCTTGGCAGAGTCAGGACCATCACTGTTAAAAATACTGCGCCGATAACACAAAGCTAGGTCGTCTGTGGGTAAATGGACGTGCTCCCCCGTTTGGGTGTCATAGACATCCACCCCCAACAAGACCTGCGCGATTTCCTGACCGTAGGCTCCGGCGTTTTGCATAATCGCGCCACCCACCGTGCCGGGAATTGCCGCCAAAGCCTCGATGCCGCACCAATCACGTGCCACAGTAAAGTGCACCAGCGCGTCAAGGTCTTCGCCGCTGCCGACACGCAGCAGCAGCTGGTCACTAGTTTCGCTGACAGCCGTAATCGATTTCAGCTGATTGAGCATAATCACGCCATCAAAGCCCCCGTCGCGCCCCACCACATTACTGCCGCCACCCAAAATATAGGTCGGCAGACCCTTGTCGGCCGCAAAAGCATAGGCATCCGCGAGGTCCGAGGGAGTGGTAATCGTAATACAGTAGCGCGCATCACCGCCAAGGCGCATGGTCGTCAGGGCAGAGACAGGCGTATTCGTCGATACTTTCATACTGATATTTTAGCAGTAACAGCAACAACTAAGGAGCAATACGCACTGAAATCCGCGCCAAGTACAGATTTCCGTCACGCAGCGTCACTTCGTCGTGCAGATATTCGGCGTAGACGGGGCCTGTTAGTTTCACATCGTGTTTTTGGACGTGCTCCATCAGGCCATTGGCGATGTTATCTAGCTGACCGTAGTAGCCTCGTGCGTAGGCACACAGATAGGTACCAGCCGCACGCTTGCGGTTTCCACTGGGGTCAAGCGAGATAAAGTTGTCGGGACCACCAGGCATCTGCAGAAAACTTTT
>Ga0123353_10007710_pt1 | contig 14600 bp, 13 predicted proteins | sample TergutLab28metaG_3_FD_92763 | JGI IMG/M metagenome (GOLD analysis project Ga0123353, IMG submission 92763) | Labiotermes labralis P3 segment gut microbial communities from Petit-Saut dam, French Guiana - Lab288 P3 | ecosystem: Host-associated > Arthropoda: Insects > Digestive system > Gut ... | reverse complement strand
TGCGGTACCAGTGGGTCGCGGTCCAATGAATACGGGTGATCTGTCCCAATTCGCCGTCTTCCAATAGTTTTTTCACCTTGGCGTAATAGGGATTTGTCCGTTCGTTAAACCTCACGGCAAAAACTTTGCCTGTTTTTTGCGCCGCGGCAATCATCTCACGTGCCGCAAGCGTATAAACGGCGATGGGTTTTTCCGAACAGGCATGCAACCCCGCCTCCATCGCCTTAATGGCGAGCGGCGGATGGAAATAATGCGGCGTGGCTATCAGCACGGCGTCGCATGTGCCCGAAGCGATTAACGCGTCGGCATCGGCAAAGCCGGGTACGCCGGGGAAAGACTGCATCGCCTTGTCAAGCGCCTCGGGGTTGTTATCGCACAAGGCGGCCAGCCGTATCGCGGGTACCTTACCCGCGGTTAGGTTTGTCGCATGCCCTGTTCCCATGATACCCGCTCCGATGATACCAAGCCTTACTTGCTCTTCCATCATACTGCCTCCTTAACCGAATAAACGCCGAAGATAGGCGATATCGCGTTCCAATTTTTCTTGTGTACTCATGTCGTCGCAAAAATCCTCCAACGAGATATAGCCATTGTAGCCGATATCCTTAAGGGCTTTGGCAAAATCCGGAAAAGAAGCCGATCCTTCCCAAAACGGGGTATAAAGGTTTTTAAAGCGTGCGCTGCCGTCCTCATAACAGCCGTCTTTTGTCATGACGGCGTTCTTAACATGCACATGGTCAGATACGGGCCTAGTATCTCCAACCCGAGTTTATACGCTTCATAGCCTTCCGACACCATGTTCCCAATATCGTAGATAACGCCGATTAGCGACGGATCGAAGGGCTCCAGTAATCGGCGGGCGGCGCTGGCGCTTGGGTGAATACGGTTTGGGTGCATCTCGATGTTCATCTTTACGCCCAGTGCTTTTGCCGTTGGAATGAGTTCGGCAAAGGCCGCTTGAGAAGCGAAGAACAAGGCGTCATGCGGCCGGCTTCCGTCATAGGCAAGCCCATTTACGCGAATCTTTGGGCAGCCCATCAGCGCGGCTGCCTGCAGGAGCGCGATAACATCTTGTGTTTGCGTACAATCCGCGTAAGTTCCCAGGGCGCAGATGTCTATACCATACCCCTCGCATAGGGACTTGATTTGTAAGGCGTTATCCCTTACTGTATCACTCTGAATGGTGCAGCGGTTATGCCCCCAATAGGAGTAAGGCGCGTCCTTTAATGCCTCGTCCGTTTGTGTCACGCGCCACTCCACGCCGTCATACCCGAATCGTTTCAGTTCCGGCAGCAGGGCTTCCGGCGACATATCCTTAGCGCATACCGTAAAAATGGCGTATTTCATTTCCTATCCTCCTCTTTTCGTGTCCATATCATATCACGAATCATAAAAAACCCGCAATCCCATTCATACCATTCATCACATGTCTCATATAAAGGTTTATTTAACCGCTTACCCTATTAGGCACGGTGAAATAGCCTCAATATGCCTTGTGCGCGGCGGGGAAAGCGTATAGAATAAGCATGTGTGCGCTTTATTTATAGTTAAGTTAATGGAAAGGATGACTATCCGGTAGCCAATGAGAATCTTAGTTGACGCCGATGCGTGCCCGGTAAAAGAAATCATCGTACGGCTGGCAATACAGCGCGGTATTCCCGTCATCATGCTGATAGATACGTCACACCGGCTTCATGACGGGTACAGTGTGGTTGTCACCGTGGATAAACATGCCGATAGTGTGGATTTCGCGTTGATGAACATGCTTACCCGTGAGGACATTGTCATCACGCAGGATTTTGGGCTTGCCGCAATGGTGCTTGGAAAAGGCGCTCTGGCCGTTAATCAAAATGGATTTGTTTATACGGACGATAACATAGAAAAGCTCTTGATGAACAGGCATATCAGCGCGAAAATAAGACGCGGGGGCGGAAGGACAAAAGGCCCCGCCAAACGAAAGCAAGAGGACAATGATCGCTTTGAAGCCTTGTTAGTCAAATTACTGGATGTCCGCCAGGCAAATAAGTCATGAAATGAGATGCGAACCGATGCGTTATACCATACGCCAAGAAAGGCCGTCGGATTATCCGGAAATAAACGAGCTTGTAAAAAAGTCGTTTGCGACAAACGCCGACGATGACGGCACGACGCATGAATACCTTAATGCGCTTCGGGGTAAGGACGTGTTTATACCGCAGTTATCATTGGTGGCGGAAGCCGCGGACGGAATGCTGATTGGACAAATTGTGTTATATAAAACGACCGTCACAACATCTCGCGGTGCGGTGAGCGAACTGCTGCTTTCACCTATTTGCGTGCATCCTGAATACTTTCGGTGCGGTATCGCGCGGGCACTGGTGGCAGAATCATTGCCTATAGCGTTTAAGCTGGGTTATAGGGCGGTTTTCTTGTGCGGAGACCCGCGGTTTTACAGCCGCTTAGGGTTCGTACCGTCGTATCAATACAATATACGCCATATCAAGGAGGATACCGCCGAGTGGAGCATGGTCCGCGAACTGTACAGCGGCGCGCTAAACGGAGTAACAGGAACGATTAATACAATATAGACCGTCAGAAGGGGAGAACGCCATGCCATACACCCTTATCCGTAACGATATAACGACATGCCGTGTGGATGCTATCGTCAACGCCGCCAATGTAAACCTAAAAATGGGCGGCGGTGTTTGCGGCGCGATATTCAGCGCCGCGGGAGCCGGCAAATTGCAAAAAGCTTGCGAAGCCCTCGCGCCGATAAAAACCGGTGAGGCGGTTATAACAAAAGGATATGCATTGCCCGCAAGATACATCATACACACGGCGGGGCCTGTCTATCATGACGGGAAGCCTTATGAGGAAACATTACTGCGTATGTGCTATATAAACGCCCTGGACCTTGCTAACAAGCACGGCTGTAAAAGCGTCGCGTTCCCGTTAATCTCAAGCGGTGCTTATGGTTATCCCAAGGAAAGGGCGCTTATCGTCGCTACAGGCGCTATCAGCCAATGGCTGATGAAAAATGATTTAGATGTGCTGCTCGTTGTGTACGATAAAACGGCATTCATGCTGTCAAATGAGCTAACCGGTAAAGTCAGGGCTTTCATTGATGAAAATTATATCGATGAAAGAAAAGCAAAGTTTGACCGCAGCTCACGTTTGTATGAGGATGTAAGCCTCGATTATATGGAAACAGAAGCGTGCTTAATGCGGATTGACAGTTCCTTGCAAGCGCCCCAACGCCCCGTCGCTTATGAAGCGGAAACTATATCGAAGAAACTGTTGCATGAGGCCTCGCCCGGTGAGTTCATCGGGCGTTTGGATGAACCGTTTTCTGCTACGCTTTTACGGCTTATTGACGCGAAAGGCAAAACCGATATTGAAATTTACAAACGCGCAAACATAGACCGCAAGCTGTTTTCTAAAATCAGAACCGGCAAAGGGTATATGCCAAGTAAAAAAACCGCCGTTGCTTTTGCCGTGGCATTGGAACTATCGCTTCCCGAAACCCGCGACTTGTTGGAACGTGCCGGGTTCGCCCTTTCCCGTAGTGTTATGTTCGACGTGATTATCGAATACTTCATCACACGCAGGCATTATGATATATTTGAAATCAACAACGTCCTGTTCGAATATGACCAACCGCTGCTGGGCGGGTGAAAAGACGCTCGCGTAAAAAGATATACACATGTTTGTTATGCACCCCTTACACTAACCGTTTTGTCGTTTTCAAAGCGACCACCCTTATCAAAGTAAGCGTTATACTTCGTTTGTAAAAAGTACGAACGGAGGAACGCGCCATGAAAACAAATCTTACGGAGTTGGTCTTTATCCTCGACCGCAGCGGATCGATGGGCGGAATGGAAAGCGATACCATAGGCGGTTTTAATTCCATGCTCACTAAGCAGCAGGCGGAACCGGGTGAGTGCCGCATCACGACGGTGTTGTTTGACGACAAATATGAAGTACTGCACGACCGGATAGACATCAAGGCTGTTCGGCGGATGTCGGAACAAGAATATTTTGTCCGCGGCAGTACGGCGCTGCTGGACGCGGTGGGGAAGAGCATTAACAAAATCGGCGGCGTCCAAAAGAACACAGACAACGCGTACCGCGCCGAAAAAGTGTTGTTTGTCATTACAACAGACGGCATGGAAAACGCCAGCCGCGAGTTTTCATACGAAAAAATAAGATCGATGATTGAGCATCAAAAGTCGAAGTACGGTTGGGAATTTATTTTTCTGGGCGCGAACATCGACGCTGCGGAAGTGGCAAGCCGCATGGGCATAGCGCGAAACCGTTCTCAGAGCTTCCACAACGACAGCAAGGGTATTGAGTTAAATTACGCTGTCATGAGCGATGTAACGGCTTGCTTCAGGGCCGCCCCAAGTAACACGAAACTGGACGATAACTGGAACGCGGAAATACAAGACGACTATAAAAAACGCGGAGGCAAGCGATAATGGGGCAGGGATATGGATTAAAATGCGAAACTTGTACTTACAGTATTTCCATCAAAATGGGCGTTGGAATGATGTACTCACCTCATGCGGTTTTTATGGACGATGCGACGACCTAACACAGAACTGGAGTACAGTATTTCCCGACGGGTTTTGCCGGGAAGGTAAACCATTATTATCTTCTCTCGTCAATTGCAAGCGGATAAAGAACAAGGCTTTCAAGATGCTGGCAGATGGTGCTGTGCCGCTAGAAAACGAATATGGACATGAGCTATATGTTTGTACGAAATGTATGAGGCTCTCGAATAGATTCCACTTCAATCTGGAATCATCTTCGGAAAAGTACGAACCGGACTACCGATGCACCGCATGTAAAACCTTACTTTCCCGTGTTGATGTCTGTTTTGACAGTAACGATAATGCTAGGTTTATTTATAAAAACCAGCAGGTTATTCTATGGAAATGCCCTAAATGCGGCGGCGACAGTCTAGTACATGATGGGAGTTATGTTATGTGGGATTAGGAATCGTATAAGGCAGGTAAAAGGTTCCGATTTCGGAATTACATTTTAAACCGTAAAAAAACCACCCGAAATCGAAAAACATATCCCCTATACATACGCCGCCGCGATGCTATACTGCGTTTGAAAAGGAATGAAAGACGCGGTGAGCCATGTGACCGCCGGTGCGGGCGAAGTCGTCGTATCTATGGAAGGCATATGCAAATCATTTCCGGGCGTGAAGGCGCTGGATGATGTTTCTTTTCAGGTGCGCTCCGGCGAGGTAATGGCCCTTTTGGGCGAAAACGGCGCCGGTAAAAGCACGCTGGTTAAAATTTTAAGCGGTGTTTACACGCGGGACAGCGGCAAGATGCGGCTCTTCGGCAAGGAGTATGGTGATTTAACGCCGCGTTTAGCGCAATCGCTGGGTGTGGCCATCATCCATCAGGAGCTAAACATGTGCGGGCATCTGTCCGTGGCGGAAAACATGTTTCTGGGCCGTGAAATCACAACCGCGTTTACCCTGTCCGGCAAAACGATGGAAAGGGAAGCGCGCCGTGTCCTGTCCGATCTTAAAATTGATGTGGATCCCGCCAAAGTGGTGGGGGAACTGCCCGTTTCCAAACAGCAAATGGTAGAAATTGCCAAGGCGTTACTGACAAACGCGAAAGTCTTAATTATGGATGAACCCACCTCTTCACTAACCTCAAGGGAAATCGAGGACTTGTTCAGAATCATCGGTGAACTGCGTGCCAAGGGCTGTGCGGTTATCTACATATCGCACCGTTTAGATGAATTAAAATATATCGTGGATCGCGTCACCATTATGCGCGACGGCCGTTTAGTCACGGTGATGGATTATAAAGAAACCACATTAAACGATATTATCTCATACATGGTCGGACGTGAGATAAAAGAAAAATTCCCGCGTGTTTCCCGCGAACGGGGGCGGGAAGTGTTTTGCGTACAGGGGCTGAACGCCGGGCGTATGGTACGGGATATCAGCTTTACATTGCATGAGGGTGAAATTGTCGGTTTCGCGGGGCTCATGGGCGCCGGCCGCACGGAGACCACGCGCGCTATTTTCGGCGCGGATCCCAAGACGAGCGGCCGCATATGGGTGGACGGTAAGGAAGTAAAAATAAATAGTGTTCGGGCCGCGATTCGGGCGGGCGTTGTTCTAGCGCCGGAGGACAGAAAGCGGCATGGGTTGTGTACAAAGCTATCCGTGCGCCAGAATATCACACTCCCAAACCTGGGGCGCGTGTGCGATTTTGGCGTCGTCCGTAAAAGGCGTGAAGACGCGATGTGCCGAAAAGCGGTGAGCGACCTGCAAATAAAAACGCCGGGTATGGATGTGGATGCGGCGACGCTTTCCGGCGGGAACCAGCAAAAGGTGGTCGTCAGTAAATGGCTGGCCAGCAACTCCCGCGTGGTGATGTTCGATGAACCAACACGGGGCATTGACGTGGCGGCCAAGGTAGAAATGTATCATTTAATGAATGATCTGAAGATGCGCGGTATTGCCGTGATGTTTGTTTCCTCGGAAATGCCAGAAGTTTTGGGTATCGCCGATAGGGTGATTGTCATGTGTGACGGGCGTATCACAGGCGAAATAAGCGGTGATCAAGCAACTCAAGAATCGGTACTCAAGCTCGCCACACGTTTTGAAGACAAGTTAGCGGCAGGTTAACGCTTTGCAGGATACAAGGGGAGGTAATAAAATGGCCGATGAACGCCGTGGAATAGGGCACGTGTTTCTTGTTATTACCCGCAAGTTACTTAAAATGATTCGTCAATTTTTTAGAATCAGAGGCATGCCATCCGCCATGATTGCCTTTGTGGCGCTGCTCGTGATATACGTTTCCTTCGGTATATCGGAGCCCGCGGTGTTTTCTTCGCAAAACATCCTTAATCTATTGCGGTCTATGTCCAAGTATCTCATCATCGGTATCGGTCAAAGTTATCTGCTTATCACCGGCAATATTGATCTTTCTTTAGGTTCAACGGTCGGTATGAGCGCAATGATTTCAGCGACCTTAATGACCCGTGCCATGAACCCGTTTCTCGCGGCGGCCATCACGCTTGCGGCTTGCTTAGCCGTCGGTTTCGCCAATGGCTTTCTGGTTGGCAAGTGTCAGCTTCCGCCCTTTATTGCCACACTCGGCACCATGTTTACGGCACGCGGCGTCGCCTACATGGTCAATAATAACCGAAACACCGACACCATAGCCTCCGGTATCGGAAAGGAGGCCGCGACGGTCTTTCAAAACGTATTCTATTACGGCAAGTCCATTGGTTTGTTTAATACCTTCTGGGTGGCATTGGGAGTCTTTGCCGTCGCTTTCTTTTTATTGTCTAAAACACGTACGGGAAGGCACATTTACGCGATAGGCTCAAACGTGGAAGCCGCCAAATTATCCGGGGTCAGTGTGTTCATGACAACGACCAAGGCCTACATGGTCGCTTCCTTTTGCGCCTTCGTGGTGGGGCTCATTTTATGCGCTCAGTCGGGCATGGGCAATATGGAGGCCGGAAATACATATGAAATGTACGCCGTCGCCGCGGGCGTCATCGGCGGCATTTCCCCCCTTGGCGGAACGGGTCTCTTACTGGGTACATTTATGGGCGCGGCGGTCTGGCAGACTCTGGAAAATGGGTTAAACATGATCAGCGCCCAGGTAGGGCTGCAGCGTATTGCCATCGGCGTCATCGTTGTTTTCTCCGTACTGTTGGATGTTGTTATCAGGCGCGGAACACTGACGAAACTCCGATCGCTGCTCAAATCCGTTATAATCGGCCAAAGCCGTTTATAAATAATAAATAGGAGGGTTATCCATGAAAAAGGTACTCGCTATCGTATGCTCCTTACTCCTCCTGGCAAGCCTCGCTTCTGCGTTGGCGGAGGACACGACAATCATCGCGCTGATCACCATGGACTCGATTGACCAACACTGGATCGCCTTGCACGAGGGTGCTCAGGAAGCTGCCGAAGAATTCGGCGTGGATGTACGCTTCATGTCGCCCAATGTCAAGGATGACGCGCAGCAGATTGAGTGCGTCAACAACGCTGTTTCCGCGGGCGCAAAAGCCATCGTCGTTGCGGCGAACGGCCCGGATGCGATTTCCGCCGCCTTAAATGAGGCGAAGGAAGCCGGCATTAAAATCGTGTATGTAGACTCGCCGGCTAACGTGGAAGCGGAAGCGACCTTCTCTACCAACAATAAAGCCGCGGGCAAAACCGCCGGCGAAGAAATGATCGCCTATCTGGCCGCAGCCGACATCACGGAAGGCACCATCGGCATCATCAACGTCAACGCCGCGACGGACTCCTGCGTGCAACGCGAAGCGGGCTTCCGCGAGGCTTTTGACGGCACAGCCTTCACGCTTCTCGAAACGCAATATGGCGATGGAGACGCCGCTAAATCCCAGACGATTGCCGAGAACTATATCACGCAGGGCGTAGTGGCTATCTTTGGTTGCAATGAAGGCTCCACCACAGGCGCAGGAAACGCCATCAAGGCATCCGGACAAGATATTATCGGCGTAGGCTTCGACAAGTCCGATGCGATTATGGGCTTGATAGAGGACGGCTTCCTTCTGGCGACCATGGCGCAGAATCCGGATTTGATGGGCTACGAAGGCGTGAAAGCCGCCGTTGCCGCGATTGCCGGCGAGGACCTTGGCGGTAAAGTTGTTGATACCGGCGTCAGCGTATTGGTCAAGGAATAACTCATTACCATACCTGTATGGGCGGAGCCGTGGCTTGCGGCTCCGCTTTTTTATGGTATACTCATTTAAAAAGAACCGGAGGTAAATATGCTGCGCGTTGTCATCGCCGACGATGAGGAGCGGATTTGTAAGCTGATTCAAATATTGGCGGATTGGCCCCGTCTGGGCATGGAAGTAGCGGGTATCGCCACCAACGGTCCGGACGCTTTAACAGCGGTTATCCAAACGAATGCCGATATACTCATTACGGATATACGCATGCCGGGGATGGACGGCTTGGAACTCATCGCTAATGCCAAAGAGCTGCTGCCGGATTTGGAAGTGATTATTATCAGCGGGTACGCGCAGTTTGACTATGCCCGCACTGCTATCCGTCATGGTGTGGGCGAATACTTGTTAAAACCTATCAATAAAGATACGCTCAACGCCACATTAGAAAAAACCGCGCTGCGCTGCATGGATAAGATACGCGCACGCGGCGGCGCGGAAGGGCTAAAGGCTGTTAGCAAGGATGAAATTTCCGCCGCGCGCGAAACTTTAGTTATGGATTTGGCGGACGGACGATACAAAGCGAAAACAGTCCGTGAACTGGAAAATAGCTACCGCTTTAATGCGAAAGAGGCGGTTTTGCAGGTTTTCATTATCAAAATGGATTATGACGACGCGGTCTTCTCCGCTTCATCCCTGGATGTTGTACGCAACAGAATGGCCGGTGTTTTTAAGCCCGTCGCGGAAAAACTCGCCGCCGATTACGTCTTTGCCTATCCTGACACACGCATGATTGGCATACTCAACTACGCCGAACGTGAGGAGGAAGTGCTAAGGGACAGGCTCAGGAGCGGCTTGAATCAACTGGTAGCACTAAAAGACTTGTTCGGTGCAATCGTCTTCTCCATGTCGCTCGGGGTTATTGCGCGTTCGGCGGATACCCTGGCATACGCTTTTCAAAGCGCGCAGGATGCAATCGCAGACAGGCTGGTAGAGGGAGCGGAGCGTCTTATTGAGGTACGCGCTTCACGCAGCGGGGTCGATACGTTTCCATTGCTGGATCAATTCATAAAAGATGCCGTACGTGCTATGGAACGCAGGGATGCGGAGTTAGGGTATCAAGCGGTCATCGTACTCTCTGAAAAAGTGATGCGTCTGCCGGGAGTACACGGGCGTGATGTCTTACAATTGGTAAAAAACGCGGCCATACGGTTTTCAGCGCGCGCGGATGCCGAAACGCCGGAGGATTTGCTGAGGGTTTTTCAGGATAAAGCGGAACGCGCCAGTTCCGCGCGCGGCCTGTTTGATGCGCTGGGTACTTATATCGCCGATGTTATCCGCGATACGCTGGAACGCGAAAGAAACAGAGAAACGCGGCCGATACGCATGGCAAAACAGTATATTCGTGAACATTTTGCAGAACCGCTCTCTTTGGATGAGGTTAGCGAAGCCGCCGGTTTCAGCGCCGCGTACTTTTCGACGTTCTTTAAAAAGGAAACGGGCGAAGGGTTCAACAGGTACTTAACCGGTGTGCGTATCGATGCGGCAAAGGAATACTTGCGTGAAACGCGGATGCCCATCCATGAGATAGGAAAAAGAGTCGGTTATAATGATAACAAATATTTTATAGGCATGTTCAAGTCTGTAACAGGGCTGACGCCAAGCGAGTTTAGGAAACTGTACGGATAGGGGGATTTATGAAAAACCGCGGATCAATGCGCTTCATCAGCACGCGCGTTTTTATGCTCTTGGCGGTACTCTCCCTTCTGTGCCTGTCTGCTGCCATTTGTCTGGCGGTTGTCTTGCCCGGAGACAGTACAGTCTATGCCGCGGGTTCCTTGGCGTTGGTTCTCTTGGGAACGCTGATCGTTTTTTATCTAACCGTCCTGCTCCCGTATCGGCGTGCGGAACGGTTGATAAGTCTTTTTTTGGACGGGTATACGCCTTCGGGCATCGCCGAAGGCGGCGCAGGCCTCACGCCTTCCTGGAACAGGCTGATTCTGCGTGTTCAAGAGGAGTTGAGCGCTCCATACCTGCTGCAACTTTCCAAACGCCAGGCACAGTTCCGCGCGCTTCAAAACCAAATAAACCCGCATTTTTTGTATAACACGCTGGAAAGCATCCGAAGCGAAGCGCTGATAGGCGGCTTAGAAAGCGTCGCGGACATGACGGAGGCATTGGCTGTGTTCTTCCGCTATACCATTTCAAAAGATGAAAACTTGGTAACCGTTGAGGAAGAATTGCAAAACTGCCGTACCTACTTTCATATACAGCAATACCGTTTCGGGGAGCGGCTGGCGCTTCATATAGACTGCGATGAAGCGGATAAAGACTTAATACTGCGCTGCCGTCTGCCGAAACTCACATTGCAGCCCATATTGGAAAACGGTGTGATTCATGGGACGGAGTGTAAAATGGGGCAAGGGAAACTCACCGTGCGCCTGGATATCGCACAGGGCCGGCTGCGTATCCGTGTATCGGATGATGGCGTGGGTATGGACGAAAAAACGCTCATGAAGCTTAATGAAAGGCTTGGCCGCAGCGGCAGGGCTTTCAGTCAGGAACAAGCCGATACAACCGGCGGGGTGGCCTTGGTTAACGTGAATAACCGGATACATCTCCTGTTTGGCGAGGAGTTTGGGCTGCATGTCTACTCCATGGTCGACAGAGGTACCGATGTGCATATCACATTGCCCGTTATGACAAACGAACGCGAGGCGGGTTCGGGAGCCGTAGTATGAACGGCGAGGCGCTGCGCTTGGACAGGGTTACTTGCATCGAGCAAGGCTTAAAGGAGTTAAACCATTTTTGCCTGTCCGTCGGCGCGGGTGAAATCATGGGTTTGATTCCCGTCAATGAGACAGGGTTGGAAAAGCTTACCGGGTTATTAATCAAGAATGACCCGATTCATTACGGTTATGTCTATTATAACGGCCGATTGGTTAATCATTGGCTTAAATCCAACGGGAAGCTTAACAGAATCGGGCTCATTACAGGTCAAAACGGCTTGGCCGGCAACTTGACGGTAGCAGACAATGTCTTTGTCCTAAAACGGGGATTCGGCCAGCATGTTATCCGTCCGGATTTATTAAACCGCCAGTTACAACCCTTTTTTGAAGAAGTTTCCGTACGGATTAATCCCGGTGAGGTTGCGCAGAACCTGACGGCATTCGAACGCTATACCGTTGAAATTGTCAAAGCCGTCGTCGCGGGATGCAAACTGATGATACTATGCGATGCCGATGCCATCGCCGGCGATACGGAGTTGGGCAGGCTGGCGGATATGTTACGCCATTATGCAAAGAAAGGATATTCCTTTTTATATGTCAGCCGTCATGACGAGGAAATACGCCGTATATGCCAAAAGGCGGCAGTCATGATGGACGGGCATGTGGTAAAGGTATTGCCCGCGCAGGACGCGGATGCCGATATGATACGTAATATCGGGTTTGCCGACGAAGCATTACCCGCGCGGGTGAAAAGCTTAAGGATTGAAGATACGGTACCCGCGCTGGAACTGTCAAACATCCGCTCGGGAACACTCAAGGGGATGTCAGCCTCGTTTATGCGGGGGGAATGTGCCGTCATACAAGATCCGGAGAATCGTATCTTTAACGATTTAATTACCGTCCTTCGCGGCCAAGCGCGGCCCGACCGGGGTAGTATCAAGGTTAATGGCCGCCGCAGTACGGGAACCGGCCGTGATATCGCTTGCATCGTGCCTGCTGCCGTTCGCACAATGCTGTTTCCGGAACTTTCCTATATGGACAATCTTCTGTTCACCATGGACCATCAGCTTAAGCGAATATGGCTTCAAGCGTCCGCGCGGCGCGGTATCCGCGAGGAATGCGAGGGATGGCTGGGGAAGGATGTCTTTAATAAACGTATCGATGAGTTAACCACCATGCAAAAATATGAACTGGTCTATACACGCGTGCTCCTGCAAAGGCCGCAAGCTGTCCTGTGCGTACAACCTTTTATGCAAGCGGATGTTTCCCTGCGCGCGCGCGTCCGGGAACTGATACGAATGCTTTTAAACAGGAACATTGCGGTCATCATTTTAGCTGTCAGTTTGACGGATACGCTCTCTTTGGCCGATGTTCTATGGACTGTCAAGAATGGACTCGTAGAAAAGGCGGAGTCATTCTGTCCCGATAAAACCGTAGAAATTAGCCGGTAGGCATGGATGCCGTCAACGCCTCGCGCAGCGTGTTAATCGTTTGAGGCGAAACACCCGCGTTTATAAGGTATTCTTCAGGCGATTTGAAATGGTCGCGAAGATGCTTTAACAATCGGATCATGTTCGAATAATGCGATCCGGTCATATCATTCACCCGAATATGTTCAGTCAGCGTTCGGCTAATCTCGTAGCGGCTGATGATATCCATGTCCGGCACACCGCAAAGGCTTTCTAAAAACATGGCGGTCAAACCGGTTCTGTCCTTTCCGACTGAACAATGGAAAAGTGTGCCGCCTCGCTGCGCGCCTTCTTTTAAGTAATCCATCAAATCACAAAAAACATTTGCGCAGCGGTTAAGCAGGTGGCAGTAAAACGTAAACATGGTTGGTGTGTCCGGCTCGCTTAAGTTAATGCCCAAATCCTCTTCAAACCGTATATCGCCTATCAAGGAATGATGTATCCACGTAAAATGCGGATCGTTTGCAAGCGGATCGGGGGAAGTTTCAATCTCATACGCGGTCCGCAGATCGATGACCGTTTTAATATTCAATGTGTCATGCAGTGTGGCTATTTCCCGCTCACAAATACCCGCGGTGGGTAATGCGCTTCTGTAAAAGACACCCCAGCGCGTCATCCCTCCGGCAGTGGGCGCGCCTCCCAGATCGCGGAAGTTTGCGATATGTTCAAAAGGATAACGATACATGGGAATACGCATATATGGTCCTTTCCGCCGGGCTTTGTTGTGTTACGTCGCCGATTTACTCGCGGGCCGTAAACCCAAAGCCTGTTCCTGCTCCGCTCGAAATTGATTCGTGTATAAATCGAAATAATGCCCTCGGCTGCGAATCAATTCCGCGTGCGAGCCGCGTTCGAGTATTTCGCCCTTGTCAATAACCAGTATCAAATCCGCTGAACGGATGGTAGACAGCCTGTGCGCGACAATAAAGCTCGTTCGGCCGCGCAGCGTTGTATAAATGGCCTTTTGTATCTTCTGCTCTGTTTGTGTATCGACGGAACTGGTTGCCTCATCCAAAACAAACAGCGCCGGGTTCGCCAACAGCGCGCGCGCGAAGGATATCAATTGCTTTTGTCCGGTGGATAATCGGTTCCCGCCCTCGCCCACATCCGTATCGTAACCCTTTTCAAAATGGGAGATGAACTCTTCCGCGTCCACGAGCCGCGCCGCCTCTTCTACCTGCGCGTCGGTGGCATTCAAGTTTCCATAACGTATGTTTTCGCGAATCGTACCTGAAAACAAATGCGGTTCCTGCAGCACATATCCGAGGTTGGACTGAAGCCACAACTGCGATCGTTCCCGGTAATCAACCCCGTCGATGAGTATTCGGCCATCAGACGGCTCATAAAACCGGCATATCAGGTTAACGATGGTCGATTTTCCCGATCCTGTCTCACCTACCAGGGCAATGGTCTGCCCGGCTTTGATATGAAGCGTAAAATGGTTTAAAACTTCCTCCCCGCCCGAATAGTTAAAGGACACATTTTCAAATGCCACGTCACCTATGATACGGGGCCAGTTTTCATTATGGGGTGTAAAACTGTCGCCGTATATATCTTCAATAGCGCCGCTGTCGGTAATCTCCGGCTGTGTTTCAATTAGTTTTACCACGCGTTCCGCCGCCGCTTGGGAGGATTGCAATTCCGCGAATGTGCGCGCGATATGCGTGATAGGGTCAAATAATTGGATGGAGTAGGTAATAAAAACGGTTAACACACCGAAGGAAACCGT
>Ga0123353_10007708_pt1 | contig 14600 bp, 12 predicted proteins | sample TergutLab28metaG_3_FD_92763 | JGI IMG/M metagenome (GOLD analysis project Ga0123353, IMG submission 92763) | Labiotermes labralis P3 segment gut microbial communities from Petit-Saut dam, French Guiana - Lab288 P3 | ecosystem: Host-associated > Arthropoda: Insects > Digestive system > Gut ... | reverse complement strand
GTCGTTGTCATTCCACGACCTTCAATAACGTATCCATTCCAGCAAGGGCGTATTCAGATGAAAGACGTGAGCCTTGTTTCTCTAGACCCTCGCCTTCGCGGGGGTGACGGAAAAACCAAACTTGTTAGCGGACGGGGATGGTCGGAGCACTGGGTGAAAAGACCTCTTGACGACCGGCATGTGGCAAAGTATCATGGGACGAGGCGGTGAAGTTGTTTCGCCGCAAGATGTTGTCTTCAATCAATTACGGAGGTTCTCATGGCTATTTGTCGGAAAAAATTGTTAAACTGGGGGGGGGGGGGCAATCTAGAAAAAAGCGGTTTCACGCTCGTCGAACTTCTTGTCGTCATCGCCATCATCGGAATGTTGATCGCCCTTCTTCTCCCCGCTGTCCAAGCCGCACGCGAAGCCGCAAGGCGGATGCAATGCACCAACCACCTCAAACAGATGGGGCTCGCAGTGCACAATTTTAACAGCACGCACAATGCACTGCCTCCGGGAGGACTCGGAAATTATGCACGACTCACGTTCTGGTTTCTGATTCTTCCCTACATCGAACAGCAGTCAGTTTACAGCATTTTAGAGGGGCATAATGATTCGCTGGGTGTCAACGCCGAGTGTGTGGAAGGTTGGTGGGGCGAGGGCGGTTGGGATAATCCCAGAGAACGGGCGAGCCGGCAATTTGAATCAGTGGTGACTCCACCTACTCCAGAAGGGGCACTTGAATATGTCCGGTCGTTGGCACGGATTTCCATCTACGCTTGTCCCACTCGACGAGCCGCCAGAGGACAGTTGTCAAACGGGTCATGGGGACCAGGTGACGCTTGCCAACGCGAGGCACCGCATGGTTGGGGGTGGGGTCCCTCGTCCGATTATGCGATTGTGGCGGGCAGATATAGGACTCCGGGCGTTCCGGGACTGGGTGAATGGGAAGCAGGTGTCGGTACAAAACCGACCCAATTATACGAAGTCAACGGTAATCCCGGCTTGTTGGATGATAGAGTCATCAGATCCGAAGAACCTGCGGCGACATGTCTTGGGGAAGGAAACGAGCCAAACATCTGGGCGATAGTTGTTGCCGCCGAGTTTGGTCCTTTCCGTTCTGCTGACCACCGGGATCGTCTTGATCTGCCCTTGAATTGGGCGGATCGTGTGAAGACATGGAAGTCGCGGGACAGCATGGCGTACTGGCGAGATGGTACCTCCAACCAACTAATTGTTGGAGAAAAATATATGATCGCGTCCGACGTATACACCAACCGTCATGATGCCACTTGGCTTATGACGCACCCTGATACATGGTTCGGTACTTATCGTATGTTCCAGATTCCAAATTCGCCCATGGGACGAGCAAATGTTACGGAAACTGGTTGGTGTTGGTCCACACATCGTCGTTTTGGCAGTTCGCATCCGGGTGCTGCAAATTTTTGTTTGGGGGATGGAGCCGTGCGAAGTGTCAATCCAACGACCCCTCTCAGCATCCTCATTCCGATGGCACATGCGTATGATGGTAATTCGGTATCGCTTGATTAGTGCAAAATCGACATCCTGTTGCTGAAATGGATACGTTCCCTCTCCCATGTGATAGAGGGAACGTTGGTTTTTCGGCTGTTGACAACGCAACCGACGGTCGGTCGGTTGTTGACCCTTGAACCTTTAACCCCTAACATTATCCTTTAACCCCTAACATTATGATGACAAGAAAATTATTACTCCCATTCGTACTGGTTGGTTTGGTCTTCGCTTTCGGTTGCTCGAACAAAGTGTCGCTCGGAGGAAAGGTTACTTTTTCCGACGATGGGTCGCCAGTACCCACGGGAAATGTACAATTTGAAACGGATAAATTTTTCGCTCAGGGCGAAATTAAATCCGATGGAACGTACGTCGTTGGCACGGACAAATTGACGGATGGTATCCCAAAAGGAACATACAGAGTCGTCGTCTTCGCAGAAGAGACTACGACGGTTGAAACCCCGGCACAACGCCAAGGGGATCTTCCTACGTCTACCACTAGGAGAAAACCCTTGATCGATTCAAAATACAACAGCGGGAGCACTTCGGGTTTGACCTTTACCGTTGATGGAAAAACAAAGAAGTTCGACTTTCAAGTTGATCGCGCGAACTAAAAAACGCTATTCCCCAAGAACCGGGGGCACAGGGGTGTCCCCGGAGGGGATATTGTTTTAGCCGCGATTTGGTGTACCATCAAGTGATACGTTTTCCAATTCCGTTTGCCACAATGGATCGACGCAAGTTTATTCAATCGGCAATAGCCGTCTCGGCACTGCCACAGGTCGTCGGTAAGACGGCTTCCGTTCTTCTCGCCCAATCTCAGACTCTAACCCCCACGCCTGCTATGAAAATTGTTATTGCTGCTGACCCGTTTGCTCTCACGCTCAAAGATGCCCTGGTTGCTCATATCAAAGAAAAAGGACACGAAGTTACCGATGTCGGAGCCACGCACAGCAAAGAGATATCCTATTACGACAGTGCCCCCATCGCCTGTAAAGTGTTGCAAGATGGCAAAGCCGAACGGGCGATCCTGCTCTGTGGAACCGGAATGGGCATGTCGGTCATTGCGAACCGTTTCAAGGGTGTCGTCGCATCGGTTGTCGAGTCGGTATGGGCTGCCGGAATGTGCCGGACGGTCAACAACGCCAACGCCCTTTGCCTCGGCTCCATGATATGGGGTGAATGGATGGCAAAGGAAGCCGTCGATGTCTTTTTGAGCAAGAAATTTACGGAGGGACTTCCGCAGTTCGCCGACTTTCTCAAAGATGCCGAAAAAAAAGTCGAAGCGATTCGACCGTAACTCGTTTTCCCTATCGCAGGTATTCGGTAATATCCATTTTTTCACCATCGTTTTCCGGTGGTCCCGTCAACACGCGAACGCCCGAAGAGGTTAGTGCCAGGGTATGCTCAAAATGCGCGCTCGGTTTGCGGTCGTTCGTTACAATCGTCCAATGATCACGAAGCGTTCGTATCTTTTTCGTACCGACATTGACCATCGGTTCGACGGCAAGCACGATCCCCGGCACTAAATTAAAGTCGGTCTGCATGACCTTTTGACTCACATAATTCGGCACCTGCGGGGCTTCGTGCATTTCCCGACCAATTCCGTGTCCCACGAGGTCTTCGATGACCGAAAAGCCGCTCTTATGTACCGGAGTCTGCATTTTCTTGGCAACGACACTCCAACTTGCCGCTCTTCCCATTTCCTCGACCGCAATGTTCAACATTTCTTCGGTAACATCCATGAGACGTTGCTGAACGGCAGAAATTTTGCCGACGGCAAAGGTTCGTGCCGCATCGCCGCACCAGCCTTTGCTGTGTCTATCTTTGGGGGGGGAACCTACGTCCAATATCTTACAACCAGTGTCAATGCCCACGATGTCTCCTTCACGCAAAACCCGATTGCCCGGAATACCGTGAACGATTTCCTCATTGACACTGATACACGTTACCGCCGGAAACGGCACCTTGCCCGGTACACCTTTGAAAAGAGGAATAACATGATGATCGTTGAAAAACCGTTCGATTCGGGCATCAATTTCTCCCGTTGTGATGCCGGGCTGGATCAATTTTTCGGCGATTTGCAGGGCGTGCCAAACGTACAGACCCGCTTTCCTCATACGGTCAATTTCGCGGGCGGATTTCAGCATATACGGAGGTGGAATCAAAACGGCAATCGCCCATTCTAATGAAATTCGACGTTAATTCAACTTCATGCTAACAAAGGGGCGCACTATCGTTGCGGCAAAAACCGCTCCGTGATGCTTAACGCCGAGTTCGTGAACGTAAACGGCTTCATTTCCGGCAGGAATGTATTGGGTCCCTCGACCCAACTTTGGACAACGATTTGGTCCGGCTTTCCTCCGACAGCGACATAGTCGAAGCCCATCCGAAGGACACCGACATACCAAGTTAAATCATCGGCAAGGTTCCGCTCGAGCATTGCAGGGTAATTCGCTGCCCAATAGACGACACTGAACGGAATTCCCTTCCGTCGGCAGTGATCTTCAATTCGTTTCAAGTCTCCCCACGAACCTTTTTTCGTGTCGTGAACAAAGTGCATCCAGTCTGTGTCGAGTCGGAAAAAATCCAAGCCGCAAACGCCCTTGGCTTCGAGTTTCGCTTCGAGAAGGTCGATCCACTGGATCATCTGATCGGCTGACAAAGACGGAAACCCCTCAATGTCGCCGATCAACCAATTCGGATACTCCTTACGAACTAGGGCGATGAATTCCGCTGTTTCCGTGGCGGCGTATTCCATCGGATCAATGTCCTTCAAATCGTCCTTGATGAAAAATTCGCAGCAGGTCAGTGGTTCATCCAACGCGATGCTATCGACTAATGCCCCGCAACGGAGAAACCGCTCCCACATCGGTTTCTGTATCGCAAAGGTATTCGCACCGGTTTTGCTCCAATGTTTCACGACACCGACTTCGAGTTGAAGCGGTAGATTCATTTTGCGAAACTTGCCGAGCAGTTCGGTCAACATAGCATCATCCGGGTTCTGGCGATTCAAGACATGATCGGCATAGAGCAAGTTGCCCATCTGCCCGCGCAGTTGTTTCCATTGGTCGGGATTGTCGGCAAGTTCTCGAATCGCTTGACCATTGTTGTGTCCCGGTGGACCGAGAATGAACGCAGGAATCGTTTTGACAGACTCTGCTGCAAAGAGCAATGAGGGACCAAAACTGACAATCAAAAATAACGAAATTGTTCTGTACATGACGGTTTGTCCGGGGGGTTGCGCTACATCCCCGGCTCTTTTTAGGTTGGAATAGGGGAGTATCGCAGAAAAGAACATTGTTGTCAAGGAGGAAATACGAGGATTACAAAGTGGGTGTGCAATGTTTTGTGGGTGCTTTTTTGCCGTCCCCAAAACGTCCGGTTCCCGCAATTACGACCTCACTGGATCGCACTTCTATTGAACGTTTGCAGGGTCGGCAGTGGTTTTGTACCATCCCCATTCGATGCCCAAGAAACGCCACGGATATACACAGATAAGAGACAACTGGTATAATTCTCGGTGTTTATTGCCTATTGCCAAAACCTTGCAGGCTCAATCAATCACCGGAAAAATGGTATCAGTGCACGACAATAAAACAGACAATGAGGAAGCCACCGTAGCGGTCATTGATTCCAAGGCTCTGTTGAGAGTCTTCGGTCCGTCCGATTCCAACCTCCGCCACATTCGGGAAGGACTCGGTATCAAAGTTACGCTCGACGGCAACAAAGTGCTGCTACGCGGAACTGCCGATGCCGTCAGGCGCGGTTCGCATCTCTTGGAGCAACTGCAACGACAAGCCCTGCGCAATGGTCATTTGGAAACCGACGACATTCAACGGGCAATTTCCGAAGTCGTGCACGGAAAAGAAGTGTCCAATACAAAGCCGATTGATGTTTATAACGGAAAACAAATTCGCGCCAAAACCGATGGACAAGCCCGATACTTGGAACTGCTCCGAAGCAAAGCAATAGTGATCTGCATTGGTCCCGCAGGAACCGGCAAGACATACCTTGCCGTTGCCAAAGCAGTGGAGGCACTGAAAATCGAAGTTGTCAAAAAAATCGTGTTGGTGCGTCCCGCCGTCGAAGCCGGAGAGAGCCTCGGTTTTTTGCCCGGCGATTTGCAGGCAAAGATCAATCCGTACTTGCGCCCGCTCTTCGATGCCCTCGCTGATATGATGGATAGGGACATGTTGAAACGGTACATGGAAGAAGACCGAATCGAAGTGATCCCGCTTGCGTATATGCGAGGGCGGACGCTCAACAATGCGTCGATTATCTTGGACGAAGCACAAAACACTACGGTCGCTCAAATGAAAATGTTTTTGACTCGGATGGGTGAATCTTCGACGATTACAGTCTGCGGCGACGCAACGCAGATTGACTTGCCGGAAAACAAACGGAGCGGTTTGATTGATGCCCGGCAACGACTCAAACAGATAACGGCAATCGGTATGCTACAACTCGACCGAAGCGACATTGTTCGTCATCCGCTTGTGCAGCAGATTGTCAATGCGTATGAATAACCGGCTTCTTGGGGTTGAGGTACTATCCTGGGGTAGTTCACTACTCCATCGGAATTGCTCCGGCGAGGAGTTCGGCAACGCGAACACAGAAATTTTCGTTCATGACCAATACTTCGCCCCTTGCCAACAGACGACCGTTGATGTAGATGTCAACGGTCTCCCCTGCCATTTTGTCCAGAGGCACCACAGAACCACGACGGAGTTTCAACACGTCTTCAATGTACATGTACGTCCGTCCCAATTCGACTTTGACATCCAAATCAACCTCACTGATCTGGTCAAGCGTCGCATGTTCCAGACTTGGCACCGTTCCGCCGAATTCGGGAAATTGGAATTCGATGACTTCTGTCGGTAAACTCATCGGCGTTGCCGCAATAGATCGAAGGGAGTCTTCGGCTTTTTTTGCGAGGTAGTCCAGATCGCCACGGGGGATTCCTTCTTCGTCCTCTTCGCCCATGGAGTCAAAAGAAACGGCAGGAGCATTCCAACTGCCGCCGCTAACGGGGGCATCCCAGCCGCCGGTAGCAGCGGGCGGAGGTGGAGGCGATGCCGCTTGCGGAGGCAGGGGGGGCGGCGGAGGAGGAGGAGGTGCACTTGCACCACCGAAAAGCGCATTCAACTCGTCCTGACTGAGAATTCCACTATCGTCACCAGCGGGAGCAACCGGAGCGTCAGACGTAGGCGGAGCCGTCCCTCCCCCCATTCCACTGAGAAGCCGTTCTATCTCGCTCTGATCTAACGCACTAGAATCCGACATATTTTTTTGGCGGGCAGAAAAAACCAACCGCTATTGGATATCTATTTCGATACCTGTACAATACACCTCTTGGACCAAAGGTGTCCCGAGAGCATCGTTAAGTCCTCGTCTCAATTTTTCCTTGATCGTTGTTAGTCCCGGTTCCTGACGTTCCCGTGTGGTGGTTGCTGTTAATATGCTTGTAACACGGTCATTGATTTGTGCCGTGCGCGATTCATATTGCTTATCGAACTTTATGCCATCCGACGTAAACACTGCCACATCAATTTTTACAGTGAATTTCTCTGTCGAATCGTCGCGCAAATTTCGCACTTCAAAGGATTTTCCCTCGAAAATGGATTTTTCCACCATCGGTTTCTGCGACACAGAACCTGTCTGTTTTGGGTTGACAATCGACTGTTCTGTACCACCATACGGGCTCCGTGCGGGTAGTATCAGGAACAACACGATCACCTGGCATAGGATGAGGCTGACGAACCCGAGCGTAGCCAGCGTCCGATAGGACTTCGGCAGTCCCACCGGTTCGGCAGGTACTTCGGGGTTAGGCACCGGTTTCGGTTCTTGTTTTGGGTCCTTTGCCATATGCCTAACATCGAACAAAACAACCTTCCGCTTCCAATTCCCTTGCGATTATAACGATTTTTTTGGTAAAATACAAGAGGAATTGTGTTTCTGCTATTATCGTAAAGGTAGGTTGCCTACCGGGGGGATGTTATTATCAAGCGACAGCCCTATTTCCCTCGATCTGCAAAGGAGAAAAAAAGCCGTCCCTGATAATCTTTGTTAACCTGTGCCGGTTATGCCGATGAGTAAATTTGTGCCGAATATGCTCACTTGTACCCCTGTGAATCAGTCTTCCAAGGCGAAAAACAGTGATAAAGGACATCGATATGATTCGATATACCGAATGATATAGGCTAGTTCCCTAGTTAGGAAGCCCATTTTTACAGGTCGAAAGGAGTCGAAAACGATGTCCCAGTCAACTCAGGACTACACAAGTTTTGCCGCCAAAGTCAGTTCCGAACAAGGAATCGCCCGGCAGGACTTCCGACTCGGTGACTCAAGGATGTTGCGCCTTTTTCTCGTTTGCTTATTCGCTCTCGCATTCCATACCGTTTCGTTCGCACAGCCGCTAGACCTGAATACCATCAACTGGGCGGATGGGATGAACGGCGGCGTTTATTCATGGGATGGGGCGAATTGGATCTATGGGGCGAACCCTAATCCCTACTGGGATCCACTCTACCCTGGGATGTATGGCGGCACTGGGCAGATACCGGGTCCCCCTGGTCCTCCTGCCGTTCCCAATGGTGGTGCAGTCGCCTACCTTTATACTGATGCCGACAACGTAACCGGTGGCAACCGCTATACCCAATGGGGAGTGACTTTACAGGGAAGCGTACGCGGCGTTTTTGATACCGGTGCTAGCCCCGGTGGCAGATGGAGCCACTGGTGGGTGGGAAGCAACTTTGGCGGCGGATTGTATCTCGACGCAGGCAGTGTCCATCACATGGACCAACTGACTGTTCAAGGGTACTTGTATAACGATGCAGGTTCCCTTCGAACAATCAACACGATCAACGTTCTAGGCGATGCGTTGAACTTTCAGGGAGGAATCATCGGCGGGGCGGGGGAGTATGACTACATCTACGACATGATCGTTTCGGGTGAACTGGTCAACTATGCTGCTTCTGCAGATGCTGCCATATCGGAAATGATCAACGTGGTCAATATCGAGGCGGGAGTTCTTGCCAACAGCGGCAGAATATTGCGGACTACGTTTGGAGGGATGGTAGGTAATGAAGATTGGATGGCTAGCACTATTAAGGCGGGCACACTCTATAACGGTAATAACCGCAGACTAAACTCCGACGGCTCCGCTAGATTGCGAGGCGAAGCGGAAATTGTATCGTCATGGAAATATGACATCGATGTTACCAACAATTTTTTCCAATATTTTGACGGAAAGATTCAAGCACGTGAAGGCACGCTGACTGTCGGAGGCACCCTTTATAACGCCGGGGAAATCAGCATGGGCAACGAGGTACGGCTCGGAAGAGGCGGAGTCGATTTGGATGGATTGACTCCGGGTGCCGATTGGTGGTACGACCTCAATTACTATCACGGATGGAACATTTCTGCCCAAGATATTTTCAACGATGGGCGGACTTGGAACCAGTGGACCGCAGGTACGTTTCCCCGTAGTGGTACGAGCATTGATGGAGTTGACATCGATGTTCGCTCTGGAGGTTCGGATGCGTTAGAAGGAGCCGCAGGCAGAATCTACGATGCTATCCAACTGACTGCGCGCGGCAATTTGACCAACATAGGTGCCAATGCTGTGATCAATGGTTCAGTGAACACCCACGATGGCAGTTTCATGCATGTTTACGGTAACTTGTACAACCTCGACCGTGCGAGCATTTTTAACTATCAGGAAGTCATCGTTCACGGGGATTTTGAAAACCGGGGAGCAACATTCGTCGGCGGGAGTTGGTTCAAACACTCTACTATGACGACAAACAACGAGCGTCCCGGTCAGAACCGTGCGACGGGACTCGTCAGCATCGGCGGAAATGTTATCAACCGTACAGAATATGCGTTAGGCGGAGAAACTTACGGCGGCTTGATTGCCAGTTTTGATCAATTTGACGTTTTCGGAAGTATGATTAACGATGCCAACAGTATGGTCACGGGGACGTACACACATAGTGGCACAGCACCGTTTGAGTACGGATACACCATCACTCCCTCTGACCCAGACACTCCTGGAAATGCGACTATTCAAGGTCGTAGAGCGAGCATTATCGGCGGAGTTATGTTCGACGGAATCGATTATCGAACTTCCGCATCGGTTCTCAACGTGATTGGACTCCAAGCGTACAGTCTGCCGGGGCAACCTGCTTTTTACGGATTACTAAATGAAGGACAAATTCGTGAAATTGACATCATCAACGTTGGATCGGATGAGAATGGGGTGTTGATGAACGTTCGCGGTATCACCCATCAGAATGCATCAATGCCGACGGTGGGAACGACCGGGGGAATGTTGGCACAGAGCACACAAACAAATCCTGTTCCTAGTACCCCAAACTACTCCGGTACCATCACCGACATTGGTGTTATCAATACCACAAACCTGTATAATAGCGGCACCATCAGCGACGTTGATAGTGCGATCAATGTTGCTTACGCTCTTCTCAACGACACCACCGGTGTTTTGAATGGTCTGAGTACCTCCCACGTGGAATGGGAGTACGGTGCCACCGGCACCCCGATTCCGCAACAGGACACGATCTATATCGTCGATCCAGATGATGAGGATAACATCATAGTAATTCTGGGACCTCCGGTTCCGCCGAGGGTCGATCAGAATACCCGTGCTGATCTCCGCGTAGGAAAAGTGGGCGACGCTACTGTCAATCCGCTGGCGAGTTACTTTTCCCAAATGGTGTCGTCCCCCGACGATGTGGGATTGGTCAATCTGGGTACCATCGAGAATTTTGAACACGTCGCTTCGTTAGGAGACATGTACAACGACGGTACCATTTCCGACGTAACCTCGATTACGGTAGGTTCAAACATGAGACCTGCCGATAGAGCCGACATGTACAACTCGGGTACGCTAAACAATATCGTAGGGATCAACGTGAGCAACAATCTCTATATTGATCCGGGCAGTTCGTTCGTCAATGTGGGGACGATCGCTGCTTATAACGACATTGAAGTGAATGGTATGATCAATGGCGGGTATCGCGTGTTGAGTGCCGGTGCCGGAAATACTACGGGTACACTGAAAGTTACCCAAAACGGCAGTTTGAGAATAACGACGGGGGCGATTGCCTCCGGGAATAGCGTTGAGAACCGGGGACTCATTACGGTCGAAGGAACGTTGAGTTCCGCAGGCGGAATCGCAAACTTTGGAGGAATCATTAACAATGGCATGGTCAGTGCTTTTAACAACTTCATGAACGAAGGCACCATTACCGGTAACGGGATGGTTTCCGTCGCCGGACCCGCCGGATTTGTCAATTCGACAGGGGGTGCCATACTAGGCGGACTCGCCGTCAACGGAAACTTCCGTAGCGAAGAGGGGTCAATCATCCAAATCCAAAAGAGCAGTGATATTATCCGAGTGAGCGGCAACGCGATGAGCGGAGCCGAAAGGAGAGGGGTCGCCACGATTAACGGCGGAACAGTTGATTATACTGCGTATGCCAATCCCCAAGTCGGCATGCAGCATCTGTTTCTCGCTACCGACAGTCCGGGCGACCTGGTGGTCTTGAAGGAATTGACCGTTGCCGGAAGCGGTAGCACGGGAACGGTCCTCGACTTTACGCCCTTCTATGGGTCTTGGAATGGCTCTCAATACGTCAAGGGGCAACCTTGGGCGGGAGGAAGTAACCAATTTTACTGGATTGAAGCCAGTCGGGCTTATATTTACAGTGATCCGAGCAATTACGATGTTTCGCGTCCTCTTCCTCCCAATCGGCGTTCCATCGCCCGGTATATTGATACAATCGGTCTCGCACCAAAGCCCGACAGTGCCTTTTGGAACCTGCTCGCCCAGTTGGACGGCATCAGCGATAATCCTGCGCATCCGAACTTTCATCCTGATTATGCAACCCACGGGGGTACAATCAATCCGGCTGCCCGTCGGGCGTTGGACGAGTTGGAAGGACAAATTTATGCCAACGTCGGTGCCGCCAGCGTTTACAATCGGGGATTGGTCAATCGAACCCTCGCCGATGTTATTCGGAGTGACGTGTTCAAGTTTTCGTTTATTGGCAATCCAAACAATGCGATTCGCGGTCAGGCAATCGCTCCGCTCCGTTATACACGGTGGGGAACCGCCTTCGGAATGGGGGGGACAACAGTGGGCGATAGTAATTCCCATGGGTACAAGCAAACGTTCGGCGGTGTTATGGCGGGTATAGACCGGGCACTTTGGACGGGGACACGGCTTGGAGGTTACTTCTCCGCAGCAACCGGGGATGTGACCATGCGAGGGCTACACGAAGATATTCGGACAACTGACATATCGGTCGGTGTCTATCTGCGGCAGGAAATGTACTATGGCTACGGTCTCGTGTCGGCAGGTGTCGGTGGTGCTCACTATAAATCGGATCGACGTTTGCAGATGCTTGGACATCGAGCGGAAGCGAAATTTAACGGCAGTCTCGGCAGCCTGTATGTCGAGCGAGGAATCGACATTCCGATCTATTATGCTGCGATGCAACCGTATCTCAGTTTTCAAGCGATTTCTGCCCGGCTGGATAAGTTTACCGAAAGAATGTGGGATCAAACGGATACACGGGCGAATGTGGGTTTGAGAGGCGTTGCGGGAGAAACGGACAGTTTCAAGGCGGCGGCGGGAATGCGGTTTTCCACAACACCGCTTCCGTTCCAGTGGGGACAGGTCGCATTTACCGGCAATGGGGCATGGTTTCATGAGTTTTCAGGAAACGCCAGCGGGGGATTCGTAGGTAAATTTTCCAATCCCAACGGCAGCAACTTTAGCAATTCGGATGCGACGTTCAAAATATCCGGCTCCGGCACGAAGCGAGACTGGATTAACTTCGGTGCCGGTGTGCACATGGACCGCAACAGCACACGGATTTTCGCATCGGGCGACCTGTTTGCCAACGGTCGTCAAACGCTGTTCAGCGGCGGCGGCGGAGTCATCACCAGTTGGTAGTTAGCGGCACTGGATTACTCAAAAACTTTTTGCCCAGTTGACTCCGTCAATGGCTGTAACGGCGTAGTAGTCCAATCCGCAACGTTCTGCAACCAGGGCACTGGCGGCTGCTCCGCCGACGCAGATTTTTACCGTATTCCGCAAGCCCGCACTGTTGATGGCTTGCATCGTCTCCGTGATGGACTTGTAACAGGTCGTCAACAAAAGACTCATGCCGACGAATTCGGGCTTGTGCTCGCGGATCGCTTCGACAAACTTCTCCGGCGAAACATCGACTCCCAGATCGACCACGTTGAATCCATTCCCGCGAAGTACCATAGCGGCAATGTCTTTGCCGATGTCATGAACATCGTGTTTGACCGTTCCGATGACGAAGGTTTTTCCGCGTTTGCCGGATTGCTCGGACGAAAGGGACGACGCAAGTTTCGTCATGACCTTTTTCATGATCATGCCGCCGAACATCAGGTCGGGAATGAAGGCTTCACCTTGATCGAACCGCTCTCCGAGCAGTCCCATGCCTTCGTTGCATGTTGCCACGATTTCATCAGCGGCAACGCCATCGCTACTCAACTTGTCAATCGCCGACATCACTGCCGATTCATCGCAGAGGGCAAGCGATTCCTTTAAGGTGTTTTTGTCTGTTGGGTTCATGTTTCTGTAACGCAATCTTACGATTGCGGCTCTGTTTGTGGTTTCGTGGTTACGCAGCGGCACTAGAATCAAAACGCCAGAAGGCACTGCCAGAGGTAATCGTAGGCTTCGGCATCATTCTCGCGCCATACCCGTTCGATTAGTTCTTCATTTCCTTGTATTTCCCCGTAACGTTTTTTGGCTTCCTCCCACGGAATACACACGCCCGGCGGACGGTTCGTAATTAGTTCATTCTGATTATTCATGATGCCTCCACTGTTTTTACGCAAAATACCATCGTAGCATAGGGAGTATTTTACATGATGTTCCCCAAATGTCCAGTCGGGTTCCGCGTTTTTTTCCGTTATTCCCGCGAAAGCGAGAATCTAGTTGGCAGATATTTATTGCTACGTTCCCGTCGACGCGGGAATGACGATAAGGGGTACATCACTTTCTGATAACCTTATTGCATCGCTTCGACGGGAACGGGCTGTGCCCAAGGACGAAAGCGTTGCGAGGGATCGTAGGCAAAGTAATTGGTCATCCGCGAGACGGAGCGTCGAATTTCCCTATTTTGAGCGTCGAATTCCCTGGTTGTTGATTCCAGCAAGCCGCCTGGTACATCCCATGAACAACGTGCATCCGTAATTTTGGTAGTATTCCCTACTTTTTCTACCGTTTGTAAGGTGTACGTCCTATTCCGGCGGCTACCGCGAAGACCTTTCAATGCGGCGGTTTCTTGAACAAGCGTTACGGAGGAACGAATAATTGGTCCGCCAGTGCCTTCGCCCGCAGAAAGAGCACGCAAAATCTTTTCTACTCGAAAAACGTAAGGATATACATGCGGCGTGTACCAGATTGTTGTTGTGAGAATTCCACCCGCCGTCCGCTGTTCATAGACACGAATGGCACAGGGAACGACTTTTTTTTCTTTTTCGATCATTAGTCTGGCGGGGATCTCCTGACTGATCCGAACATTCTCCTGAATAGGCTCTTGAAAGAAGTCCTGTTTGATGATTCGCGGCTGTTTTTCGTCAAATTTTCCGCCGACTTCGAGAGTTTCCGATTCATGCAACGTGATACCGTCTGCTTCGAGAGACCGCAACGTTGTCCTCACCGTTTGGGAAGACTGAACAACTCGTCCTTCACAATTGGATACAGCAACGGTTTGCACGATGCACCATGAATTCGGCAAAAATTGTCCCCAAGGATGCTCGTTTGCCGTTAAGGGCACGGGCGCACCGGCACCGGTGGCTGCCAGTAAAATGGCGCAACAGAGCCATGTGCACATACTACCCATTCTTCGTATTGTACAAAAATTTTGGGAAAAAACAATACCTGCCCGGGGCTACGACCAGTCCGTCGACAAGTTTTTTTTGCTCATTTTTGGGAACTTGGCAAAAAAGTCCCCGACACGTTGGCTTTTTTCACGTAGTCACGGTGTCAGAGTCCATTTGTTCCCTTTTCCACACGG
>Ga0123353_10007704_pt1 | contig 14605 bp, 4 predicted proteins | sample TergutLab28metaG_3_FD_92763 | JGI IMG/M metagenome (GOLD analysis project Ga0123353, IMG submission 92763) | Labiotermes labralis P3 segment gut microbial communities from Petit-Saut dam, French Guiana - Lab288 P3 | ecosystem: Host-associated > Arthropoda: Insects > Digestive system > Gut ... | reverse complement strand
TGCAGATCAAGCCTCCCAAGGAAACGCTGTTTAAGCTGATGAAGGATTATTTCGGCGTGACCGACGACGATTTCATGCAGTACAAAGAAGACCTGGGACTGGAGACCGTCAAGTTCGACCAGCCAATAAACCTGGGCGAAGAGCAGTTGAACGCGTTCGGAGCTATCGTGGGCGCGGATTTTGTGCGTACAGACGATTATTCCCGACTGTCGGTGGCATATGGCAAAACGATGTACGACATTCTGCGCCTGCGAAACAAGATAGTGGAAAACGTGCCGGACGCTGTGCTGTACCCGGATACAAAGGAGCATATAGAGCGCATTGTCGCGTATTGCGCGAAGGAGAAGATACCTGTCTATGTCTACGGCGGAGGTTCATCGGTCACACGCGGCGTCGAGTGCGTCAAGGGCGGCATATCGCTGGACATGCGGCTTCGTTTCAACAAGGTCATCCACTTCAACGAGACCGACCAGCTTGTCACCGTTCAGGCCGGCATAAGCGGACCAGATTTGGAAGCCGCGCTGAACGACGCAATGGCGAGGTTCGGCGCAAAACGCGCATACACGCTTGGGCATTTCCCGCAAAGTTTTGAATACTCGTCCGTGGGCGGTTGGGTCGTTACTCACGGCTCCGGCCAGAACTCCACATATTACGGATGTATCCAGGACATGGTCCTGGGGCAGGAGTACGCGACGCCGGTCGGCAATCTCAAAACTGACCAATACCCACGCAAGGCTACCGGCCCCGACCTGGACCGGATACTCATGGGCAGCGAGGGGACTTTCGGAGTGCTCACGCACGTGACGCTGAAAGTCAGCCGCCATATGCCGGAGACGATAAGGCGCTTTTCATTCATGTTCAAGGACTGGGAAACCGGGCAGGCCGCCGCCAGGGAGATAATGCAGAGCGAGGGCGGGCGCCCTTCCGTATTCAGGCTATCGGACGCCGAGGAGACGACTTTTATGCTGCGTCTGTACGGCGTCGACGACAGCCCGCTGCGGTATCTTTTTCAGTTGCGCGGGTTCAAGGAAAACGAAATGTGCCTGTTCCTGAGCTTTACGAACGGGGAAGATGGTTTTTCGGAAAACGCTGCGTGGAACGCAAAGAGGATCGCGCGGCGGTACGGCGGGATGAGCTTGACGGGCTACGTGACCAGAGGATGGGAGAAGGGGCGCTTCAACGACCCGTATATGCGCGACACGATACATGATTTCGGCGTCGTCATGGACACGATGGAATGCTGTGTCAACTGGAGCAACATGAGCAAAGTCCATGCTGAAGTGCGGGCGTACTGCAAGAGCCGCCCGAACACCGTATGCCTGACACATTTGAGCCACGCCTACCCGCAGGGCGCAAATCTATACTGGATTTTCATCACCATGGTCAGCGATCCGGAGGAGTTCAGGCAGTACCACGCGGGGATACTCGACGCCATCCAGCGCAGCGGCGCGACTATGAGCCATCATCACGGGATAGGGAAGATGTTCGGCCCCTGGCTGGAAGGTTCGCTCGGCCGCAACGAATATGCGGTGATCCGCGCGCTGAAGAACCACTTTGACCCGGACAATATAATGAATCCAGGCGGCACGCTGGGGTTCGACCTGGACGAAAGCGTGAAGCGGTTTTTGAGGTAAGGAACTTGAGCGTGAAGCGGTTTTTGAGGTTAGGAACACGAGGAACACGAGGGGGTGTGATACTTGCAGAGAATTAGAATTTTCGTTGCGTCATCATCGGTATCCTTAAAAATAGACATATTGGAAATCGAAGCTTTTATCATGCGGCTTAACAACTCTTATGTTGAAAAGGGGCTGTTTTTCAGCCCTGTCCTGAGTTCCTCCCTTAACGGCTATGACGCCCATACGCGGAACCTGAACGTCCGGCGGGAACTTGAGGAAAGCAGCGCCGCTTTTTTTGTGATCGACGCCGACGCCGACGAGAATATCATGGAAGACTACAAAGCCGCGCGTGACAATTACCATAGGGCCGGGAGACCCAGGATCGCTGTTTACATAAAGCATGGCTCCATCCTTCAATTTCCGAATTCCGAGTTTTACACCAACACCTATAAGCATGTCGATACCCTGAAACTGGGCATTCTGATGCAGATAAAGCAGCTTGGCCTTCCAGGCGTCGACATACAAATGAGCGACGGTAAAGCCCGGCAGGGCGCCGACACTCTGCTTTACCTTGATAATGTGGAGTCGATAACAGGATTTGAAAACCTTCAGAACCTCAAACTGAAGCGCGCGGAGCTTGAAAGCCGCTTCTACTCCGCGAAGACGAGGTACGCTGAAAACCCGGGTGACGACGCTGCGTACGAGGAGTTTTTCGAAGCGTCCAGGCTGCGCGGAGAATCGATACAGGAGATACGCGATATTGAGACACAGCTATACAACATCATGGAGGGGCTGTATGAAGAGACTGCTCAGGGCAGGCTCTCCAGGCGCCAGACCGAGGGGTACCGGCTGATAGAACGCGGACTGCTCAATGAAGCCCGCGATGTGCTCGATTTCTACGCGATAGTCAGCGAAAGCCGCAGCGACGAGGAAATGGCGGAGCAGGCGGCAAAGCGCGCGCATGTGCATGTCAAAGAACTGATGCAACTGAAAGACGTCAGCGCCGCGTTGTTCGATTGGGACGCCGTCGACGCCTGCTATAAGGAAGCAATGCGCCTGGAGGAAAAGTATGGCTTGCCGAGGCAGTCTTCCGTCGATTACATGCTGCATTTGATATCCCAGTGGAAGCATGATGAAGCGGCGGAACTGGGCGAAAAACTGCGGCATTATTATCAAAGCCCGGCGTCCGTGGCGACGGATGAGGAACTGTCGTTTTTGCTCAACCAACTCGGCGGAGTATACGGGGATACGCAGCGCATTGAGCAGGCGGAGGAAGCGCTCAAAGCGTCGCTTGCGTTAAGGAAGGCCCGGACGGAGGGCAGCCCGGACAAGATCAACGGGGATATAGCGATAGTTTATAACAATCTCGGTTACGCGTACTCCGTATCAGGCAGGAATATGGATGCGATCCAGGCGCACACGTCCGCGCTGGAGATCCGGAAACAACTGGCAGAGCGGAACCCGGACGTCTATGAGGCGTTCCTGGGTTATTCCTACGTCAACCTCGGCGCCGCGTTCAACGAAGAGGGGAGATATGAGGAGTCTGTTGAGATCATGAAATCGGCGCGGGATATTTTTGAGAAGCTGGCTGTGAGCAAGCCCGACCCGAATGAGGCATATCTGACGATTTGCTGCATCAATCTCGGCTGCGCCTATACCCAACTGGACATGATCGCGCAAGCCGAGGATAGTTTGTCGATCGCGCGGGAGACTCTGCTGAAGCTGGTCGAAAATAATCCCGGCGCGTATGAGCCGAGGCTTGCGTTTACATATTACAGGTTCGGTAACTTGTACGCGAAGGCGGCGCAATATGCGCAGGCTGAGGAAAACTATAACCACGCAGTTAAACTATACAAAAGAATAGTCAGCCGCAGTTCCGCTTTCGAATCGGAACTGGTCAAGTGTTATCACAGCATGGGCGAGCTGTTTATTGATACCAAGAGGCTGGATGAAGCTTCAAACGCGCTGAACTCCGCAATCAATTTGTATGAGAAATATACGGCCAATCCGGCCTTTGCGGAAAAGGCCATGGAAGCTCAACAGCTCCTTGCAAGCCTGAGCGCGGCAAGGCTCGCGCCGGGTATTGGCGCGTCTACGGATGCGGCGGCTTCTCCGGAAGCGATAGCCGCAGTGTTTACGCCGGAGGAAAAAGAAGTCGCGATGCTTCTGACAGAGGGCCTGTCGCAGCGCGAGATAAGCCGTAAGCTCAACATTCCTATAGCTGACGTTAATTTGAGAGTGAGCGCTATCCGCGGAAAGGTGTCCGGAAGCGACAGCTTTGACCCGCTGATAGACAGGATAGTCTCTGATTACAAGTTGTCGAAAAGGGAGACCGATATGCTGGTCTGCCTGCGCAGCGGCGCGAGTACAGAGAAGATAGCCGAAGACTTGTTTATCACAGTTGACACGGTGAGGAGCCATGTATACAGGCTGCTCAAAAAGCTAGGTATCGAAAACCGGCAGGCAGTCCCGGCATGGCTGGAGGCGTATATAGGTAAGTAAGACAGGTGGACCTGTTCAGGTCCCCCTGTCTTACCGCGTTTAATTTTTTGACAAAATTAAACGCGGTTTTTTCTCATTTTTTACGCTAGCGTTTAATTTTATGACACTTTTACACGTGACATTCTGCTTTTTATTTGCTACAGTTAATACATGGTAAAGCTATCGCAGGGGGAGCGCAGGGGGACGGTTTTGTTGTGTGAAACACCGCAAGCGGTGTTTGCGGACACAACAGAACCGTCTCTAGTGTTTTTATACACGAGTTTTCCTAAGCCAGCGCTGCCGCCCACTTGGCGTATTCCGCTATCTTTTTGTCGCACAACGCGCGCGTTTCGGCGCTTGTCATGATATAGACTTTGACCTTCGGTTCCGTTCCGGACGGGCGAACGATCGTTACAGTGCCGTCCGCGGTGTCATACCTGAGGACGTTCGAGCCGGAAAGCCCTATCTCTGTGACCGCCCCGCTAACGACGTCAGTTTCCGTCCCGGTTTCATAGTCGCGCATCGTTATGACGGTCGAACCCGCTATACCGGCGGGCGGGTTTTCACGCAGCCCTGTCATAAGAGCGCGCATTTTTGCGATCCCGTCGAGACCCGGCATCTGGAGGTTGAGGGTCAGTTCGCCGTATTGGCCGTATTTTTCGAATAGTTTCTGCAGCGCATGGTAAAGCGTCATGCCTTGCCCGGCATACCATGCGGCCATCTCAGCAATCATCATAGAGGCCGTCACGCCGTCCTTATCGCGGACATAGTCGCCCATCATATAGCCGTAAGACTCCTCGTACGAGAAGATGACTTTGCCCGAGCCGTTTGCCTCGAGCGCGTTTTTCTTCTCAGCCATGAACTTGAAGCCTGTGAAAGTATCAAAACACTTGACAGAGTTCGCTTCCGCGATGCGTCTTGCCATTTCGGTCGTCACGATAGTTTTAAGCGCGACAGGGTTTGACGGCATCATCCCGCTGCGGGTTCTCGCCCCGATAATATAATCGAGCAGCAACACGCCGGTCTGATTGCCGGATAAGGTGATATAATCCCCGGAGTCGTCGCGGACCATTATTCCCACGCGGTCGCAATCAGGGTCTGTGCCGATTATGAGGTTAGCGCCGTGTTCCTTGGCGAGCTTTATAGCGAGCTCAAAACCCTCCGGGTTTTCGGGGTTGGGTGATACAACGGTCGGGAAAGTCCCGTCCAAAACCATCTGTTCGGGAACGCAGACGACATGTTTCATGCCCAATCTCTTAAGCGCTTCCGGTACCAGGCTGTGCCCGGCCCCGTGAAACGGCGTGTAAACGAGTTTGAATGAGTCGGCGACCGCTTTGACCGCTTCGAAATCATTTGCCTGCGCCATTACGTTTTTCAGGAACAGTTCGTCGGTTTCCACGCCCATTATGGTGATGAGCCCGTCGGCGACCGCTTTGTCAAAATCGGTCGTACGTATCGATGTGAACATATCGAGTTGTTCGATTTTCCCGGCGACGACTTTCGCGTGGTGCGGCGGAAGTTGCGCGCCGTCCGCCCAGTAGACTTTGTAGCCGTTGTACTCCTTGGGATTGTGGCTTGCGGTAATGTTGATCCCGGCGATGCAGCCGTATTCGCGAATCGCAAAAGACAACTCCGGAGTCGGGCGCAGCGCATCGAATATCCTGACTCTGATGCCGTTGCCCGCGATGATCGAGGCGGCTTCGCGCGCGAAATCAGCGCTGTTGCGGCGCGAGTCAAAGCAGATCGCCACGCATTTTGTGTCGCCCGGTTCATCTAGAACAAGCTCGGCAAGCGCTTGCGTCGTATGCCGGATGACATGGATGTTCATTCTGTACAACCCGACGGCCATCACGCCCCTCAACCCGGCGGTACCGAACTCGAGCCTACCGAAAAATCGACTCTCGATCTCCTTTTCGTCATTTGAAATCCCACGGAGTTCATCTTTCTCGGCGCCGGAAAGCGCCGGGCTGTCCAGCCAGGCCTCATATCGCTCGCGATAATTCATTTCCCCCATCCCTCGCTTTCTATCTCCCGTATAATTCATCATTAGCAACGGTCTTTAATTGGCAACGGTCCTCAATTAGCAACAGTTCTCAATTGGCAACGGTCTTTAATAAGCAACGGTCATAAATTGGCAACGGTCATAAATTAGCAGCAGTCTTAGCTCATTCTTCTTCTTCTTCTTCTTCTTCTTCTTCTTCTTCTTCTTCTTCTTCTTCTATCAAGTCCGCGTTCAGCAGGTTTTGCGCATCCTCCAGCATGGTTTCAGGTACATAGACTTCCATGCCCCCCGGCGGGTGGCCCATTATGAGCTTGCCGAATAATCCGTTGTTCGGGTATTCGCAGACATATGGAATACCATAGGCCTCAAGCAGGTTCAGGGTCAGCTCCATATCGAGCGGGCCTCCGTGGATATGCGTGAGATATGCGGGGGCGGCCGGCTCGCCATTGTCATCAACCGGCCAGACGGGCTTTTCGCCATCCTTTTTCTTTAAGCTCCATTCCAAAGTAAACAACCCTTTCCAGTGTGGAATGTTATATGTAAAATGTAAAACGTAAAACGCAAATGCAAAATATAAATGTGATTTCAAATTGTAAAATGACAAAAAATCACAGTACTGCGGTTCAAGTTGATGATATTATACACTATCCAACACCGATTGAAAAGCAGGAAGGTTAAGTTTCATAATAAAAATTCCGCAAATTCCGCACCATAATTCCTAAGCCAGTCCTTGAGGGCATAGCTCCCAAGGACTGGCTGGATATGAACTATCAATCTGCTTGTGATAGATATCTACTGCCAATCGCTTCCTTTTTGTCGGTAATATTACGCAATACATAACCTCCTGCGGTATTCTAAGGGAGAGCAACAGCCCCGCAGGTCTGCAGTACTCTCCCTTAACGACTGATTTTATCGTTGCCCGCCAACAGTCCGACACCCGAAGTTCGGAAAGTCTATCAGGTTTTTACGCTGCCTGCCAGCCGCCCGGTGCCCAAAGTCCGGGAAGTCTGTCGGGTTATCTAAGGAGTCAGCCCTCCTGTACGCATATTATAACCTAATCGAAAAGTCATTACAATAGTTTTACATAATTTCCATCATTTACCGCAGCAATTCCTGAAAAACCTGAAAGAGTTCCAGTTCAGAGCGCCGAAAAGCGCTCAAATCGTGGTAGGGCGGGGGCTTGCTCCCGCCGATTGGTACGGACATGTCCTGTAATTACAGCGGAAGCAAGCCATGTCACCAGATACAGTGCCAGTTCTAGAAATCCACAAGGGGCTTGTTCTCCGCTCGCCCATCAATAATAAGTTCGATATATACCGTGTTGCCTACCACTTGAAATAGAATCAATAGATTGTTCCCAAGAGAAAGCTTTCGATATTGGCGTGGCTTTACATAAGGATTGTCGTAATAGGCACATCGCTCCGGCATTGTTTCTAAGGACGACACTCTATCTTCAAATTGGTCAAACAATTTTTCCGCAGCAGGGACACTCACTTGCGCAAGAAAACGAGCGTGCTCAAATAACATATCTCTCGCCTTTCCGGATACGAGCACATGGTATTTTGATGCACTACTCATTTGCAGCTACTCCGGATAGCGCTCGAAGCGCTGCACGGCCTTCAGCGATAACTTCGCTTGCAGGATAATCCAAGACGCCTCGAAGCCTGTCTGCTTCAACAGCCAGTAACTTTTCACGGATATCAAGCTGCTTTTCACGCCGATAAAACGCAGCGATGTTCATAACAACAAGATCACCTTCTCCATTGACCGTCAAGTGGACCGGTTCACCGGTCTTTTTGCACAACTCGGAAATATCTTTGTACCCATTGCGAATCGCCTTGGACGATTTTATGACCATTTCCTCACCTCAATCAATATTATTGCAGTCTAATTGCGTACTAATTGTACCACACAAATTTCAAATAGTCAAAAAAATTTCTATATTGGACAACGACAACAATACGTCTCCGAGAAGACGTGTTCTTTTTATTATGTCCAATTGCGTTTGCATAAAGTACGTGCATACTTGCAATTAAAGGCTTTCAAGATTGTAATTTCGTTTGAGCATACTTTATTAACAGTTAATGGTGGCATTTTTGAGTAGCGTTCATTTTTACTAAACTTTTACCAACATTATACATAAATCTGGTTACAGATTTTACATCCACACCATAAACTATTAATGATACCGGTATGTTGTGTTTTTGATAAGTTCTGAATTAACTGTATGCTTGGAAAAAACTTAACGTGTCAAGATTAAAGAATTTAAGGAGGTCATTCAACTATGCACACAGCAAAAAAAGTTTTCAGCACAAGGTTGTTATCAACCATTCTCGCGGTTGCCATGCTGTTGTCGTTCTTGCCTACAATAGCATTTGCGCAAGAAACCAGTATTGAGGACAAACAATTACAAGTCGCGGTCATTTCGGACTTACACGTAGTACCCCCGTCCATGTGGGGCGACAATCCAGACTCAGAAGCGGCAATTGCCTCTGATCGCAAGATGTTCGCCGAGAGCGCCGCAATATTCGATGCGGCCATCGCCGGTATTATAGAACAGTCGCCCGATGTGGTGCTGGTTCCCGGTGACCTGACAAAAGACGGCGAATATGACGCGCACATCTATGTTGCGGAGAAGCTTGCCGAGATAAAAGAAGCCCTCCCCGACGTAAATATTTACGTCATCAATGGTAACCATGATATCAATAATCCACATGCATACGATTATTCCAGCGGCAGGGCGGTCGCCGTTGATTCCGTTACCCCGGAAGAGTTTAGAGAAATATACAGCGGCTTGGGCTACGGCGACAACACAAGCGAATACTTTGTGCCGTCCGCAGGCCAAGCTGGTTCCAACTCCTATGTCACACGTCCGGCGGACGGCTTTACCGTCATCGCCATCGACGCCGCCAAATACAGCGCCGACGCGACCCGCTCCGGGCTTGACCGTCAGGAAACCGGCGGCAATTTAAGCGCGGAGCTTCTTACATGGGTTCTTGAAAAAACTCTGGAAGCCGAAGAACTCGGCGACACCGTTATCGCGTTCATGCACCACGGCTTGGTCCCTCATTTTTCGCTTGAACCCACGCTGCTGGCCGATTTTCTGGCGGATAATTATATCGAGGCTTCGGAAGCCATGGCTGATGCCGGTGTCCGCTATGTGTTCACCGGTCATATGCACGCGCAGAACATAGCCTCGATGACAAGCGCAAAAGGAAATACATTATATGACATTGAAACAGGCTCATTGGTCACTTATCCCTCGCCGATCCGTTATGCCACGTTTATCAAAGGTGTAGACAGCGATGGCAACGCCACGGAAAAAGTTGATATCACGTCTACGTTTATTAAAGAAATCGACTTTATCGACCCTGCGACTGGCGAAAAGATCACCGACCTCACACAATACGGCTATGATAACTCCATTGACGAAGATACCATAGGCGGTCTTGTCATGGGCGTGGTAGCCGGCGGCTTCATAGATGTAAGCGGCTTACTCGGCGGCTTGCTGGATGCCGAATTCATCACCACTGGCGGTGAGACCCATACCGGCTCGCGGGCGCTTTTTGAGAGCATGCTACCATCCGAGGATGCGGACGGTAACCCAGTTAGCAACGATTTCGGCGACTTCATGATCGGCATGATGCGTGAAATGCTGCCGAAAACACAGGCGGATGGTATCGATGTTCAGGGTCTCGTCAAGATATTCTACGAAATAAGCAACTCACGTATCCGCATGGCGGCCCTCGGCGGTATCGGTAATCTGTACATAACCGACGCCAACATGCGGGCGCATGTAGTCAACCCGACTTTCACGCAGCTTGACGCTCTCCTTTCCGATGAAGCGTATGTAAACGCGCTGTTCGGCAGAGTCATCGCCTCATTGGTCGACATGACACTATATGTCGACGATAGCGACAATCCCTATACATTTTTTGACCTCGGCAAATACGTTTACCTGGCGCATTTGGCCGGCGATGCGGTATCCCAGCCTTGGGTGGACGCGATAATCGCTGGCTTGGCCGACGGTTCAATTGCGGAAAAAATCGGCGAATACTTGAGCGACAGGATTATGCATGAATTGGGCGGCGTGTTCGACGACATTAAAATCAACACAAACAGCCTGATCACCAACGATTTGCTGGGCGCTCTGCTAAAATCTACGTTCGTCAACGCAATGGGCGGGAACCCCGCTCCGCTTGGCGGAATCCTGGACATGTTCGGCATTGACTTTATCGCGTTGGTAGGCGGAGACGCCCTCGGCGGTATTTTACCCGCCGATACGGTTGCGGGACTGGGCGACATGGTCGGCGGACTCGTCAGTTCCTTTATCGCGGGTTCCGGCAATGAAATAAGCGACAACGCCGCGACGCTTTACTGGGTTGGCGTTGAAGAAGACGAAGAACCAATTATTATACCAGATCCCTTGACTTATTTTGACTTTGTCATGTCTCCGGGCAGCGATGAAAGCGAAATCAATTTTACCTGGTACACCGAGCAGTCCATTGGCAAACTCGCAATACGCGCGCAGGGTGAAAAAGAGTTTAATGTGATTAACGCTGCGAATGCCCAACGCATCAGCCACTATTTCCACAAAGCTTCGGCCGTCGGACTGCGCTCTTCGACCGTCTATGAATATAGGCTGATAGGGGCGAACGGCGACGAATCCGATATCTTCACCGTCACCACCGGAAATCCCGAAACGTTCAGTTTCTTCGCGGTGGGTGATATACAAATAGGCAGCTCCGGCAACGTGAACAACGACACCAACGGCTGGGTCAACACCATGAACCGTATGACAAGTCAGTTCCCGGACGCCAGCTTTATCATGAGCGCCGGCGATCAGGTGGAGACTGCGGGCACAGTGACGCAATACACCGGTTTGTTACGTCCGGAACAGCTTATAAACTATCCGTTCGCTCCAGCCGTGGGTAACCACGACAGCGGTAACGCGCTTTTCAAAGACCATTTCAACCTCCCGAATACTTTCTCTCCAAGCACCGGGGCGGCAGCTACCGATTATTGGTACCGCTATGGCGAAGTGTTGTTCATCGTCCTGGATTCCAACGTTTCAAACATGGCGTCGCACAATAGCTTCATCAGGAACGCCGTGGATGAAAACGCGGACGCGATATGGCGTGTCGTGATGTACCACCACGCTCCTTATTGCAATGCCTCACACCGCAACGACAGCTACATCAGCGGTATGCGCAACACGTGGATACCTGTGTTTGACGAGTTGGAAATCGACGTGGTGCTAAACGGCCATGACCACAGCTATGTCCGCACCTATCAGATGCTTGGCAACGTTGCGCAGAAGGATCAAAAATGGCTCGACGCCGATGGCAATGCACAGTCAGACCCGACCGGCCTGCTGTATAATACAGTGGTAAATCCGACCGGCACCGCGTACTTTACGCTTAATTCCGGAAGCGGCAGCAAGTATTATACATTAACGACGGCGGCCTCTTTCGTTGCAAAGCAAAATCAGGCCAACCGTCCCAACTTCACCGTGGCCGACGTGATCGCGGACAGCTTCACCCTCACCACCTATCAGGTGAATGCCAACGGCACGCTGACGGAAATAGATACATACACGATTATAAAAACCGAAGAAGATGTTTCCGAAACCTACACCGTAGTATTTGATTTCAATGACGGCGTCAAAGATGCTGTCGAGGTCAAAGTGGCGGAAGGAAAAACCGTAAACGAACCGGAAGAACCGACAAGAGAAGGTTTCACCTTCAGAGGTTGGTTCGCAGAGGATGCAGACGAAGCATTCGATTTCGGCTCCCCAATTACCCGCGATATTACCCTGACGGCAATGTGGGATGAAATCAGTGTTGTTGTGAAACCCACGCCCATTGACGGTCTGGACAGTTTTTACTATGAATACGCAAACAACAGACAAAATGCAAACGTAAGCACGACGGTTTCCGGACATATCACCAACATGGACGGCAAACCCATCATCGCCGAAGTACAGCTTCACTGGGGCAAGGCGAACGTGCCATATAAGCTTACCGTCGTGACAACTTACCCCACCGATGAAAACGGTTATTTCTTCTACGAGATACCTACCCTTGAAGATACGGACGTATATGAGATGCGTATCAGGGTTTCAAAGGGCGGCGAATACGAATTCGTGGAGATTCCTTTTGAAGTCAAGGAAGGTTGGAACACCACGCTCGACGTGAGTGTCGCGAGGATCATCGACGACCTGACGCTCAGCGGCTGGTACGCGGGCGACGGGCACCAGCACTCCACATATTCGGACGGTAGGAACAGCGTGGAAGACGTGGCGCGGCAGAATATCGCCTCCGGCAATTCGTGGGGTATGCTGACGGATCATCGAAACATGAACGGACAAGACGAGTACTTCTACTGGACACGGTATTACGAAACTGATTACGCCGGCAATGGCGGCAAGTTCTTACCCGTAAGAGGTTTCGAGTGGACCAGCAGCAACAACGGTCATATGAATGTTTTTGGTGCGCCTGTGGACATGAACGCCAATCACTCTGAATTCCCCGGCCTTGCTGGCGAAGCACGCAACGCGGAACACTTGCGGCGCCTGCTCGAAATACAAGCGACTGGTGCATTTGTGCAGGCCAATCATCCGACGACCATACCCTTTCTCAACGGCGTAGGCATCGACAATTTTATCAGATACTGGTTCGTGGACTCCATAGAGGTGTGGAATTCGGGCATGCCCGTGGTATTCCCCAACGCGCCCTATGCCGATAAAGCAGTAATAGGTTATGAGCCCATAGAGGGCTGGTTCAACCTTCTGAACGGCGGGGCACGAACAGCGGCCACGGCAACTACTGACAGCCACACAATCGACGTGCTGAAAAACAGTGCTGACAGCATGGACGTCGGGATGATCGGCGGGATGCTGAGCCTGTTGATTGATGACGAAGGCAATTTCCTCGAGGATATCTTCGACGCACTCCTCCCGATGATCGGTGAGCTGTTTGGCGGATTTGACGGCGGCCTAGACCTTCCAGGCGATTTGGCGCTTATTATCCCCGCAGATATACTGGCCATTCTTGCCACCGGGGATATGGAATTGATCGGCCCGGCTTTGAAGAGCCTGTTTAAGGACGTTTTAATTCCAGCCCTTCCAACAGTCATGGGTTGGGTACAGACCGGCTTGAACCACGGCACGACCAAAACATACGCATACCTTCCGGACGGAATCACGGAAAAGGGTCTGCTTGATGCACTCCGCAACGGTAACACGTTCCTGTCCAACGGCCCGCTGGTTTTCGCCGAGCTTAACGGCCAAAAACCCGACAATCGTTACGGTTATGAAGTGGTGCTGAGCACGGACGGTACAGCGACGCTGAGCATAGATATGGTTTCCAATCGAAACATCGACAGCATCTTTATCATAGCTGACGGCGAAGTTATTATGACGATTCCCGTGGATGGCAAAACGTATAAAAACGATATAACCCTTGACTTGTCCGGCAAAACATGGGTGTTAGTCGACGTATGGGGCGATATGTACGCTCGCGCTTACACAAACCCGTTCTATGTCACCACGACGGATACGGCGGCGGATAAAGCCGCAAAGGCCGACCTTCAGGATATGATTTTGGATACGATGGTCACCAATCCGACAGTTATGCTTGCCGGATATGAAGAAATCGGTAGCTACCTTGAAAACCTGAACGTCGCTATCGACGAAGCAACAGACGTCCTTTTCGATAAAAATGCAACAACGGCTGAAGTGGAAAATGCCGTAAAAAAATTGCAAGCGGCAATTAATGGCGAAGCCGAACCCTTCACCGCCGAAACACTGACATTACAGCCGGGCAACACCGCGCGAGACATGAATTTCAACTGGTACAGCGACCGTAGCAGCGACAACGACGCCTCCATCGTGAAAATCGCGAAGAAAGCCGATATGAACGGAAACACTTTCCCGGTCGATGCGATGATTGTGGAGGGAACTGTCGGTGAAGCATCTGACGACAAGCGCTGGCACAAGGTATCCGTTACCGGGCTCGAGCAGGATGCGGTGTATGTCTACTGCGTATCCAACGACAAAAACATCTATAGCGAAATCTACGAGTTCAAGACAAGCTCGGCAAGCTCATTCAAATTCGCCGTGACCGGCGACCCGCAACTGACCGTGGGCTTGCAGGACAACACAAGCGTCCGCAAGGACGAAACAACGCTGAAGGGCTGGCAGGATACGATGGCCGCTATCGCGGCGCGTGGCGTAGATTTCATCGCCGGCGTGGGCGACCAGGTTGACTTGACCAGCAACGGAAGCGAAGCGGAATATACGAACTTCTTTGCGCCCGATGCGCTGAGAAGCATCCCGTTCGCTCCGGCAATCGGCAACCATGACAGGCACTACCTGTTTAATTATCACTGGAACATCCCAAATGAAATGAGCTTCACCCCCATCATCAACGCGGGCAACGCGACAAACGTACAGTATCAAGAAATGGAAGTCGCGGGTAACTACTGGTACACATACAATAACGCG
>Ga0123353_10007703_pt1 | contig 14607 bp, 13 predicted proteins | sample TergutLab28metaG_3_FD_92763 | JGI IMG/M metagenome (GOLD analysis project Ga0123353, IMG submission 92763) | Labiotermes labralis P3 segment gut microbial communities from Petit-Saut dam, French Guiana - Lab288 P3 | ecosystem: Host-associated > Arthropoda: Insects > Digestive system > Gut ... | reverse complement strand
CGAGGAATGCATGACAGGCCCCGAGGTGACCGTTCTGGCCTTTTGCGACGGGAAAACCATCCGCACCATGCCCTCCTCCCGCGATCACAAACGCGCCCTAGACAACGACCGCGGTCCGAACACCGGCGGCATGGGCGCTATCTCGCCCGCGTCCGGCTACACGCCGGAGATAGAGGCGCAGTGCCTAGAAACTATTTTTCTACCCACAATACAAGCCATGGCCGCCGAGGGGCGCCCCTTCAAAGGCGTCCTCTATTTCGGCCTGATGCTCACGCCGGACGGCCCGCGCGTCGTGGAATACAACGCGCGCTACGGGGACCCGGAAGCCCAAGCCGTCCGGGCGTTGCTGGAAACCGATTTGCTGGACATCATGCTGGCTGTCCGGGAGGGGAGGCTCCATCGCATGGACATCGCCTGGCGGCAGGAAGCATCCTGCTGCGTGGTGATGGCCAGCGGCGGATACCCGGGTTCGTATCCTGTCGGCCTGCCCATCGCCGGGTTGCCGCAGGACCGGCCGGATTTGACCGTTTTCCACGCCGGCACGGCGCGGCGCGAAGGGCGGCTGGTCACGGCAGGCGGGCGTGTGCTGGGCGTCACCGCCCGGGCCCCCACGCCGGAAGCCGCCATCGCGGCGGCCTATCGGGGCGTGGCGGGCATCACGTTTGAAAACGCGCACTACCGCACCGACATCGGGGGATGAAAAAGGTAAAATAGCAAGAGTGAATGTTGGCGCACAAACAAACGGGCGGCACGATGTGTCTGCCCGTTAGTTATGCGTTCACGACCGCAGGGGGTAACGCTTCGTAGGCTGGTACAGGGGATATTTCATGTGTTAGAGGTTGGTTTTTCCATGGTGATAGGGTGGCGACAGGCAAGTTTTGAAAAATATTTTACTATAAGGAATTGTGTGTATATCACGCAAGAGGAAACTTCCATTCTGATACTCTTTTAGCGCATTAAGTGAAGGTTGTAAGTTGTTTTCATTTTTTTACATACAGTGTAGGTAGTGCAAAATCCCTAGTTTTTATAGTGTATTTACAAAATGTAATTTTTATATTAAAAAAAATATGTAGAAATTGCTAAAATAGTGCTTGACAATCTCTTTTTCATGCGATATATTCTATATGGAAAAGTAGAAAAATAATGAGCCATAGGCAAATCAGGCTCGCAGAAAAGATGAGGGATGAGCATGGAAGATACGAGAACACTGCGCAAAAAAGAGCGCTTTACCGAACAGCTCTTGCTTTGGTTTTACAATAACCATCTCATTGAGTTGCCTGAGCTACCCGTCGGCCTGACAAGGCTGGAATGCGACGAAAACCAGCTGACCAAATTGCCCGATCTGCCCTATAACCTGACGCACCTTTCTTGTTGCAACAATCAGATCACAACCTTGCCCGAATCATTGCCGCCCGGCTTGCTGTGGCTGATATGCGGATGCAACCTTTTAGCGGAGCTCCCCGGCACCCTCCCGTCCAGCCTGGAAAAGCTGTTGTGCTACAACAACCAGCTGACAAAACTGCCCGGCTTGCCCTTCAACCTGACGACATTGAAGTGCTCCAACAACCGGCTTGTCGAATTGCCCGATCTGCCGTATTCCTTGACGACATTGAGTTGCCACAGCAACCGGCTGACGGCGTTGCCCAGCCTGCCGTATTACTTGAAGAACCTGAACGTCTGGGACAACCGTCTGGAAGCGTTGCCCGAGTTGCCTTACAGTCTGACCGAGTGTTTCTGCGGATACAACCGCCTAACGGCAATCCCGGCCCTGCCCGCCGGCCTGAACAAGTTTTCCTGCGATGCCAACCGCCTGACGCAACTGCCTGAATTGCCGACAAGCTTGACATGGCTTTCCTGCTCCCAAAACCAATTGCAGGAGCTGGATGTGAGCGGGTTGTCGCTGAAGACGCTCAACTGTTCCTACAACAACCTGCCCGATCCCTCCGCCGTCAAGGGTTTCGATGGCGCGTGGGACGGCGTCGACTTCATCTTTTACCCACAAAACGCGACCGGGCCGGACGATATCACCGCCAGTTTCACCGATCCCAACTTCAGGGCGGCGGTATATGCCGCTGTGGAAAAGGCCGCGCCAGACCCGATACGCGCCGCCGATACGGCGGAGGTAACCATGCTCGATGTCTCCGACAGGGATATTCAAAGCTTGGCGGGTTTGGAGCATTTTACCGGTTTGGTCTCCCTGTACTGCGGCGGCAACCAACTGACACAACTGCCGGAGAAATTGCCGGACAGCTTGACTTGCCTGTTCTGCGGCGGCAACCAGCTGGTGAAGCTTCCCGATGACCTCCCCGACGGATTGGAGTGGCTGTACTGCTTCGACAACCCGTTGGTATCCCTGCCCACGTTGCCCCACAGCCTGCTTGAGCTCAGCTGTGGCGGCGACTTGCTGACAAAGCTGCCCGACCTGCCCGAAGGCCTGCGGGGGCTGTATTGCAACAACAATAAACTGACCAGCCTGCCCCATCTGCCGGACGGCCTGCGGTGGCTGTCCTGCGATGAAAACAGGCTGGCGGCTCTGCCCGATAGGTTGCCGGCCAGGCTGACCAGCTTATATTGCAGCGGGAACAAGCTGGAAAGCTTGCCCCGGCTGCCGGATGGCTTGGTTGCGCTCTATTGTTGCAACAACCTGCTCGCCAAAATACCCGCCCTGCCGAACGACCTGGCCGAGCTTGACTGCGACGGCAACCGGCTTTCGCATCTGCCCCCGCTGCCGATCAGCTTGGTGCGGCTGAACTGCGCCCGTAACCGCCTCACCGGGCTGGACATGTCCGGTTTGGATTGGCTGGTGTACGTCAACTGCTCCTACAACCATGTGTCCGAGCCGTCCGCCATCATCGGCCTGCCGCCCGCCAAGTGGAACAACGTCAATTTCGTCTACGAGCCCCAGCCCCACCCGGTGGACAAGTCGGCTTTGGAGACCGCCATCGCCGCCTACGAGACCGAACCCAAACCCGTGGGCTGGACGCACAACGCCTATACGAAATGCCTGGACATCCGAGACAACGAAGACGTCCACCAGGCGCAAGTGGATGCCGCCGCCACCCTCCTGAATACGCTCATCCCCGCCGTGAACCTGATCAACAATATCGACATCTGGTGCCGCCGCTTTTGGGAATTGCGGGAGGCCGACTACGCGCCGCCCTCCTGGGCCATCGCCCGGGATGCGTGCCATGAGGCGGAAATCGTTTGTGAGAACCGCGACGCCACATACGCCTCGGTCAGCATGGCGTGGAACGACCTGTACCACGCCATCACCAAGCTCATTTTCATCCCGCGCCTTGAGCCTTCGCCCAGCCAGCCCGGCACCATTCCGCTCAGGGCGGGCCAGACCTATCAGATCAAGCTCAACACCAATTTACCGTCGCTTCGCTACACATCCTCAAGCACAAGCGTGACATCCAGTGACACCGGGCTTCTGGTGGGCGTCAAAGCCGGCGCCTCGATCGTCACGGTCAGCCTTTCCTCGGCGCCCGGCTTGGTGTTGCGCTTCCTGGTCACCTGTTTCGACTAGCGGCTGGCGGCTGACGACTGACGTGGGAAGGCGGGCTATCATGAATTGCTCTTGATTCTCACGCGGGATGTCCTCCGGAAGAGGAAAATGTCGCCCTGCCCTGTCAGGCGGAAACCATTCACCGGGATATAGTTATCGGCGGTCTGCGCTTTCTTGGCCGTCTTCATCTGTGCCCTCCAGACGGAGCAAATAGCGAACGCAATCAGGATCGGCACCAAAATGACGGCCGCCAGTTTCATCGCGAACCCATCCGAATCGGAGGACTTCGTACTAGAAGACGTAAACGTGGTTGTTGCGTTGCCCACGTTGCCCACGTTGCCCACATTCCCCACGGAAGCGCCGGCGACCTCGTAAATATCCAAATCCGCTGTCGCGGAGGCGTCACGGAACAATGGGACGAAATGTGTTTGCGTGCTTGTTGTTGCCGGTATGCCGGCTTCGTCCGTGGCGAATATATTGGCGGCGTGGGCGGCAGGGGCAGGGGGAAGGGCGAAGCCGATAGCCAACCCGACAGCCAACAGGGCTACGATGAGCATAGAAGCGAAAGTGATCTTTTTCATTTGCATAAGCCCCCTTACAATAGAAATAGCAATGCCGCGAGTATCGCCGCGAGGGGTGCGGCAATGATGGAGAACCAGCCCCAATAACGCCCCCTGTCCACCGGCAAGTTTCCGATAAGCTTGCCGGTTTGGCCATTCATGGCGAACAGGAAATCCTTGCCCTTCCATTTGGTGGCCAAGAGCCATACCGGCATCAGCACGTACCTGACCTCGCCGCGCCGCAAGTTGATGTTTACATACTCGCGCGTCAACGTGGTATAGCCGGTCATCGTGGCCCTAAAGGCGTTCTCCGTACTCTTGACGATGCGCTCGTTGGCCCGCTTGCTGCACGTTTCGGCGTCTTCGTCATACTTTTCCGCCAAAAAGCCGGGCAAATATCCCATGGAAAAGGGTACGAGCTCATTGTAATTGAACGGCTCAATCGAATCCATATGATCGTCCGGCATTTTGCTCGAAGCGTCTACGGGTACCTTCTCGAACGCGACGTTGCCTTCCCTTGTCACACGGTAATAGTCAGTTTCGGTAATCCGATAGTCGCCTCGCGTGTACGTGCGGACTTTTGTGCCGCGAAACCGCATGGCCGCGTCCGTTTCCCCGTTATAAAGCCAAAAGGGGACATATATTCCCTTGATCTCCCCGAGGTGGTTGCCCTGCGAGAAATCTTTGGGCAGGAACTTTTTCCCCTTGTAATACGCCCGCAACGCCTCAATCGCCGCGTTCTTATCCAATTTGAACGGAAGCAAGAAGTCCGGCTTCAGTTGTGCGCTGAATTGACCCGGTACGATGGTCGGATTGCCGCAATACGGGCAGGAGGTTGCCGCCGTCGTGTCGTCGCATATGATCTCGGCGGCGCAAGCCGGGCAGGAGTAGCCCCGTAAATGCGCGGCTTCCTCCGCGCTGAACCCGCCGGTCATTTGAATATCCCATTGCGGCTCGGTGCCGGCGGCTACGGCTTCCTGCTCTTTGTCGGCGTTGAGCTCGTTGATGAGCGAGACCTCAAAGCTGTTGTCGCAGCTATCACATGCCAACCTTCCGGATGCGCCGTCATAACGAAGACCCGCCATACAATTGGGGCATTGGTAATTGGTAACCTGGGCAGCCATAGATTGCCCTCCTTTTTTATGATGATACGAGATCCCTGTCGGTGAGGCTAAAAGGGATTGCCGCACTCGGGACAGAATTTCGGCGGTTTTGCCTTATCCTCCGGCACCCACCCGCATTTATCGCACTTGTATTGCGGGGCGCCGGCAGGCTTCGGCTTGCCGCACTCGGCGCAGAATTTCCCTATGTTGCTTGCCCCGCAGGCGCAAGTCCAACCGTCCCCCTGCGGCGGTTGCGGCGGCGGTTGCGGTTTGCCGCATTCGGCGCAGAATTTCCCCGCGTTCCCGCTGTAGCCGCAGGGGCATGCCCATCCGGCCGACGCGGGGGGCTGCGGCGGCGGGGTACCAGCTTGTTGCTGCTGTTGCTGTGGATATTGCTGTGGGTACTGTTGCTGCTGCTGTTGTTGTTGGTATGGCGGCGGCTGTTGCTGTTGCTGGCCCATCGAGTAAAGATTCTGCGCGTTCATGCCGCCGGCGGATCCGGCCATATTCATGCCCATAAAAGCCATCGCGGGGCCTGTCGACGTGTTGGAAGCCGCGCTCTGCATGGCCGTTGCCTGCGCACCCACCAGATGCGCCGCAGCCATTGTGGGATTGCGGAAAGCGGCGTTGCGCTGCAGCTCTTTGATCATGGCCTCGTCTTCTTCCGATGCCTTTACGGCAGAAACGCCAAAGGAGACGATCTCTATCCCGCGCAAGTCGCGCCACTTGGCGGAAAGCACCTCGTTGAGGGCGTCCGCCAGTTCAATGGTATGCCCGGGCAAGGCTGAATAGCGGATCCCCATGCCGGATATTTTGGCGAAGGCCGGTTGCATCGCCGTGAGCAGCTCGCTCTTCAATTGCCCGTCGATCTGACCGCGGGTGTACGCGGCTTCCACATTCCCGCTGACATTCGTATAAAACAAGATGGGGTTGGTCACCCGATAGCTGTACTCGCCGTTGCATCGGATGGCGATATCGATATCCAGCCCGATGTTGTTGTCCACGACCCGGAACGGCACGGGGGCCGGGGTGCCGTATCGATTGCCGATAAGTTCCTTCGTGTTGAAGTAATACACGCGCTGATCCTTCGGGGGTTCCCCGCCGAAGGTAAAACGCTTGCCAATGTTCTTCAACACGGATGGGATCGACTTGCTCAAACCGCCGTTGAAGATGGTAGGTTCGGTAGAGGCGTCAAAGATGAATTCGCCGGATTCCGCGCAAAGCTCCACGACCTTGCCCTGCTCCACGATGATCATACACTGGCCGTCCGCGACAGCGATAACCGATCCGCTGGTGATGATGTTGTCGCTCCCCTTCACGTTGGCGCTGCGTCTCGATGTGCGTTTTTGCCCTTTGGTCAGCAATACATCCACCGGCAGCGCGTCACAATAGAAAAACTCTTTCCATTGATCGGCTAAAACGCCCCCCATGGATCCGATAGCGGCTCTGATAAGGCCCATATGTGTTTTCTCCCTTCATTTATTACTATCATATATATCGTACCATGTATTCAACTTCGTTATTGCCACTTGGAATCGGTTGACAAAAAAACGAACCGCCGTTTTTTAGGCGGCGGTTCTCCTTCTTTTTTCAGTCGTCCAGGTCAACCGTCTCTTCTGTAGGTTTCTCGCTTGGCTCAGGTGTAGGGTCATCGGGGGGTTCTTGCGAGGGGGGTTCGGAGGATTCCTCGGTAGTGGTAGTAGTAGTAGCAGGAGTGGTGGTGGTATTACTATTAGTAGTAGTAGTAGTATCCACAGGTTCCCCTGAGGTGTTCTGCTCAGGATCCGGCGCAGTTACCACCGGAGGCCCATCGTCATTATTCGCATCTTCGTCATCAATGGGATCGTCGGGTTCGTCGCCAGGCTCGTCCGTTACATCGTCGGGTTCTTGTGTGAACGTTTCGATCTCATCTATCACGGCCTTGAGCGCCAACGTAGCGGCGTCGATGCGGGCCTGCGATGCGTCATTATCCTGCAATACGCCTCTGGCCACGCCGATTGCCGCTTCAAGCTTGTCAGCGTCATCCCCTGGATCGAACAAATCCAAAAGCAATTTAGCTTCCTTGATAGCAGCATCCAGGGCGCCTCGATAAATGCCGACCTGAATATAGTTGCCCTCATTCTTGATGATGAATGTCATATATGCCAAACCAGTGACCTGAAATAGCGTAAATGCCGCCAACACGCAAACAAGCACCTTAAGAGCCACCCCGCGTCCAAATCTTTTGCGGCGAAGACCTTCCCTTGTTTCACTCTTTCTGAACATCATTCACACACCTCTTGTTTTTGTGGTTCTTCCTTCTCTTCACACGTAAGCTCGGCTTCTGGTTCGGGGGGTTCTGGGCGCTCTTCCATGTTCATCTCCGGTAAAGGTTCCAACCTAGCATCCCTGGATGCGTAAAGCTCTTCCAAATGCGCTCTCATCGTACTCAGTTCGTCCGCCATGGCATCGTCGCCATTTTGTCTTTCTTTCTCCACCTGGGGCTCCTGCCCTACTGACCCCATTTCCTCCGTTTGCCCCTCGACCCGAAGCTCTTGCCCCTCGACCCGTGGCATTTGCCCCGTTCTCTCCTCGTTCTTGGAACGTTTGGCCGCCCGTAACAAATTCAAGAACCTCACGCCAGAAAGTACGGCAAAGACGGTAAAGGGCGTCAGCACAATGAGTATGTAACCCAGTGGCGTATAGAAGAATTCTACGACATGGCCCATGGCAGGTAGCCGAAAAACATATCGCCCCAACACATTGCTGGCGGGAACCGGCGTCAGATCCGGCGTCTCGTTGGCATCCCCTTGTGTGATGAAGGACGCGCCGCCATCCCGTATGCTGATAATCCGATGTGTCACGACTTGGCCAAAGAATTCGGGATCCACTGACTTATACGTGATGATGTCGTCCACGCTCAGGCCGCTGCCTTCCACGGGTTCCGAGAAGACAATGTCTCCGGCTGAAAACTCTCCGCGCATGGAGTCCGACAATACCCGATACACGCGATACCCGAAAATCCCGTCTTCCCTGGTAGTCCCCACTAGCGATAGCACAACAAGGACAACGAACATGATGGTAATCAGGGACAGCGTTATGAAGAAAACCCTTTGAAGAAGTTGGCGCACCCTGCTTCGCGATTTAGACTTATCCTGCATCGGTCAAACTCAAAGGCTAAGGAGTAGTCGGCCACGGCACGATAGTACCCGTAGTGGCGATGGCTTGCAGGAGGGAAAGCTCAAAGTTAGCGCTGAGGGGTTTACCATCATAAAAAGAACCAACAGAGTCTCTGATCTTAAAATCTATCCGGAACACGACCTCGTGGGGATTGCCATCCTTTGCCCAATCTTCGCCAACCAGAAGATAATACCCCAAGCTGATAGAACCCGTGCTCGTCGTTGGCCATGCACCACTACTCGGAACAAATGATATTGCCTTCGTAAGTGCATCTTTATCGACGCTCCACACGCCCGTACCATCATTCACATAATCCGGGACAATAGGGGTAATTTCATATTCAAGGACATCACAGAGATCCGGGACACCGTTCACTCCAGCGGAACTGGACCCGCTGAAAACCACATCCAAGGCAACCTTAAGTTTGATTGTGCCTACGTTTTCGACCTTGATAAACCTGGTTACGCTAGCACCGGGTGTAAGGGGGCTAGAAAACAGCGGACCGAAACCGGTAAAACCGGGAATCGTATCACCATTTTCATCGTACGCACTCAGCAAAAGGTCAAAAGACCCCATCTTCACTGTGGGCGTGTCCGGTTCGCCGCGCTGGGCAACCCAGGCAAACGTGACGCCGGCAAAGAGCGACAGCCCCAGCAAAATCATTAGTCCACAGGCTAAAAGCGAAAACCAAAGCTTTTTCATGATCTCGCGTCCTTTTCATTAATGTTGGCGTTTCTCAAGCCCAGTGACAACGCATTACGGGTTCTCAACATCTCCCGTATCCCCTGTATCCACTATGTCCCCTGTATCTCCTATATCCGCCGTATCCACTATCCTTACCGTCGCGCCGCCTTCAACCAAAACCGTTTCCCCTAAGTCCACATCCACCAGATTGACGATAATATCCAGGTCTTCGTCGAAGATGAGATTATCCGCCACAAGTGTGCCGTTGGAAAACTCAATCGCCAAGCCCCCGATATCCTTACTTACCAAGACATCGCCTAGGACGGTGAGTGTATGCCCATTCAAGTCGAAATTGTGGTGCAAATCGACAAGCAAGCCTCCACGACATGTATAGTCATCCAAGAAAATGATCGTGGCGCCCTCCCTGGTTTCGCTAACCAGCTCCTGCAGATCGCCACCCTTGTTGAGAAATACTACCGTGTCCAGATCCGCGTTTTCCTGCATGGCGACAACCATGAAATCCAGCTCAAACGACTTATCCCCGTACGTTGCGCCGGCTCCGGGGAACATGGCGTAGTCCAGGCGGTAATACACAACATCTCCCTGATCCAGCTGCCCGAGATCGAACCGGACGGTGATATAATCCCCCACCTGCGTAACCATCTCCGGAGACTCTGCCTTGATCTCTTTGATCATGGTGGCGAGGGTGCTCACATCTAGATCCCGATAGGCTGACGGGCCATCAACCGACAACACGCCGCCCTCCTGGCATTTCTCGATCTGCAGTTTGACTACTTCTGCTAGGTTGGCCTTCTGTTTGACCAGATCGGCGGCCTCGATTCGCATGTAGAGGTAAACCTTAGCAGTCCGGCCACCACTATTCTCGACAGAGAAATACCAAGCGCCGCCCATCTCTTTGGGTGCCAGTTGCACCGTTATGGCCCCGCTCCGGTTTCCGGACAACGAGGCCAATGCATAACCACCGCCCCCATCCGGCGTGACGCTACTGAAGTCGACCGCCACGCTGAATCCGGCGGCGGAAGAAGCCAGCTGATTGTCTTCGCTCACATAACTGGCGGCAAACCACGCATAGGATACGCCCGAGAAGAGGACTAGGCATAGTAAAAATGCCAATCCGCTCACAAGCAAAGACTTCCCGATGTTCCTTTTCATTTGCTCTCCGCTCCTTCTGGGTGTTCGTGTTCTCTCCGTCGCTTCGGTGAAATTGATCCTTCTTCACTGGTATCTTAATAGGTATTGCATGAACGGGTCTCGCGATTATGGGGATGCGGTAACCATGACTTCCCCGCTGCCACCAGGGATCAAGTTGAATTTGAGGACCATCTTCGGTTGGGCACTGCCAAAATCGGGGGAACCGCCGTTTGTGACAAATACTTCCACAGCGCACCGTATGGCCCCGTTGGAAACATCAAGCACCTTGTAATTGGCACGGAAATAGAGGGAAACCTCTGAGGAATCGGCCTTTTTCATGACGACATGGTTCGCCGCAGGATTATAGCCGAAAGGATAACCGGTAAGGTGGGATTCCGCGAGGCCGGTAGCAACCAATTTAACTGCGCTGGCTGTATCGCCTGCACCGTCGGCAACCCTGACAAATTTATATGCGGGGAAAAAGGTTTCCAAGAACGCGCAATTCTCCATCGTGATCGCCGTGACGATATTGCCTTCGCCTTCATCATCGCCGCTGTCAACCTTGTAGCCGATACTGACCCACGCGGAGGGCGCGTTGGTATATTTGTCGTAATCCAGCACCTTGGCATTATTGTGGAACGTACCCGCTTCGTATTGGGGTTTGTCTTCCGTGTATAAACGGAGCGAGTCGGCAAGGTTGACAGCCGTACCCGGTAGATTGAAGGTTACGCCCTTGGCCCAGATGCTGCCGTTGCCGATATCCACCGCGCCGCCGCCTCGATAGGCGAACACGAGCGAGCCACTCGGCGCTTTGAGGGCAAACCCATTGAGATCGATGTTATGCGACCCCTCCACGGTAAAGACGCCGGACGCCATAGCCCAAGAGGGAACCGTTATATCGCCCAAGAAAACGATCGTAGCATAATCTGTGTCCAAGGCGTCTTTGAACTCGCCAAAGCCCTTGACAAACACCGCCGGTTCGGGGTCCTGCCAAGCATATACCATGAAGTCGGCCTTGAGGGACGCCCCTTCGGGAAGCGAACCACCAAGTTCCTCAAATTCTTTTGTGAAGTAGTCGATGCGGTAGTATGCGCCATCCCCCGGCAACAAAGAGCCGCTGGCCACGAAAAGGCGGCCGCCTTTCAGTTGTTCCGCCATGGGCTTTGACTTCCACTCCGACCTGTTGGGCATTTGATAGAGGTCGCTGCACTTCGTGACGTGAAGCTCTACAAACGGCGCCAGCAAGCTGGTTTCCTCCAGTTCGAGATAAATCTCAAACTTCGCGGTAAGCGACCCGGTATTTTGTACGAGGATGTATTTGGCGTCGTAGCTCCCCGCTGTCCAACCGGCGTTGTCGAACAGCTTCCCTTCGGTTTTATTCCCGATTGGGTACCCGCCCTTTCCGTCGTACACCCCGGTGCCGGCGACGGCAGACTCCGCATCTTTTGTCCGGTAGGCCTTCACTTCCAGCTTCACCGAGCCGCTCGTGAAGGATGCCTCCGTCCATGATACGTCGGTAAACCAAGCGTAGCCGGCTACCGCAAATAAAAACAGGCACATCAAAAGTGCCAGACCCACCCTAATCAGCGTGGCCTTCCTGGCATTACGCCTCCTGCTCACATCCATGCTACTTCTTCCTTTCGGCATGATGTCCGCGTACCGCCCCCATTTGCGTAACACAAAGGCAGCCGCGCCGGATAGCTCCTGACTCTTCTTTCTTCTCTGTACGCTATACATTGTACCAGAAACCCATGGGACTGTCAATGCTTTTTATGGATTTTTCAAAAACCTTTTTTTTCGCTGGGTTTCCTTGTTACAATCAACCAAACATATTTTTTCAAAACTCTTTGACAAACTCTCTTCACAAAACAGTAAAAAAAGTATAAAATACATTTCTAGGTTCGTCAAGAAGAGTGCCCCGTGCCCTGACCAAAGGGTACACCGTACTCTCACCGGCCGTCCCTGACGCGTCCGGTTCATAGGGATCGATGCGCCATATCGCCCACGATGTATTGGCCAATGTCCTCATGAACACAGACACGCGGCGCCGGGTCTGTGTTTTGTATTTTTTGGAGGTGTTCACCTATAGCAAGTATGGATCATCAGATCAATGAAGACATTAGGGACCCGGAAGTGCGTCTTGTGGATTCCGACGGGGCTCAGCTTGGCGTGATGCCAACCCATAGCGCGATGGACATCGCCTTCAACAAGGATCTGGATCTGGTCAAGATCGCGCCTTCTGCCAAGCCCCCCGTCTGTCGTGTCATGGATTATGGCAAGTATCGGTTTGAACAATCCAAAAAAGAGAAGGAAGCGCGCAAAAGCCAGCACACCGTCGAAGTCAAGGAGATCCGCCTGTCCTCCGGCATCGACGATCACGACTTTAATTTCAAGCTACGCAACGGTTTGAAATTCCTGCAGGATGGCAACAAGCTCAAAGTCTCCGTGCGTTTCCGCGGGCGGCAAATGGCGCACACGTCCATTGGGGAGCGGCAGTTGCTCAAGTTCGCCGGGGCTTGCGCCGAGCTCGCCGCCATCGAGCGGCCGCCCAAGCTCGAAGGCCGCAGTATGGCCATGTTTATGAGCCCGAAACCCCAGACACGAGCCGCCTCGCAGGTAGCCAAGCAATCGTCGCGCCAACCCTGACGCGGGCTTCGTCCGCAACCCAACCTAACCTGACCTAGCCCAACCCAACCCAATCCAATCTGTGAGGAGAAGTTTTATGCCAAAGATCAAGACACACAGCGGCGCCGCCAAGCGGTTCAAGATCACAAAAAACGGCCGTGTCAAGCGCTACCACGCTTACAAGAGCCATATCTTGACCAAAAAGAATACCAAGCGCAAACGCAACCTGCGCCGCGGCGTCATGGCCGATCGGACCAATGAGGCCGCAATCAAATCTTTAATCCCGTACAAGTAAACTTCAGCGCGAAACGGAGGAATTCATATGGCTCGCATCAAAGGCGCGGTGACAACGCGCAGACGCAGGAAAAGGGTACTTAAACTGGCAAAGGGCTATTGGGGCGCAAAGTCCAAGAATTTCCGCACAGCCAACGAAGCCGTGATGAAATCGCTCAGATACGCCTACGTCAGCCGCCGTCTCAAGAAGCGCGACTTCCGCCGCCTGTGGATCACGCGTATCTCAGCCGGCGCCAAGGCCAACGGCCTCAACTATTCACGGTTCATGTTCGGCTTGAAGAAATTGGGCGTCGCACTCAACCGCAAAGTACTCAGCGAGATGGCCGTCAACGACAAGAAAGCCTTTGCCACCATTGCCGAAAAAGTCAAAGCTACGCTGTAACCCCGCTTCCCATTCTATTATTCCATTATTATTATTATGTATTGTGCGCTTGACGCCGGCCGGGTAAATGCCTGTCCGGTGTTCTTGTTTTTTCTTGTAAAATTTATGTGCTATTCCTGTGCTATTCCTGTGCTATTTCTATCCTGTCTCGTACACGCCCATGGCGCGGAACTTTTCGTACCGGCGCCGCCTCAGATCGGAAACGCCGCCCAGATCCTCCAACGCCGTGATCAAAGCCTGCCGGATGGCCGTAGCGGTCTGGCGGATCTGTTTGTGGGCGCCCCCCTCCGGTTCCTCGATGATCCCGTCGATGACGCCCGCCTGCAGTAAATCCGCGGCCGTGATGCCCAATAGTTCGGCGGCCTCCTGTTCCCGGGCGGGATCTTTCCAAAGGATGCTGGCGCAGCCCTTGGGCGAAATGACCGAGTAGACGGCGTTTTCCAGCATATACACCCGGTTGGCTACCGCCAACGCCAGCGCGCCGCCGCTGCCGCCCTCGCCGGTAACCACCGATACCACGGGAACGTTCAACGCCATCATGCCCAACAGGCTGCGGGCAATGGCCTCCCCCTGGCCGCGCCGCTCGGCTTCCACCCCGCAAAAGGCGCCGGGCGTGTCCACCAAGCACACGACCGGGCGGGAGAACTTCTCGGCTTGCCTCATCAGGCGCAGGGCTTTGCGATACCCCTCGGGATGCGGCATGCCGAAATTGGCATCGATGCTCTCCCTGGTATTTTTCCCCTTCAGATGGGCAACCACGGTGACCGGCCGGCCGTCAAGCAGGGCGATGCCGCCCAGCATGGCGTGGTCATCGCCGAACAGCCGATCGCCATGCAACTCGAAAAAATCATCAAAGATTAACGGCAGGTAATCCCGCGCAGAGGGCCTTTCCCGCATCCTGGCCAGCGCCATCCTAGCCACAGCCGAGGACGAGGGTACGGATACGGACACGGATACAACGCTCTCCTTCATTCACGCACAACTCCAAACGTAACACGCCATGTCGGCGTCACAATTAAATATAGCAATACAGCGCGGATCCCTCCCCCTACGCATGCCACGCCAACAGCTTCCCCAGCGTCTCGCGTAGCCGCGCCCTGGGGACGATGCTATCCACAAAGCCGCAATCCTGCTGGAACT
>Ga0123353_10007702_pt1 | contig 14608 bp, 12 predicted proteins | sample TergutLab28metaG_3_FD_92763 | JGI IMG/M metagenome (GOLD analysis project Ga0123353, IMG submission 92763) | Labiotermes labralis P3 segment gut microbial communities from Petit-Saut dam, French Guiana - Lab288 P3 | ecosystem: Host-associated > Arthropoda: Insects > Digestive system > Gut ... | reverse complement strand
CCCGCAAGTTGTTCTCAACCGCCTGTACGCACAGACACAAATGCAAACAACATTTGCGATTGTTATGCTCGCGCTTGTAGACGACCAATCACAGCCCCGTATTCTCTCTCTCAAGCAAATGCTCGAGGAATACATTACATTCCAACGTGAAATAATCAGACGCCGCACGGAATACGACTTGAAAAAAGCCCGGGAACGTGCGCATATCTTAGAAGGGCTAAGAATAGCGTGTGACAACATAGATGAAGTTATCCGCATCATCCGCACAAGCTATGACAATGCAAAAGAGCGTCTTATGGAAAGATTTGAGCTTAGTGATGTCCAAACACAAGCGATTCTTGAAATGCGTCTGCGCAGCCTGCAAGGCCTGGAAATAGAAAAAATAGAAAAGGAATATGCAGAGCTTCAAAAAATGATTGAGTATTATCTGATGCTGCTCGAAAGTCAGAAAAAGCTTGACGAGGTCTTGATAGATGAACTGACGGAAATCCGGGATAAATATGGCGACGAAAGACGAACGGAGATAGCAATCATCGAAGATGAAATTGATATAGAGGACCTGATAGACGAAGAGGAGTGCGTATATACCCTTACTAATGCAGGATATATAAAGAGATTACCGGCAACCACGTACAAAACACAAAAGCGCGGCGGGCGCGGAATTACAGCTATGACTACAAAAGAGGAAGACTATGTAGAAACAGTCTTTACTGCTTCTACACATGACTATTTATTGTTCTTCACAAATCAAGGCAGAGTCTACCGTAAAAAAGGTTATTTGGTGCCGGAATCGGGACGCCAGGCCAGAGGTACGAATATAATTAATATTATCCCTGTAATGCCGGGTGAGAAGGTTTCCGCAATGATAAGAATGCGTGAGTTCGCCGAGGACGAGTACCTGGTATTCGTAACACGAGACGGTACGGTAAAGCGCATGAAAAAAATGGAGTTGTGTAATATTAAGAACGTCGGAATACGCGCTATTACTCTGGCGGAGGGCGATGAGCTTATATCGGTCCGCGAAACAGACGGCAAGCAAAAAATCCTGATAGCAACACATAACGGTATGGCAATCTTCTTCAACGAAACCGATGTGCGTACAATGGGCAGAGTTGCGGCAGGCGTACGCGGAATCAGATTACGCAAAGGTGACTTCTGCGTAGGTGCGGCAAGAGCCAGAGAAGGCGGAGCACTGCTGACAGTTACAGAAAACGGCTATGGAAAAAGAACGGAAATAAACGAATACTTACGCGGCGGTGAAGAGGGCGGAGTACAAAAAAGAGGTGGCTACGGTAAGAGAAACCACACTATAAATGAGAAAACAGGAAAAGTCGCCGATGTAAAAGTAGTAGACGAAAACGATGATGTACTTCTTATATCAGATGACGGAACAATAATAAGAATGGCAGCAGACACAATAAGCACTTACAGCCGCGCTTCTCAAGGTGTTCGACTGATGCGCACGGGAAAAGAAACAAAAGTTATCTCAATCGCCCGAACGGAAAAGGAAGAACCGGAAGAAGAGGAAATAACAAATGACAAAGCAGAAATGACAAATGACAAATAATGAACTACGCCCTTATTCCCACTGCGATGTGTACATTTCATCCTCCGCAGAGGTGAAAAGTCTCCGAGCCTTTTGGTTGCGAAAGAGCCTAAAAATACCTGCAATCCCGAGAAGAATGCACTACCAAGGGGATTGCGGATCGAGCCCGCAATGACGGGGTTACAGAACGAAGGAATAAATGAAAAAAGTAACAATCTATACCGACGGCGCATGCAGCGGAAACCCCGGACCCGGCGGGTGGGGTGCAATACTTAAGTATGGTAAAAACAAAAAAGAACTCAGCGGCGCAGAACCAAGCACAACAAACAACCGCATGGAGCTTACAGCCGTAATAAAGGCATTGGAAGCACTGAAAGAACCTTGTGAAGTCATGCTCTATACAGATTCGCAATATGTGGCAAATGCAATTAACCTCGGCTGGCTGGAGTCATGGCAAAAAAAGGGCTGGAAAAGAAAAGGCGGGGAAGTAAAAAACCCCGACCTTTGGATAAAACTCGTTTCACTGCTTGATAAGCATAAAGTAACCTTCGAATGGGTCAAAGGTCATGCCGACAACGAATATAACAACAGATGCGACGAACTGGCGGTAGAAGAAAGCAAGAAGCTTAGAGAAGAGAATCCTTGATATATCTGCGTAAGAAACAGAGCATATTCATAGAGAGCTATATCAATAATAAAGAGGCTGTAGCAAAACGTAAGAATATACAAAATCCTTTTAAAGCTTATGCAGGGCTGACGAATGCGTAGATATCATTTTGTAACCGCTCGATTGCAGCGGTTTTTAGTTTTTTTGAGTCAATAAGCGTGCATGGAGCCGCACTAATGCAGCCCGTGCATATGTCAGGGAACTTTAAGATGTCACGGATTCGAGGGTATTCCTGATTCCAGCCCTTAAAATTATGTGTATAATAGTCCTTTTTAAAGGAGTTGAGCCTTGCATCCGTCAGTGTGTACCTTGTCATATCTTTATTCATTACATATGGAGCATTGACGATTTCTTCGATGCCGTGCATGAATGTGCATGAGTGAAGGATATCACCGACAAACAGGATTTTTCCGTCAAACTCAGGCAGGAGCATGAATGGAGAAAAAGGTCCTACAGGTGTGTTATCTTTAATATGTACACCGGTCAGCGCCTCTGCATTTGCTCCCCATGCACAAACAGAGTGTGTTGGATGCATACTCCGCTCTACACCTTTCACTCTCATGAATGTTTTAGGTAGAATGCCGACACACGGTTCGCTCTCTACAACCGAGAAAAATGGATGCTCTAACGTTACTGAATCATATGTAAGCGCAGGCAGAAGCAACGTTCCGGTGTCCGTGAGTGCTTCCATCAGCTCATGAAGAAAGCCTTCCGGTGTTAAAGCTGTTTTAAGTGCACTCATGGACGAGTGCATCAGCACTGCATCTCCGGGTGCGACTCCCAAACTGCTTAATTGGTCACGAATCGTGTACATGTACTTTCATTCCTACTTCAAACATTCTGCTCCAGGGCATATAACAGTCGGTGATTTTAACTGTCTTGTTTTTTACGTTCAAATTCTCATCAGCGAACTTTTGTAAACGTTTATGCACTATTTCAGCGACTTTGCCGTGCGGACCGTCAATGCTCTGCGCGTCCAAGCCCGCCATTTGACGAAGCTCTTCCAAAATGATATCTCGTCTGACATAACAACTAAAGCCGATATCTTCCAGATATCTTAAGGCAAGAAAGTCTATATGTTCTCTTGTGCAGCCGTAGATGTCATATATCATTCCCATTGGAAGACATGTGCCTATTGTATTTGAAGATGTATTCCAGCCTGCATAACCTGCAAGCTTCCATAATAAGCTCTTCTGTCGCAGTAAGCTAAACAAAAGAGGGTCACCCCCGTTGCAATAGGCGATATCGGCAAACACAACGCTTTTCTTTAGGTGTGTTACTGCATAATCAGCATATTCTATCAACTCAATCAAGGTTCTGTTGGCATCATATTCAAGAGTGCTCGGTAAATCTGTTTCCGAATCGATTTCCGTCCATCTGTCCTGCATACCACCGCTCGGGATATTTACCATGAGTATGATATCCGCTTCGCTTACACAGGAGGAAACAAGTCCGCCTGCGGCAAGTATATGATACTTAATGGTTTCTCCGACGAGCCTGTCCTCATAATCGGGTATAACCGCTCCGCCAATGACGCTTGCGAATTTTACGAAAACCAATGGCCGCCTACGCTCCCTATGATTTATTGCTCTTGCCAATAGTGTATTAACTGCCGCGTCAGCATCAGGGTACATATAAATCTTCAGGTCAACATCATGCTGCCGTATTTTTTCGCGAATGAGCTGTTGATCTTTTGCGGTTAAGCCGTACGGTGAGGCATCATCCTGCGGAAATATAGTAAAAGTAAAAAGTCCTTCTGCGGTAAGTTCGACAACCTTTTTATTGATCTCTATATTTACGGCGCGTCTGTCAAGATAATCCTTTAGATGTTCCTTAGGAAGTATTTTGATGATATCATCAAGCTCTCGAAGCTCGTCTGCAGTTGCAATGCCCAACTCTTTTCGATGTGTTATTGCTCCCCATCGATGTATTTCAGCTCCCCACAGACCATAATAATCAGGCTCCTCATCATCACCGGAATATGTCGGATTTCTCATAATCAAGTTAAAAGCATAGACACTCAACGAAGGCAGTACTTTCCTTACTTCCTTCAGCCGCTCAAGCCTCGATATCAGCGTTTCAGCATTTTCATAATGCAATCTCGAAGGTACTATTCCGGAGTAAAGGAGTGTATCTATCGAGATAATGGCATCGTCACAGTTTACTATATTTTCAAGCAGCCACGACCATATGGCGTCCACGTCACCGCACTCTTTTTTCTTTCCGAGAATTGCCCTTGGCGGAGCAATTATCTCATATTCGGTACCGCTTGCAAGCAGCCCGGGAAAATCGTAATTACATGGTCTTTCGTCAAGGGGGATGAGCAGTATTTTTTTCAAACTAATGATCACTCCTTTCCAAACAATGCAGCGCCGATTATACCGGCATCATTTCCCAGCTCCGCTCTTAAAATCGGTGTGATTTTATTGTCCCCTGTACTAAAAATCAACGATTCAACGATTTTATCCAAAGGAGCAAACAAAGGCTCTCCTGCGTTGCATACGCCGCCGCCAAGTATGACCGCTTGAGGTCTTAGCGCATTGCAAAAACTTGCGATACCGGCACCAAGGTATTTTACATAATCAGCAACAATGATTTGTGCGGCGATATCATTTTGTTTTGCGGCATCAAAAATGATTTTACCGTTGACACTGGAATCATCACCCCCGCAGAGCTTATGAAGCAAAGAGTCGGGATGCTTAGCCATAATCAACCTTGCTTCACGAATAAGAGCCGTTACTGAAGCATAAGCTTCGAGACAGCCGCGAGCACCGCAACCGCAAGGCTCACCATCTACGACAATGATAATATGTCCCGGCTCTGTTCCGAAACCGCAACCGGTAAAGATTTTTTTGTCAAAGACAAAACCTCCGCCAACTCCCGTGCCGAGAGTCAGTAAAACAACATTGTCATACCCCCTTGCCGCCCCCGCATAGACTTCCGCAAGTGCCGCGGCATCCGCATCGTTACCAAGAAAAACAGGAATATCCCAATACCTTTGGAATATAGGAATAAAATCAACATTTCTCCAACCGACATTCGGGGTAAGGATAATAAGATTTGTCTTACTGTTTACAGCTCCCGGGATGCCTACGCCGACATGTATAATGTCACTTTCGGAAAGCCCCGCCATTTTTACTGCAGTTTTTCCGGCATCAGCCATATCCACGACTATCTCGTCAACGCAGCGATTGGTATTTGTGGGAACGACATGCTTTGCAATGATATTAAAGCTATCATCGATAACACCGGCTTTAATATCCGTGCCGCCTAAATCAATGCCGACGTAATATTTCATAATAACATCCATCCATTCTTTCTTCCTTTATTACAAAAGCAGCTTTTGCTGCAGTGAGTCAGGGGCATGTATTCTGAAACGCAGGACAGTGAACCTGTCCCCCTGTCCTATAGCATTTTTTCTAACTGACGGATGCATAGCAGCAATGCTCGCGGCAGATGAAAGGGACCTTTCCACATTGAGCCTTTTAGTGTATTTGAAAGACTACCGTCTCTATGCAAGTAACCAAACCACTCGCCATCGGAATCCGCGAAGCGGCTAAACGAATATTCATGAATCCTGTCAAACCACTCTTCGTATTTTTGACCGCCGGTAATGGAATATGCCAATAAAGTCGCATATAGAGCTTCGGTGTGCGGCCACCACATTTTCATATCCCATTCGAGCTGTTCCGGCGGCTTGCCTTCAATATCCACAAATGATAATAAACCGCCGTAATCGGTGTCCCAACCGATTTCCAACGAGCATTCAAGAATTTCAAGAGCATTATCTATCATTGTCCTGTCATTTCCGGCAAGACCTTCATGCAGTATGAACCATGCAGACTCTATCGCGTGTCCGGGATTAACAAGGCGTCCCTGCGGCGAGTCCAGCCGTTCTCCGTTTGGACCGACATTCTCAAACAGTGCTTTCTCATCAGGTTTGTAGAAATACTTCAAAATAGTATCAACAAACTCAAGAGTTAAGGAATCACAAGAAGGACGAGGGTCGATTTCACGCAGACACTGTGTAGCAGAAAGTAAAATCATCGGAAGGGAGTGGTTTCTTCCTGTCCGGGTTGCCGGGTCTATCTTTGGCGGGATACCGAGAGGGTCTCTGTAGATATCCAAAACCCTCTCGTGTAAAGCCCATGCTCTATCCAACGCAGACATATCTCCGCAAGCACGCGAATACTCGGCAAGCCCGATTATCGCGAAAGTCTCGCTGAAGACATACCTTCTTTTTTGGAGAGGTTTGCCGTCACGGGTTACGGAGAAGTACATTTTTCCTGTCTCATCAGAGCAATACCTGATAAGGAAACGGTAAATAGAAGATGCAGCTTCCAGCCACTCCTCACGCTTTTCAAATGTGTTGTACAAATGCGAATAAATCCATAAAGCTCTGCCTTGAAACCAAACGGATTTATCCGTGTTATACAGTTCGCCGTTTTTGTCAAGGCATGTGAAAATGCCTCCATAATCAAGGTCAAGCCCGTATTTAGACCAAAAAGCCATGACATCCATAAGATTTTTTCTATAAAAATCATGCAACTTCTTAACTTTAGTGTTATCCACTACACACTCCCTAAATCCTAACCTCTGATCTACATATACTGAGACATAAACCGATAACTTTGTTCTATACCGCCTTTGACATCCTCGATAGCACCTTCAAACGCACGGTCTTCAATCTCTATGCAAGCGCATCCTTTGTAACCAATATCATTAAGAGCACCGCAAAAAGCGCCAAAATCAATACCGCCGAGTCCAGGCAGCTTAGGAGCATGCCATAAATACGGGTATGAGTGAATACCGTACTCATTGAGCTTGTCCTGATAAATTTTCAGGTCCTTTAAATGAACATGGAAAATCTTCTCACTGAAGTCATATATAGGCTTAACATAATCCATGCCAAGCAGGTAAGGATGGGAAGGATCAAAGTTCAAACCCAGAGAATCACTGGGAATAAGCTCAAACATCTTCCGCCAGATAGCAGGAGTTGAAGCAAGGTTTTTTCCGCCCGGAAACTCATCCTTAGTAAAGTACATCGGACAGTTTTCAATGCCAATCCTTACTTTCCGTTCCTCCGCGTGCCGGATTATCGGCGTCCAGACTTCTTTGTAGAGTTCCAGGTTTTCTTCCACTGTTTTATTTTTATCTTTACCGATAAATGTTGTAACGAGGTTAATTCCCATTTGTGCCGACACATCTATTAATGCCATAATGTGATCGACTGCTACCTTACCGGCTTCAAGGTCGCTGTCAAGAGGGTTCGGATAATAGGCAAGCGAGCTGATTTTAACACCGCATTTTGTCGAATAGTCGAGGTAATAGTCCATACGCTCACGTGTTATATCAGTGATATCTATATGCGTAACACCTGCATAACGCCTGACGGCATTTCCTTTCGGCCAGCAACAAACCTCGACACACTTAAAGCCGACACTTGCCGCGTAGTCGAACACCTCTTCAAAAGTATAGTCCGGAAGAATTGCGGAGAGAAGTCCTAATTTCATCATAAAAAACCCAACCTTTCTTGTTTTCTAAAAATATTGCTGTTATTATAATTATAACAAGATATAAGCAAAAATGGAATCATATATATATATTCCTGTAAAAATAACAAGGACAAACTTGAAAGGATCAAAAAGCAAAAATGGAAACGCCTGAAAAAAAACCGTTAAGGGATAGTGACCGCAAGGAAAGAGATAAACTGCGGGAAATGAACTTTAAAGAAAAACTTGATCATATATGGGAGTATTATAAATTTTTTATAATAGGCTTTGTCATCGCTGCAACTGTTATATTGTCAGTTATTTATTCTTTGGTACTAAACCCAAATCCTGAACCGGTATTATTTATCTCGTGGAATGCGGGCTTTGCGACAGATGAGCAAATAGACGACTTGAAGGAATACTTAGAGTACCATCTTGTAGATGAGGAAGAAAACGAAGAAGTTGTTATTTCGATGTTCTTTTTCGATGAGAATAACCCGGAAACAATTATGGTGGGACATCAGCGTACGGCTGCAATGATAGCAGCAGGAGTTATTGATTTATTTGTGTTGGATGAAGAGTTGCTGGAGGCATATTCTCAGATCGGATTCCTCCTGCCGCTGGAGAGCATAATGGCAGAGATATATAGAAGAGACTCTGAGATTTATAACAGAATCACAGAGTATACGATATATGCATTATGCGGGGTCGAAGATGATGTATTTGAGGAACGAGTTGCCGCAATCACAATAGGCAGAAACCCGCTGTTTTCCGGATTGGGGTTTTTTGAGCAGGAGATGTACTTAGGTGTTTCAGTGACATCGGGAAATCTCAACAATGTTATAAAGGCTATCATGTTGTTTTTTGAATAGTCTTTGAATCCTTTGCCTTTATAAGCAGCGCAAGGCTGAACACAATAAGTCCCAAACCGATAAAAATAAAACTGACAATTTGCGCGCCCGACGGAATCTCACCGGTGATCAGCCCGTAGATCAAAGCAATGGAAGGACTTATATACTGAAAAAACCCGACAATAATAAAAGGAATGTCATTAACAGCCCGAGCATACAAAACAAGCGGAATAGCGGTAAGCGCACCTCCTCCCACAAGCAGTAATGCAGATGGTATATTCAAAGCAAAAACACTGTCAGTCATAAAGAAAACAGAATAAAACAAAGCAAAGGGAGTAATAACCAAGCTCTCAACCGCAATACTTGCAGCGGGGTCAGCCTGCGCTTTTTTCTTTAACATTCCATATGCGGCAAAGGATAAAGCCAGACAAATCGCAATTATCGGAAAACTGCCGAACGCAATCACAGAAACTAACACACCCGTAAACGCTAATACAACAGCCACAAGTTGAAGCTTTATGTATTTTTCCCTGAAGATAAGAACACCCAGCAAAAATACGATAAGAGGATTCATGTAATATCCAAGACTGCTGTCGAGAACACGTCCACTGTTCACAGCCCAAATAAAAAGACCCCAGTTAACCGAAATAAAACAAGCGGCAGGCAGTAAGAAGCGCATTGTCGCTTTATTGGTTATAGTGTCCTTAAATACCTGCATTCGCCCCGAAGCCTTTAAAAAAGAAATCATAAAGACAAAAGCAAATACAATCCTGAAGCTTAGAATCAGAAATGGGTCAACACCACTAAGTTGATTCCAGTACGCAGGAAGAATTCCCCAAATAATATAACATGATAAAGCTATAGAAAGACTTTTTTTATCCCGAGTCAACGTGTTGGTTTTGGCTAGGTTGTTGTCCTTGGTCAACTTATTATCCCCGGTCGCTTTCGTCATCGACTTCTATGGCATCAAGCAAAGCCTTATACCAAACAAGAGCGTCAACAAATGCGGTTGTGACCTCCTCGAGCTCCAGATTATATGTTACCATTTGCATCGCGATTTCATCCCAGTTTGCGTGCTCATATGAATGTATAAACTGCAAAATCTTATACAAATCACCTGATTTATCAACGAGCGCAGATCTGACACTGTCGTCAAGCGCAACCTCCTTTACCGCTTCTTCCATAGGTCTTTCAAGAATTACATCAAGCAGAGAAAAGAGCCCCATCATAAAAAGACCGGGAGCAAACACACCCATGTGGAAAGCTCCGGCAAGGTTTTCTGCAAATCTTGCGCGAATAAGTGAAAGCTTAGTGATTTCATTGGGCTTATCATCGGCAAGCTGAATAGAGATAGCGGCAGTCGCCCAACGCTTAACTTCTTTTTGACCAAGAATCGCAACAGCGTTTCTTATTGATTCGATTTTACGGGGCATAACTGTATTGATAAAACGCAGCAGAGAAATCGACAACGACGGGTCACGACCAATTGTATCAGCGATATCACCTAAGTCAAAATCTTCTCCGCTTATACGTTTTAGTAACGTAAGAGCGTTAATTTTGATTGGAGAGATTTTGCTCGCGCCCTTTGTTATCGGCTGATTGAAGAAGCTGCCGCAATACAACGTATTCGGAAGACCGGAGAGGGAATCAAATGTAGACATATCCGGGATATATGACAAAATGATTTGCTTTAGACCGGCGACCGCTTTTATTGTGGCAATAAATTTGTCGTCAATTGTAAAGTCGCGTATATCAACGATGATATAGTCAATATACTCAAACATCGGGTTTTTAGAAAGCCCTTCCGGCATCCCGTCACATGCTATTTTGTAGCCAGACTCCTTTAACTCACGGCATCTTTCAAGAACGGCGTCATCTGTCTGAAGTCTTTTGGACAATACACAAACGAACATATCCGGAGGAAAATCAAGAACTATCGGGATCCTCATCAGCAACTGATATTCGTTTATATCAACAAACAGAGGGCTGCCGCCGGTCAAAGGCTCTACGCCAAGGGATTTTACCAAATCAAGACCCGGAGACATAACAGCATCCGACATGCTCAACTCCTCAACCATCATTCCAATGAGCGAATTACCACTCCTTGAATTGAGCCTATATGCGAGGACTGACATATCCGAGTCGAAAAACGGAATTGCGACAATAAATGTATTCATCCGATGCCTCTCCTTACCTACTAAGCAGTAAATTCGTTATTTAGAATATTCCTGAACTGAGCCAGTCGGGAATAATACCCAACTCGTTAAGAAGCATACCCACTCGTACGAAACAAGCAACTACGCCAATAACAATTCCCGCGACAGAAAGACCGAGTGTTCGGGAGTTTGTTCTCTTGACAAAACCGATTATAGAAAAGCCGATGCCTGCCGGAAGAAGAATAAACGCATATGTAAAAACACCGATGATAGAAAGAACAAAGCCGATAATAATATAAGCATCGGTAATAGTAAAAGGCTGCTTCGGCTTTGCGGGAGATGGCGGATAATAATATGGCTGCGGGTAAGTGTAGGCAACAGGGCGGGCGGGAGAAGGTGCAGAGCCATAAGCGGTAGGTGAGCTGTATGCAGGAGACGGGCTGTATGCTGATGATGCAGAGGTTGCCGGAGAAGGGGCGGATTTGTATGACGGGATTGAAGCTTGTGCAGGACCTGCAGCAGAGCTGTACCCCGGGGCTGTAATATTCGTCGGAGCAGGCGCAGTGCTTTGTGCGGGGGTTGCAAGGCTATGATTGCAATTTACACAGATATTTGCATCAGACGTATTTTCATGCCCGCAGTTTGAACATTTCATAAAAGTGAAACACCTCGTTTACCGTAAAAATGGGTCGTATGACCAAACCTTATTCTATCACAAAACGTATAAAATGTAGAAGTTTTTTTAGGACATTGTTGACGCAGCATATTGCTGACAGTCCCTCATACGAGGATTATACTCTAAGAGTGACCGCATTTCAATAAAAAGTATTAAACGATTGCTGTTTAAAGAAAAAATCTTGCGTTTTTTCAGACAGTCTGATAGTATTGCAGTATAGAAACAACAAGTGAGGTGTAAGAATGATAGGCTAATCCAATTATCCGACTATAGTTTTATTTGCCTTGTATGCAAAGCGCGCCTTTTAATGGCGGGATTATATTTGTTGGAATTGGATTATCGCAATCATTCAGATAGCGGATGTGTTTCGCCGAAGTTGCTATTAATTGCGAATGTAATCCTTTTCCTGCACGGGAGGGGTTTTCTTTATGTCCTTAATAAACATTTCAAATCTGACTTTTTCATATGACGGCAGCTATGATGATATTTTTACTGATGTTTCATTTCAAATCGATACTGACTGGAAGCTAGGTTTTTGCGGACGCAACGGGCGTGGGAAGACGACTTTCTTAAATCTTCTTATGGGGCGTTTTGAGTATAGCGGCTCAATTACCGCCGGTATCAGGTTTGAGTATTTTCCGTTTGTTGCTCCGGATAAGAGCATAAATACTTTGGAAATATTAAAACACGTTGCTCCGGATGCTTTGGACTGGCAAGTTTTAAAGGAACTGTCAAAACTGGCTGTTGACGAGGGAGTGCTCTATCGTCCGTTTTCAACGCTTTCAAACGGAGAGCAGACCAAGGTTCTGCTTGCAGGGCTGTTTTTACGCGAGAACTCCTTTCTGTTGATAGATGAACCTACAAATCACCTTGATATGGCTGCAAGGGAAACGGTATCAAAGTATTTACAGGGTAAAAATGGGTTTATTTTAGTTTCTCATGACAGAGCCTTTTTGGATGATTGTGTAGATCATATCTTATCTATAAACAAGGCGAACATTGAAATACAAAGCGGGAACTTTTCAAGCTGGTACTATAACAAGCAGTTGCAGGATGGTTTTGAGTTAGCCGAAAATGAGAAGCTAAGAAAAGACATTAAACGGCTTGAAGCGGCTGCAAGGCAAAGTTCAAAGTGGGCGGACAAGGTCGAGTCAACAAAGATGGGGAAAGGAGCGGCGAAAGCGAGGAAAAAGGGTCATACAAGCATTGATTCGAGGGCTTATAATGCCGAAAAATCCAGACGTATGCAGCAAAGACGCAAGAATCTCGAGCGGCGTCAGCAATCCGCGATTGATGAAAAGTCGGGGTTGCTCAAAAACATCGAAACTGCCGAGAACCTTAAAATTCATTCTTTGAAGTACCATTCATCAGGATTGATTTTTCTTGAAAACGTGACTATTGCTTATGACGGTAGAGAGATATTCCGGAATTTGAGTTTTTCGCTGGAGCAAGGTGACCGCCTTGCATTGATGGGTGGCAACGGTTCGGGCAAGAGCAGCATTTTGAAGTTGATCTACGGTATGGCAGGCGGAAGGGCAGATCATGTTCCGCACACCGGTCAAGTAAGGATCGGCAGTGGTTTGATTGTCTCCTATGTGCCGCAGGATACATCCTTTTTAACCGGCGGCTTAAGTGAATTCGCAGAAGCCCGCAGGATTGACGAATCTTTGTTTAAAGCAATTTTAAGAAAGCTTGATTTTTCGCGTGTACAGTTTGAAAAGGATATGGACGATTTCAGCGCAGGGCAAAAGAAAAAAGTATTAATTGCTGCAAGCTTATGCAAGCAAGCTCATGTATATATTTGGGATGAGCCGCTCAACTATATTGATGTGCTGTCGCGCATGCAAATCGAAGAACTGATAGTAAGCTTTAAGCCGGCGATGCTCTTTGTAGAGCACGACCGCACCTTTTGCGAAAACGTTGCAACAAAGATAGTGGACTTAAATAATAAAAAATAGTTTCCTTTTTAAATAAACCTTGGTATAATGTTTGCCATGATGGTAAATGAAGATTTTCCCATCATCGCTTCTGGCGCGATGAAGCTTAATATTGTATTGCCGCCTGATGCAGAGGCGGCATTTAGAGCGTATTATGATTTTTTAGAACTGCGGGGGAAAAGCATTAATCTGACAACGATTGCCGGTGCGGGAGACGTCGCTAAGCTGCATTTCCTGGATTCTATCGCGCTTTTGGGAGCAGCATGTTTTGAAGGAAAGCGAGTAATTGATATAGGCAGCGGAGCAGGATTTCCGGGTATTCCCTTAAAGATTGTCGAGCCGTCTATAGACTTGACACTACTGGAAGCAACAGGAAAAAAGGCTGCATTTCTAAAGGAGTTGTGCGAAAAGCTAAATGTCGAGGTATTATGTGTAAATACAAGAGCAGAAGAAGCCGCGCATGAGAGCGGCAAACGCGAGGCGTATGACATTGCGGTTTCAAGAGCAGTTGCAAGGCTGAATGTTTTATGCGAGCTTTGCATGCCGTTTGTGCGTGTTGGCGGCATCTTTATTGCAATGAAAAGCGTCGACACCGAAGACGAAGTCGAGGAAGCAAAAAACGCGGTTAACGCGCTGGGCGCTCAAATGCATGAATGCTTTTACTATACAATACCCGACACGGACATAACACATAGAGCAATTCTGATAAAGAAGATTAAAAAGACGCCGGAAAATTATCCGCGTAGATATGCAAAAATCAGAAAGTCGCCGCTTTAATCTTTATAAAACCTAGAGGCACAATAGATAGCGACAATTGTTTCACGTGAAACAATATGTAGCGTAAAATGTTTCACGTGAAACAATATATAGATTTTACCCGGTAATGGATATGCCGGGGCAAATGTACGTAAAGAGGCGAGACATTATTGTTTTGAATAAAGCGTTACGAAAGGACTTTTCACAATTATGCTTTCCATAACAAAATCACTTCTCGAAGACTCCGGCTTTAAGCAGCTGATTTCCAGTATTGAGGCGGGGAAATGCCCTGCCGTTCTATCGGGACTTTCAGAAATCCATCGCGCTCACGCGGCGGCAGCCATCAGAGCAACTACTATGCGCCCTCTTGTTGTTATCTGTTCTGCCGAGGACGAAGCTTTGAGACTTGCAAAGGATATTTCATCTTTGACGATGGAGCAGTCTTTAACACTGAGTGCCAGAGAATTTACTTTTCACGATGCGGAAGTTGTTTCCCGACAAATTGAGCAATCAAGAATTGCCGCTCT
>Ga0123353_10007699_pt1 | contig 14609 bp, 10 predicted proteins | sample TergutLab28metaG_3_FD_92763 | JGI IMG/M metagenome (GOLD analysis project Ga0123353, IMG submission 92763) | Labiotermes labralis P3 segment gut microbial communities from Petit-Saut dam, French Guiana - Lab288 P3 | ecosystem: Host-associated > Arthropoda: Insects > Digestive system > Gut ... | reverse complement strand
CGATGTTTGTCGGGCGGGTCATTTCACGGCTTTGGAGTTTCATGACGCCCCAGGAGTTTTCCTCCAGTTGGTAAGCCATCACGCCTTGCAGGAACCTCTCTTGCGAGTCCTGTTTCAGCGTGAGGAAATCGGCACAAAACGAATTCTGAATCATGGTGTAGCGGCAAAACGGTTCCTGATCGGTCACTTGCCAGGAAAATTTGGGCAGCCAATCCCGCCACCGTTTGGGTATCGGTGCCTTGTCGAACATTTGCGTGATGTTCGCCAGGGCGTAAAACTCGCGGGTCATGGTTTGAATCATCTCAAGCATGTTTTGCTCTTCCGCACTGACATCCGTGGCACTGATATTCGACATCATGCCGGGAATGGTTGCTGGCCATTGCAGGATCAGGTTTTCGAGTTCCGCCGTTGTCATTTTGCCGGGCATGACCGACCAAAAGGAATCGGCGAACTGCCACGAACCCTGCCCGGTGAGCACTTGCGCCAGTGCCTCTTCGTGCAACGGCAACGACGCCCCGGCGTCCGCCGTCTGCACCGACACCTCTGCATCCACCCCCGAACCGTTCATCACCTGCGACAACCGCGCAATCCCCTGCACCGTATAAACGGTCACGGCAAGAATCGCGACAATCGCAATGATGCGCCCGGTGTATTTTTGGAGGTAAGGTGTCATGGGGAATATGTTCATGGGGCAGTATGGTTACTATCAAATTCTTCCTTGCATCTTTGTAGCACCATCAAGTGCATCTTGATTCAGTTTTAATTCATGAATATTATCTCTCATGGAATTGATCAGGTCCGTGTTGTCGTTGACGGCTTTTTTCGCTTCGTCGTTGAACAATGAATCGTCTAAATTTTCCAGACTCCGGTTCTTATCTTTGAGATAATCAAGTTGTTGTGGATTGAACGAATTTGATAGTGAAGATTCCTGATTTTTAACGAGGGTTGTCAAACGTTCGACTTCAGCTTTAAGTTTTGGGATTTCTTTCGTCACATGGTCTTTGGTGGCGGAGAGGGCTTGATGTAGCGCAGAATCAGCTTTATTCTGCAAATCGGTAATTTGGGAAATCAGTGCCGGCGAGACTGGTTGCATGGAGTTGATCATTTGAGCCACTTGATTTATTCTCTGCCGAAGAACATCGGTGTCCACACTTATGTCCGCATAGATATGGGAATTGCTGTGTTTTGAATCCCAAGACCCCGTGATCAATATTGTGTTCGCCGTCGCTTGATGTTTCATTGAATCAAAATACAAACCTGTTTTGATCGGTTTCTTTTTTTCTTTCGTGACTTTTCCGAAAGCGGAAGCATTGGCCAGGTTGAACCGGTTGTTTCCGATGTCACGGTATCGTTCTTTCCAGGCGTCATTTCGCGTGGAAACGACCACTCCGGATGTGATTATACTGGAGTGGCAAACGTACAAAATCAGGCAAAACAAGAACACCAAGATCGGCATGACCATCACGAACTCCAGTGGAGCAATGCCTCGCCGATTAAAATGATGCCGTTGTTGCAGGAGTATCATGGTCGTTTTTCCGTTCAATGGGAAATGATGCCGTCATATTTAATCATAAGGTCACAGGCATTCTGAATCTGATCATTTTTTTGAGAAGATTCCGTCTTTTTCAAGCGTTGAAGTGCCTGTTTGGAAACGGGCGTTAGCTTGGCCTGCCAATTCAATTGAATATGTGCTTTTTCATTCATTGTCCTCCGTTCAACAAGCTGTCGATACGCATTTTGCACCCCACCGATGTTGAAATTGGTGGCATTGAAAAAACCGCCGCCTCGCATTGAATTGGGGTCCGGTGGAGAATTCCATTCACGTGCCTGAATCGACCATTTCCACTGGAGTGTGTCCCATCCGGTGAGAGGCTGTATCCCCGGTTTCGAGTTCAGGTTTCCCTGCGTATTCGTGTCGCGGCCATTGGCATTGTAAAACATGGCTTGGGCAATAGCAACGTCTCCTTGCTCATTTGATCTTTTAAAAGTGGAATCGGTAAATATGGCTTTCTGTCCCTTGTCCTGTACGGCAACAATGACGGCAAACATCTGATCCGCCTTGCTTGCATTTTGCGTCCACGGCTCATTCCCTTTGCGGGAAGCGTCAAAATCTTTCAAGACCAGCATCGCCGGTCTTTTTCCCGAAGTTTTTTGTCCCGACCGGATGAGGTGGGATTTTTCCAATGCGTAAATATACGACCAACGGACAAAAAATGTCGAGAGGTTGGAAATGGGAACCAATCCGGTAAATGCTTCCCGAAAAGGCAATCGCATGGAATCCAACGGCGGACAGGTACTTCTCACCCATTGCGACACCTGCTCGGAATTAACGTCGAATGTATGCAGCTCGGAGTAGGCTGGATTTGTGCTGTAGACACCATCACCAGGAGATACACCATCGCCTTTATTGCTGGGCAGTGACACCGAGCCTGGAATTTTGTCACCGTATATCAATTTTAGCCCCCATGAAACAAATGAAATGGCATCATTAATTGTTTCCATAAATCCCAATATCTTACTCAATTCGGAAACCGCAGTCTCTTGAAAATCATTTCCTCCCCACGGACAATACGGTATACGGATATTGGGATTTATACTGGGAGATACCATTGATTCCGGTATCAATGGTAAACGAAACTCTTTGATCGAAGGTGCCACAGACAATGCTTTCAATTGATAAGTATTCCTCAACTCACGACACATTTGGTCTATGGCCGAACCGAGGTAAGAAGATGGAAAACCGCTCATTTGGTTGGAAAAAGCGCATAGTAGAGGAATCGCTCCATAAACACCATTCTGCATGGTATTCGAAATAGGACCAGTAGTTTCATCCAGCATTTTCAACAGGGGCATCTCAATCGCCACACTCATCAATATGGTTGTGGCAGTCAGGTTGATTGCCGTCCCCACTCCTTCGAGAATATAACCAAGCCATGCTAGTATCCCTGTCGCTATGAGTGCTTGTCCGGCTTTTTCAAGAGTCATAGTAGCGGTTTTTTTGATTTCAAAAAGCATATCGGCATAAAAAAGCAATACGATCCTGGCATCGTAAATTGCCGCACTGCAATTGTTGTCACGCCCTTCCCTGTAAAAAGACGCAAAAATACCGGAAAAAACTGTAAGGGCAGATTGATCAATCGTTTTACCATATGAGGATTCCGAACTACAACCGCTGTAATTTGACTGTTTTCGATTATTAATTCTTCTATAGTAATCCATACCGACATTCTCAAACTCAAACTTCACTCCCTGTTCCGCGTGCCATCCCCCCAGGGCATCAAGAATCACACAAAACGCGGTCAATTCCCCAAGTGCGTGGTTGACGATGCTGACGGTGTTCATTCCGCGGGCGGCCCAGACGGCGGTGGAGTAGGCGATGGAATCCGCCGCGTTTTGCAGGCGTTGTTTGCGCAGGGCCTCCGAGCAGACGTTGCCCGAAAACGCCAGCAGAACCGCAAGTCCCAGCACGACGACCACCGACGCAAACGTCACACTCCCGTCTTCCGAAGAAATCAACGAACGGTTGGCCGGTATCATCCGCGAACGATGATCGCACGGCTCATGCTTTCTGCATGTGCGGGATTCCTCGAACAAAATGCGACGCAATGTCGTGAGCATCATGGTGCAGTCCGTGTCATTTCATATAGGCGATGCCCAGCGAACCGGTGTCATTTTTGGGGCATTCGTTAGCGAGTGAGGTTTTCGTTTCCAGGATATAAACGGTGAGTTTGGGGTTTTTGACCGATTTTTTCGCGCCCAGCAACCGCCCGACATAAGGCAGCAACGCCGGCGATTCGTATTTCATCGTCACTTCCAGCTCTTGATTCCAGGGCTTCGTGCCGCTCTTCGGGTCCAATCGCAAATCGACGCTCACCGCCTGGTTGGCATACTTGTATTTTTTCTCGATGTAGGAATCAAGCAATTTGCATTCCTTTTTCCCGTTCATCTCCAGATATTCACGAAATGCCTCACGGTACTTTTTCGCCTTGGGGAGTTCATCTTTGACAATGTCATCATCGCCGAACAACCCGCGTGTGTATGGCGTCATTGCCTGCACGGCAGCATTTTGGGCATAATCCCAGGCAGCGGGAGGAATATCCCCTTTTTCCTTCCGCTCCGGGAGAAAGTTCACCGTTGTGTGGACTGCCGCCGACCGTGCCGCCGAATGGGACGCGTACATCGTTCCCATCTTCGCCAGGAAAATAAACGTCGTTTCAAAAATGATCGCAAGGAGCAAAACATAAAACGGCAAAACCATCACAAACGAAAGCGAGTACGCCGCCCCAGCTTCGTTGCGGTGGAAACGACGGACGGACACGGCACCGCGAAATTTCCTGCACCCTTTGCATGTGAGCCATGCCGCAAGGAACACGCACACCAGCCAAATCAGGCAAAAGTGCTCAATGGAATGGACAAACTCGCGTGCCAGCGTCAACATGATTCATTCGCATCCCATTAAAAGAACGGCCAGCCCATGACGGTGGAAATAAACAGGTACATTTCGACAAAAAGGCGATAAACAGCCCAAAACAGAGCGGCCGTCAAAGGGACAACCACGGCGGTCACCATGACATAATCCAGCGTCGTCATGCCGCGCCGATTTGATTGCCGCGACTTTCTCTTGATCATCATACTAGGCATTGTAGCACACCGGTGGCAACGATGAGGATGCCAATAAAAAAATACGGTGCCAGGGGGACCGGTTCCTTGAACAGTTTTTTCTCGTCCTCCGAGGCGGGCGAAATCCAAAGCGGCAAAAACCAATGTCCGACCCGGTGAAAAACCGCTTTGCCGACAAACCAGGGACCATACCCCCAGGTCACGACGATCAATGCGGTCACTCCGGCAAACATATACGCAACGCAAATCACCAGCAGGCCGTCATACATGCCGAAGGCGGCCCCAACCGAGACAGCCAGTTTGGCGTCGCCTGCACCGCCTTGCGAAATCGCGTAAGGGATCAGCGCAACGACGAAACACGCTGCCATTCCGGCGAACATGGAACTCGGACCAATTGTCCCGAAACGTTCGGCGCAAGCATCCCAGCCCGGCAACCAAGCCGTCACGAGATTGAGCGCAACAATAATCACGAAAACAGGATAGGTGATCCAATTGTAAATTTTCTTGCGGAAAATATCGGTCAAGGCACAAAACAGGCAACTCGCAAGCAACATGCCGACGACAAGCCGGTCGAATTTCCCGAAAAATCGGCCATACGTCAGCAGGTGCCAGGGAACTCCCAACATCAACGGCCACAAAAGCCCGAACAGCCAAAGCCTTTGCGGGAGGATGATGCGATGAGTTGTTGAGTTCAGTGTCGGCAAAAGGGCGACTTTTCGTGATACAATGTGACTCTGGCAAGTGGCTTCTGACAATAACCCGATTAATCAAATCGTGTCTTTGCCTAATATTTTGTCTAATGCAGATTGTGCCCAATCTTTGATTTTTCCGCCAAACATGACAATCACGGCAACCACCATGGCACCAACAGCGATGATCATGACAGTTTGCAGCGCATCACCTTCTTCATTCTGGTGGAAGGAGTGCAGGGCGTTTTTCATTCGTTCGATGGCGTAACTTTTCATGGCTTTCTCCTTCATTTTGGATGTTTATGGATTCATAACAAAACATCATTTGTTATTCTAATAGGTCTATTGCGAAAAAAAACATAAAACGACAAAGAATTTTCAAGAATCTCTAAAAAATTTCAACTTTTATTCCGATAAAGTGCCAGCGTCCGGCAAAGCCCGGGGAGCGACGATACTGCGAACCCCCGGTTCAAGGAGGTGTGAGTCGTCGTATTCCGAAAGAGGGATGTCGATATAACGCAGCAGGGTTTTATTGAAAACCGCGATTTGTTGTTTTTGGCTTGAAATACGATTTTCTTCTTTCAATTTTTCCTGGATGAAATCGTCCAATTCATTGATGGTCACTTTGCCGTCGCGCAGTTCGTCGATGGCTCTTTTCCTGACTGTGCTGAAGGCATCAGCCTGGCCTTCCCACCCGTTGAAGAGATATTTGGAAAACCTTCCGATCGTGTTGTTGTCGGTCCAAATCGCGGATTCTCCCGGCTTGGCGGCGGTGAACAGGATGAACTGCTCGTCTTCCAGACGGCGATAATCCAGCATGGGATCGCTCAATTCCTGCGGTGCAAACTGGCAGGTTTCCAGGAAAATAATTCGTTTGCAGGGAATCGCGGAAAGGGGTAGCAGCTCATCAAATCCAAGACTGTTGTGAAATTTCCCTGAGTTGTAATCCTCGTAATTCGTGTCGAAGGTTGCAAAGTAATAACGACCGCTTCGATGATCCAGAGTTCCGTGTCCCGCCAGATAAAGGATCACAAGGTCATCCGGTTGGATTTGCCCATTTTTCCCGGAGAAAAAGTCACGCAACGTTTTTCTGATGTTGGGCAATGTCGCGTCCCTGTTGAGCAAAGTGGCGGTTTCCACATCGTACATTCGCTGCGACCATTCCAGGACATCATCCTGAAATTTCGCAACGGTTCCCGTAACTCCCTCCAGCGGGGGAAAGAGGCTATCGATGCCGGTGTAATCCACTCCCAATGCCAAAAGGTAAAGTTTGGGACGCTTTGGCGGTTTCAAAGCGTGACGCACCGCACGTTCGGTACTGCTGACGATGATCCCGGATTTTTCCGACTTGACGACGGCTTTGACCAGAATATTCGGATCGCTCGGTAAGGGAAACGCATCCCAGATCAAATCCATTTGCTTTTTTCCGTCGCAGGCCGTGGTGGTCTTTTGGTAATCCGGTACCGCCGCTTTGATTCCGTTGATAAACATTTGCGGTTGCCCGATGTCGTCCTGCTCATGAAAAACAACATTGGCTTCCACGCGAATCGTGTCGGCGTTCAGTTCTTTCGGTGTTCGCGGAAAACCGATTTCGATGGAAGGCCGGTCGTCAAACAAAAGGTCATAATCGACCTTTTTCGGTACATATTCCCTGACGGCACGATTGTTCAATTGATTCAACTGGTCCATTGCCTTGTCCAGCGAACCTGCCGACAAAAGCTGCTGCATGATCGGGCGGCTTTCGAGAATATCCTTGTAAGCCATTGCGGAAACAAACTCGGGTTTGTCGCGTAATCCCAGGTTGCAGAGCCAGCCGAAAAAGTTGGGAGCATTTGCCGAGGCGGTAAAATAGCCGGAGGGCGTCCAAAAGGCGAAATCATCACTTTGTTCGACCGCAAAAAATGAGGCCACTTCCCTACGCGAAGGGGAAGTGGCAAATTCCTGGACAACGCCGGGCTCCAATTGAATGACAAAACCCGTTTGTGAATTCCAGGAACACTCAACAGCTAGAAAACGGAGCATGGCACCGGCTTCCGTGATGGATTCGCGCCGACCGTCCGGACGTGCCGTCACGATTTCCCTGATGACGCTTCCCGTACGAACACCGCGAATAAAAAGCGGACTGGTTTCCTCGATTCGCGTGACAAGCAACGAATTGCCCGAGCGTGACGGTTCAACGGTCATTCCCCAGCGACAGAACACCGGATCAACTTCCGTCATATCCGAAATATCCCAAAAGCGAACCGTTCCGTCCAGCGAACCGGACAGAAGATATTTTCTGTCGAACGAAACGCTCAATGAACTGATGGCACCCGTGTGGCCGGAATATCGGCGGATGATGCCGACTTCCTGGGAACGATTTTTCTGCGACAGGTCAAAAACAATCAACTCATCTGCGGGATGGGAAGTCCCGACAACCAAATACCGAATATCGCCCGTGCGACCGGAAATCCAAAAAATCGCGTTAAGATTTTTTTCCGTGGAAAAGTTGGCGTAGTTGATGATTTCTTCTTGCGGATTGAGCGGTAAATAAGCGAAGACCTGTTGATTGCCGCCTTTTTCGATCCAATATTTATTTTTCGAGCGATCATAGTGAAGTTCCCATTGCGCCGACATCGCACCGGTCGAGGCACGCCAGGTTTTGGACGTTTCATCGGTCAGTTCTTCCAGCGTGGTCGTTGTGGGGTGAAACGTCGTGGAAAAAAAGGCGGTCTCATCATGTCCGAACGCAAATTTGTAACTGTCCCGCGCGAAAGCCACCCTGGTCACCGGTCGAATCGGCGAAGAAAGCTGCTGTTGTGTTTCCAGCGTATCCGCAGAGGCGATGTGGATGTCATTTTGCTGTGTAAAAGCCAGGATGTTTTCCGTCGGCGAAATACAACACGCGGCAACCTTCTCGGGAAGCCGGCGCGTTTGCGACAGTTTCCGCGTAGTCACGTCCCAGCGATGTAAAAACGCTTGCCCTTTGGAATCCTTCGAGGTGCCGCCGAACAAAAATCGGCCGTCATTGCTAAATGTCATTGACGCAACATGGGCTGGCAGAACTGATGGATTTGCGACCGGCTCTTGAAGCACATGGTCGGGTTGCCGGCTTGCGACTTTTGATGAAAAGTTCCAGAGAAAAAGCCCTCCCCGCTGGTCGGCTGCGGCCAAGACCTGTGTCTGTTGACACACGGCGACGGCGGACACGGCGTCGGGAAAATCCTTGGACAACTCCTGCGATTGTCCGGTTTGTATATCAAAACAACGAAGCCGCCAGACTGGGAGATTCTGTTCCGCACGATTGACGCGGTACAATACGGAAAAAAACAGGTAACGGTCGTTCAGCAAATGGAGCGTGTTCGTCCGGCGGTAACCAAAGAGCAAGTTACGATATTTCTCCGACTCGTCCTTGTTGTTGAACACCGACATGGCAGGTTGATCGCCGTCCGGGCGGCTGATAACCCGGGTGACCTTCCAACCCTCCGCCTGCTGTTCCCAGAGTTCAACGGTTCCGTCGATCAGGAGAACGGCAGCCTGGGTTTCTCCGAGAAACAGCTTGATGTCGATGATATGATAAGAAGGCTCTTCAGGATATTTGACGAACTCGAAATCCCCCACTTCTGGATCAACGGCCCAAAGTTGTTTCCGGTGACTGCTTGCCGCATGACCACCGAACAGTATCCGGTCAAAGCCGACGGCCATGGCATAGATGTTACCCCAGTACGACCGCCCGACCGGCCAGCGAATCGCGCGCATTTCCGTCCAGCCGGAATCCCAGGTAATTCCCAATTCTTCCGGTGCGGTATGGCCCTGTGTGGCCGTCGATTCACCGTCATCCGATGTGGCGAGAGACTCGGGAGCGTGCTCCCAGGAAAGAATTTCCCGGTTCCAAATCCGGAGGGTTTTATCCTCTCCGGCGGAATAGAGACGTTTCCCATCGGGTGCAAAACCAAGAACCCGCACCGCCGAAGTGTGTCCGGGCACGGAAAATTGCAGCCAGGGTTGACTTCGGGACGTGAATTTGCCCGTGACATCTTTTTGTCCGACAACTTCCTGCCTTGCGGAGGACGGTTGGGCAAAAACAGGTTTTTCAACCGCCAAAACCGGAAAGAAAGCCAGTATCAGCGGGAAAAACCAGGAATTGCAACGTCGTGACTTCGGGGAAACTTCAGTTGTCGTCATAGGAAAACAGATGGCTGTGGTTCATCGCAATATTGGGATGTCTCGTTCCATCGTCTTCCGAATACTCCAGGGTTTTGACAAAATACTGTCCTTGTTGTGACTTCAAGTCAATCGCGAATATTTCAACAATATGATCCCGCGACTGCTTGAGATTGCGGATCGATTCCGCACCCCAGTCACCGGCATAAATGCCGGCAAGAGCCCAATGCGCCCTGAGAAGTGCGTCACGGTTCTGGTGTTTGGGGTAATCTTCGATCAATTCCGTGTAGGATTGAATCGCCTGATCGTACTGCCCGGAAAATAGGTAGTAATCCCCTTCGACTTCCTGTCGGACGAAATCTTCTTTGCACTTGCTGCGGTTGTCAAACGCCAGCTTGGCATGTTTCGTCACGAGGTTGAACAATGCGGAATCCTTGTTCAATGCTATGCTTTCCGTGCGGTCGCTGTCGGAGACCAATTCACTGGCACTCGTTTGATTGTAATAACAGTTGGCCAAGAGCGAATGCACATAGGGATTCTCCGGTTCGATTTTCAGGCTGGCGTTCAGATATTTCACGGCATCGTTCAGTGCGGCACGCACTTCGTCCGGCTGTTCGCCGTCATTGGCATAAACCAGGGCGATTTCCATTTTCAGGATCGCCTGGGAAATCATGCGGCACACCCGGACCTCATCGCTCCAACTGGACGTGAAGTCCAAGTGTTCCTTGGACTTGCGATAAACCAGCCCCAGATCGGACTCCGGGTCTGTTTCGACCAATTGATCCAAGAGCGAACCGAGCATCTGCTGGACCGTGTTTGCGGTCAGTGTTCGCGAGAATGTTTCCGTGAAAGTCAACGTGTCGTCGTTTTGCGAAGCCAGCGATAAGTGGATACGTGAACCGTTTCGTGAAGCCGTAATGCACCAGTCCGCGTCCAATTCACTCATGTCGCGGTTCTTCATGGAAACGAATTGGAAGGTCGTTTCCATATCGACCAGATCGATATTCGGGATTTTCTTGAGCGTTTCGCAAATCGGAACGAACACGTCGGCATTGTTGTCGGTCAACGCACCGTCGGTGACCACGGCGACGCGGACCGGGGGCATGTCGCCGTTGAATCTGTTCCAATTGACTCTCCGGGATTCCACTTCCGAAGGCAGAATTTTGGCAATCGCGATTTCTTGCGGGGCGTTCAGGCACTTGGCCAATTCTTCAACAACTTGTGGGTCCGAAAGGTCGATCAAGGCATTGCCGTCCGTACCTTTGCTGAGCACATTGAAAAAATCGCGGGTTTTCGGGAGGAGTTTTTCGTAAGTCGCCTTGAGCTGCTTTTGCACTGCCGTGTTGTCTTCCAGAAAACCGCTGCTGCAAATGATCGGGTTGATTTTCACGCTTTTTTCGCGGGCCATGTCGAGCAGAGTCTGGGTCGGGTGCGAACGCCTTGCCCCTTTTCCGTCGTTCATGCCTTCGGGATACGGCGGGGCGTCGCCGATGAGAATGATCCAGCGTTCGGTGTTGTCGTCCACCACCCATTCGAGTTCGTCCAATGCGCGGTAAACGCCCAAGTCAACGGATTCCTCGAAGTAGGGAACGCCGGAAACGGGCTTGATCGCACCGACGGTCTCGCGGAACTTTTCATGGTCCGCCGTGAATTCCGTCGTGGGAACGAGAATCTCTCCGCCAAGTTTCTCCGCACCGGTATCACGGTAAACGACCAGCGAGAAAGCAATATCCCGGTTGGCGGACTGTTTGTCTTTGGCGAGCGTGACGAGTGTCAACAGGACTTCCTTAACCGAATCCAGTTCCATGCCCATGCTGTCGGTACCGTCGATGACGAACGCGATTTGGAGGTTCTTGTCCGGAACACTGTCGAACATGCTGATCCGGCGCATCAGGTGGTTACCCGTCGCGTTTTTCAGACTTTTGGAACGCGAATCGAACAGTGCGAGCAGAGCCTTGCCCGAGGTCATCGGCGGGGCTTTGGCAGGTACTGCGGCGGCGGTTTGCTGTGCCGCTTGCTGCGTGCGTTGTTGGGCAGGCTGCACGGGTTGGGAACGAACAACCCTGCCCCATTGCGCCGCGGCCATGTTTCCGACGCTCGCGGCGGTAAACACCGTCAAAAATGTCAAAATAAGCCAGGTTTTTCGTGTCATGATCTTTTTTCCTTTTCCTTGGGGAGGGGGGTACTACATTTGATGAAACGTCAAACAGACAGGGCATGAAAACTCACGCCCTGTCCGCCGGAATGGTTGGATTCGAGGGAAACAAATTCTGGTAAAAAATAATGGTTCAAAGGCAGGGCGGTCACGCCGTGATCGCCGAAATCCTTATCAAAAATAATGGTTCAGGGACAGCCGCAGTTCGCCGTCGAACTGGCGGTCGCGTCGGGTCAGCGGCGTGCCGTAGGCCAGGCCGAGCACCGTACGCTGGTTGAACACCGCACGCGTTCCGATCGTCGCGTTGAGCATTTCGAAGTTGTCGCAGAAGTTTCCGACGCGATAAATCCGATTGCCGTCATCGACGACCACGTCTTTACTGCTGTTGACCGCGCGTGTCCAGTGGAGTTCGCCGATGACGTTTAAGCCGGTCAGGCCGCTTCGTTTCCGATCGTTGCGATACAGCCAGCGACCGGACGAAACACTGCCGTAAAGGTAGGTATTGTCATACGCTCTGCCTTTGTGGGTCAGGTAGCCCAAATTGGGGTCGCGGGTTGCAACCGAGCGACCGTTCGTATCGACATCGACCTGCAAATACGCCTGGTGGAACCAGTTGCAGCTTGGTGTCCAGAGTCCGCCGACGAACGGCATGAGGTGGCAGGAGTCGTTGTTGTATTGCAACATTTGGTTGCCGGTCATCACGTCGTAATATTTGACATCTTTCCCGGTCGGTGCGGTGATGGTCATCCCGCCTGTCATGAGGAACTTGTTCCGGCGAAGTAACAGTGCCTTGAGCGTCATGGTCAAATCGCCCACCTGGCCGCTGCGCAGACTTGTGCTGTCGTCGGATTTGAGGTTGGTGTCCATCGTCACGGCCATCGGCAGACGCATTTCGAACGACATCAACTTGTTGAAAAACGTCTTTTCAAAACCCGGCGTAAAGCGGTTGATCGGAAATTTCATATTGCCCGAAGGCACGTTGTGGAAGTAATTGTAATTGAAGATCAACCGATCCTGCGGTATCGGGCTGAGGTCTTCCGTGATCTTGATACGACCCACAAGCGACTGCGACAACGCGGCGGAGATTTCGGCTTGTCGGTTGAGTTGATTGATGTATAAGTACTGGAATGCTCCTTGAATTGAGTCGGATTTGTCCGCCGGGTTATACTCATACCAGGAGTTAGAGGCGTCATAAACGGTCTTTCCACCTGACAACCCCAAAAAATCTTCAAAGTAAATTCTTGCGCTATCACTCAACAACATCAAAGTTTCATCGTCGTCAAAATAACTTGGCTCATCCGGTGCTACAGGCGGTTTCACTCCTCCATCGGTACCTGAATCATTTAGCCAATAAATTCTTTCCAAAAAGAAATCATTACCATTGTCGCCCTTGACATAATCCGTAACATAAAAATCTTTAAAGACTGGGGTAGAACTACCAATATAGTGAGCATACAGGTCATCAAACACAACACTTTTTTTACCCAACACGCTCACACTTCCCCCTCCGCCGCCGGGTCCTCCTAGCATATCGCCGAAGGTTTCCATACCGACGAAGCCGTAGCTGCCTGCGAGTGTGTTGCCACCTGCGAGCGTGTCGCTTTGCGCCCCTGAACCGGAAGTGCCAGAACCTGAGCCGGAATAGGAACCGCCGACATAAGAACCGCCGACATAAGAACCACCGGCGTAGTTATTGCTGGTTCGTCCTCCGAAGAGCAGAGGACAATTCCTGGCCGGCGTATAATAATAAGAATTCGCCGGCGTGGCAGAATAATTATATTGCCCACTCCCCCCATATTGCGCAGGTTCACTCTTGGAATCATACGATCCGCTATTGGAACCATAACTGTCGGATGCGCTCATGGTTTCACCCGGCTGCCCAAACACCATTTGCCCCGCCGTCATCGCGGCGATGGCCGTACATAAAATGATTAGTTTCTTCATAACTTCCTGTCCCCCCTCAACTGAAAAAGACTTCAAAAGATTATTACACGCTCTTTGGTTCCCACACAAAAAACGGGTAATATTTCCTACTCATTCGGTTATCGGAAAGTTATGAATTATTATTTGATTAAAAAGAAACTTATCGTCCTTTTTGTTACAATCAGAAAATGAATCTTTTTCGCTACATCACGATTGATACGAGGATTTCATACGATTGATATTAACTCGCAGTAAATTCGTAATAATTAATGAAGCAAATCATTATAATCAACAATAAGAAAAAAAAACAGTTCGACGTTGAAAAAATCATAGTTTTTTTAAAATTATTTGATTTTCCGGCTGGGCAGCAACCCCTTGAACGTCATCGACAAGTCACTCTCCGGCATACAAAGCATTTGGGTTGGCAAATCCCCCGGATGTGGCATAACCGTCGTACCTGTACGCCCCCAAAAATAGTGCATCTCTTGACAGGCGTATAGCAATATTGCGCCGACGGATAATCATCAACGGGCTGTTTCGCGTCTCCACCGACTTGTGTGGCTTCGCTTTGCGCGGAATCTCCGGAATCACTGATTTCAACCAAAACGTCGGATGCGCTCATGGTTTCCGCCCGCTGCCCAAACACCATTTGACCGGCCATCATCGCGGTAATGGCCAAACATAAAACGAAAAGTTTTCTCATGATTTCCTGCTCCCTCTAAACTGAAAAAGAACTTCATTACTTGACTGGTAAGACTTTACCGACGTTGTGGCATCAAATAAGACAAGTGGGCACGCGTTCGGAAAAGTTGACTTCCGGTGCTTTACGTTTTCACGCAAAAAACGGATATTAATTCAATATACTCTGAAGTATCGGAAGGTCAACATATCGTGATATGATTAAATTCTTCAACAAATATCATGGTTGCGTGGAAACACATCATTCTTTCCTCTGCAATCAAAAAAGGAATGCTTCCCACCATAAGCCGCAATGCCAAGTCACTCCGTGGGTTATAGACATTTTGCTCCATCGGGACAACTATACTGAAAACGGCGACAAAGTGGTACTTTTTCTATGG